>Ga0307474_10000806_pt1 | contig 22565 bp, 24 predicted proteins | sample atmos_gasesECM1C_2_FD_203312 | JGI IMG/M metagenome (GOLD analysis project Ga0307474, IMG submission 203312) | Hardwood forest soil microbial communities from Morgan-Monroe State Forest, Indiana, United States - atmos_gasesECM1C_05 | ecosystem: Environmental > Terrestrial > Soil > Temperate... | reverse complement strand
GCAAGCAACCCTAAGCCGGCCGCGCCCATGCTAAAAAAAGTCAGGGCTTCGCGGCGGCGACCAGGCTGGCTTTGCAAAACAAATCCAGCGGCCAAGCCGACAAATGCGAAACCGGCCCAGGGAAAAATAGGGAAAAGCCAAGCTTGTGGAGTGCCACGATTGTGGACACCGTCGAGATACGATTCCAGCGGCCACGGCAGCCAGCGCGGTTGCCATGTGGTCCACATCAGAGGCGTGAGCATAGAAATCGTCAGAGCGGTTCCAGTTGACCCGAGAACCAGGGCGGATCTTGCGTGTTTGCCTCCTGCGATCGACAGCACAATCCAGCAGAGCAGACCCATGAGCATCATCGAGAGACCGATGGTGTTGAGTATGTCCACGCGCAACAGATCGCTGAGCGGCGCCCAACCCCAGGCAATGACATATTCCTGCAGGCGAAAGAGCAAGCCTAAGGCAAAGATTTCCGCGCCACGACGGATCGTAGCGCGCGCGATTTGCGCGGGTGGCAGATTCCTGGTCCACAGCTTTTCGGTTACCAGTGCGAACGAAACCCCCGCCAGAAACAAAAACAAAGGAGCTGGGAAGGTTCCTCCGAGTTGGGAGTACATGAAGAACCTGCTCTGGCGCGCGCCTGGGCTGAGCCAGGAGTCGTAGCAATGGGTCTGAAACATCAGGACGCAGGCCAAGCCGCGCATCCAGTCGATGTAGGCCAGCCGGGATGATTGGGTGGATGTCAACGCGACACCGCATGATACTCCGCCGGGGGCTTGTGATAAATTTTGCTAGAGGGCGCGTAGCTCAATTGGATAGAGCACCGGTTTTCTAAACCGGTGGTTGCAGGTTCGATCCCTGCCGCGCCTACCATTTGAACTGTGGCCTGAGCCAATGATTAGTGCCCAGCCTCGCCTGTCCTCTGGATCTTGTGGTCGCTGATCACATTATTGACTACTGATCCCTGATCTTGCGATGCTCGCACGTGGCAGTGTTCAGGCAATCGTCGGCCAGCATCAGGCGCTCGACCGGCTTACCGCCGATGATGTGGGCGTCAATGATTTCATCGACGTTGGCCTCGGTAACGTGTCCATACCAAACGGCATCGGGATAGATAACGAGGTTTGGGCCGTGTTCGCATTGATCGAGACAGCCCGATTGGTTGGCCCGTACTTTGCCTTTGAGGCCGCGTTCCGCGAGTTTCTGTTTGAATAGCTTTTGCAGTTTCGCCTGGCCACTGGGATCGCAGCATCCCCGTGGATTTCCCGGAGGACGCTGGTTGCCGCACACGAAGATATGTTTTTCGAATTTGGGCATGAAATCACGAAGCAAGATTCGACGGGCTAATCAGGCCACCGGCCGCTGTTTCAGAGGTAATGAGGTCGTGAGTTCGGCATCCCAGATGCCCTCGAAATCGACGAAATAACCTTCCACCTCGACACCGGGAGTTGCCCCTAACAGATTCGCTGCGGCACGAGCCAGTTCGCGCTGGTGATGCGTGGCTTCGGTTTCAGGATTGCCTCCGAAAGCCGGGAGGCCGCCATAGGCGCCACAATCGGAGTGCAGCATCAGGATAACGCGCCTGGTGTCGTGCAAGCGCATCGACGTGCGAATCTGTTCCAGCACAAACGTGCGGTCGGTCTCGAGTTCTGGCGAGGCCAGCGATTTGGCCCCACCGGCAATCTTGATGGGATCGGAATGCGTCACGCCGATGCGTTTGAGGAATTTGCGAAACCCCAAGTCAAAGCGGTTGTCGAAACCCCAAAGGATGGCGGCGTCGCATTGATACTTCTCCCGCGGAGCTTCGAAATGAAAAACCTTTTTCACGATGGACCCTCAACCGAGCGTTTCCTTCAAGTTCATCTTAACCGAAAGGGCGAGGATACAGCCCAGAACATCGTCCGTTGCTATTCGCCGCACGCCCACGATAATATAGCTGGTACACTTCTCTGCCTTTATCCCAGTTTGTCTTTACAATAATTTGCCCCGGCAAGGCGTGTGCGACCCCGGTGCGGCGCAGCTATGCGTTCGCGAAATCCCTGTGACGGAGTTGGCAGTGAAACGAGGCAAGACCGCGGTAATTGTCGGCGCCCAGTGGGGCGACGAGGGCAAGGGAAAGATTGTCGACGTTTTATCCGAGAGCTTCTCGGTTGTAGCCCGCTACGCTGGCGGCCACAATGCCGGACACACTGTAATCATTAATGGCAAGAAGTTTGTGCTGCAACTGGTTCCCTGTGGAGTCTTGCGGACGGCGTGCCGTAGCGTGATCGGCAACGGCGTGGTTCTGGATCCGATGGCTTTTCTAAAGGAAGTGGGCGCCTTGCGCGAAGCAGGCGTTAGGGTCGACGGAAATCTTTTTGTTTCCAACCGCGCGCAGGTAATTCTGCCCTACCATCGCATGATCGAGTTGGCGGCGGAGAATGCTCCGGGACGCGTGAAGATTGGCACCACCTCGCGCGGAATCGGTCCAGCCTACGAAGATAAGATGGGACGCCGTGGCTTGCGCGTGGCCGATCTGCTTGATCTGCAGCTCCTGAAGAAACACATCGAAAACGCCGTCCGGGAAAAGAATATGATCGGGCACGCGCTGTTCAATTCCGAACCTCTTGACGCCGACAAAATGTATACGGAATACGCTCAGGCTGCGGAGAAAATCGCTCCGTTTGTCTGTGACACGGCGGCTTTGCTGAACCAGGCGCTGGGCGACGGAGAGGCGATTCTATTTGAAGGCGCGCAAGGTACGATGCTCGACATCGATCATGGAACTTATCCCTTTGTGACCTCTTCTAGTGCGACTTCGGGAGGGGCCGCAACGGGCACAGGCGTCGCTCCGAATGCAATTGATTGCGTGATCGGACTCACAAAAGCTTATTGCACGCGAGTCGGCGAAGGTCCGTTTCCCAGCGAAGAGAAGGGCGAGTCCGGCGACCAACTTCGTCGGCGCGGCAATGAGTTTGGCGCGGTTACAGGGCGTCCGCGGCGCACCGGCTGGCTTGACTTGCCACTGCTGCGCTACGCTGGCATGATTAACGGAATCTCGTGGCTGGTGGTGACCAAGCTGGATGTGCTCGATGAACTGGCGGAGATTCCAGTATGCGTCGGCTATGTCGTTGATGGAAAAAAGACCACGGAAATTCCGGCGCAGGCGAGCGGTTACGACAAGCTGGAGTGCACTTACCAGATGCTTCCGGGGTGGCGGAGTTCGACGCAAGGGATTACAAAGTTCGACCAGTTACCCAAACTAGCTTGTGACTATCTGGCGTTCGTGGAGAAAGAGACCGGGGCTAGGATCGGCATGGTCTCAACTGGTCCGGACCGGGATCATACGATTCTTATTGACGAATTCGCGAATGAGTTACAGACAGCTTCATCCCGGAGAGTCTAGAATTGACTCCGACTTTGTGAAGCTTCTAAGACTACTTCTTAAGACTACGCAAGGAGCGCACGATGGTGGTTTTGGCAGTAACGTGGATGGCCAAGGCTGGGCACGATAGTGATGTCCCGCCGATTTTCGCAAAGCTGACGGAAGAATCCCGAAAAGAACCGGGCTGCCTCATGTATCAGGTCCACCGGCATAAGACCGAACCTCGGCGGTTCTTCATCTACGAACAGTACAAGGACGATGCCGCGCTGGAAGCCCACCGGACTTCTCCTCACTTCTTGCAGCACGTTCGCAAGGACCTGCCCAAAGTCGCGGACCGCGTGGAAGGTCACCTGTACGAAGCGTTGGGATAGTTAGTGTGGCGCGGGCCACCACATTTGCCTCCGAGTCACGTCACTTAGCCTTGTCAATCATCAACTCGCCGCCCGATGAGTAACTTTCCTTCGACACTTCATGAAAAGCAATGATGATGCCTTCGCGGCGTGCGCCGCCTTCTTCGACCAGCGCGTCGGTGACGCGCCTGGCGATCTTGCGTTTCTGGTCGGCGGTGCGTCCCTGCAGCATCGTGATTTGGACCATTGGCATTAGAGACGCTCCAAGTTTCCAGCTCTGACCTTCATTGCGCCAGCTCGTAGCCTGCGAAGAAGAAGCTCAATTCGAAGCGGGCGGTGTCCTCAGCATCGGAGCCGTGAATGGCGTTGTGCTCGATGCTCGAGGCCCACTTCTTGCGGATGGTGCCTTCTTCCGCGCTGGCCGGGTTGGTGGCGCCCATCAGCTTGCGGAGATCGGCAATGGCGTTTTCTTTTTCCAGAGCCAGTGCAACGATGGGTCCGCTCGACATGAAACCGGTGAGCGAACCGTAGAATGGCCGGCTCGCGTGCACGGCATAAAACTGCTCAGCCTGATGCTTGGAGATTTCGAGCATCTTCATGGCGAGGATGCGAAATCCATTCTTCTCGAATTGTTCAATGATATCGCCGACCGCGCTCTTGGCTACGGCGTCTGGTTTTACGATGGTAAGAGTGCGTTGCAGAGTTTTCATAGTTGGTAATTGGTCGTTCGTCCCTATTCTGTCGTTTGCTGCTAAACCTTGACTCCCAGCGCCGCCACGAGAGTCTCGCCAATGGCCGCCGGAGATTTTGCCACCCGGATACCGGCTGCTTCCATGGCTTTGATTTTTTCGGCGGCTGTTCCCTTGCCGCCGGAGATGATCGCTCCCGCATGGCCCATGCGCCGTCCGGGAGGGGCGGTCTGCCCGGCGATGAAGCCGACTACCGGCTTTTTCATTTTTGTCTTCACAAATTCCGCCGCGGTTTCCTCGGCGTCGCCCCCTATTTCGCCAATCATAATCACGGCTTCGGTCTCAGGATCGCGATTAAACAGGTCGAGCGCATCCAGGAAGTTGGTTCCGATGATCGGATCGCCGCCGATGCCAATTGCTGTGGACTGCCCGATTCCGCGCTGGGTTAGCTGATGCACGGCTTCATAAGTCAGCGTGCCCGAGCGCGACACGATTCCGATCGAGCCTTCTTTGTGAATCGACCCTGGCATGATTCCGATCTTGCACTTGCCCGGCGAAATGATGCCAGGACAGTTTGGACCGATCAGCCGCGAGCGCCGGTTCTGCAGAAACTCCCAGGCCTTAACCATGTCCAGCGTGGGAATTCCTTCAGTAATGCAGACGATGAGATCCAGTTCGGCGTCGGCCGCTTCCATGATGGCATCTGCCGCGAACGGCGGGGGAACAAAAATCACAGTTGTGTCGGCGCCTGTTTTGTCGACGGCTTCCTGCACGGTATTGAATATCGGCCAGCCTTCGTGCATAGTGCCGCCTTTTCCCGGCGTCACTCCGCCCACCACCTGCGTTCCATAAGCCGCGCAGGCCTTGGCGTGGAAGGTGCCTTCGCGTCCGGTGAGACCCTGCACAATTAATCGCGTTTTCTCATTCACCAAGATTGCCATATAAATAATTCCTCAGTCGGTATAGCGCGGATTGCCACAGCGGGCAAACACCAGCTCCCTCGCTGGGCTCGGTATGACAACCAGTACCTCCGCTAAATTTCTCGCGCCGCGGCGACAACTCTATCTGCCGCGTCTTTCATGGTGTCGGTCACGACGAAGTTCAGGCCGGAGTCCATCAGTATTTTCTTGCCTTCGTCCACGTTAGTGCCCTCGAGGCGCAGCACCACGGGAAGCTGAATGTTGGTCTTCTTCGCGGCTTCGACGACGCCCTTCGCCAAGGTATCTACTCGCAGGATGCCGCCGAAAATGTTGATGAGAACCGCTTTCACGCTTTTATCGCTTAGAAGAATTTCGAATGCGTGCGCGACCTGCTCTGCGTTCGCACCGCCGCCGACATCAAGAAAGTTCGCGGGCAGGCCGCCAGCGTACTTGATGATATCCATCGTGGCCATCGCCAGTCCGGCGCCGTTCACCATGCAGCCCACGCTGCCCTCGAGCTTGATGTAGTTCAGGCTGTACTTTGAGGCCTCAACCTCAAGCGGATCCTCCTCCGTAATATCGCGCAATTCGCGGATGTCGGGATGGCGGAAGAGCGCGTTGTCGTCGAAGGTCAGCTTGGCATCGAGAGCGAATAGCCGGCCATCGGTGGTAGTGATGAAGGGGTTGATCTCGAGGAGCGAAGCATCAGTATCGAGAAAGGCCTTATAGAGACTGGAAAGAAATTGCACGGCGGGATTGATCTGTTTGGCATTAAGTCCAAGCGCGAAAGCCATCTTGCGCGCCTGAAAGGCTTCCAGGCCCATGCCAGGATCGATGTGCTGCTTCAAAATGGCGTCGGGATTTTCCGCGGCCACCTGCTCAATCTCCATTCCACCCGCTGCAGATGCCATGAACACGGGCTTGCCTTCCGCGCGGTCGACGAGAATGCCGAGGTACAACTCTTTTTCGATAGGCAGAGTTTCTTCTATCAATAACCGCCGCACGATGCGGCCCTCAGGGCCAGTCTGATGGGTGACTAACCTCATGCCGAGCATCTTTTCGGCGATGTCTCCCGCCTCGTTGGCCGACTTAGCGATCTTCACGCCTCCGCCTTTGCCGCGGCCGCCAGCGTGGATTTGCGCCTTGACTACCACTCCGGTTGCTCCGGAGCTGAACAATTCTTTGGCAGCGGAATCGGCTTCTTCTCGCGAGGTTGCCATTGTTCCGCGCGGCACGGTCACACCGTACTTCTTAAGAATTCCCTTGGCCTGGTACTCATGGATTTTCATAATGACGCTCGTCTAAGAATCGGGAGGAACTTGCTCGCGGCTTTCGACTGAGGCTAGCAAACTTTCAATTTTATAGAAGGGGAACGGATTAGGGCAAACGGAGAGAGCCGCGTCGTTTCAATCGCCAGAACATCTAACTTTGTCTTGGGACCTATATCCGGGGGAACCGATCCCGGATTCCGATAGCCGCGAGGTACAACGTGAAATTGGTTTCCCTTAGCGTCGCCCGGCCGCGCCTGACCGTCTATAAAGGAACAACCATCAACACCGGTATCTTCAAAAAGCCAGTGGCGGGTCGCGTGGCGCTGCGCACGCTGAACCTCGATGGCGACCAGCAAGCGGATCTCAGTGTTCATGGAGGCCCCCACAAGGCGGTTTACGCTTATCCCGCGGAGCACTATGAATATTGGCGGCGGCAATTACCTGATATGGATTTGCCGTGGAGCATGTTCGGCGAGAATTTTACGACCGAGGGTCTGACGGAAGAGAATGTTCAGGTTGGCGACCGGTTTCGAATCGGGTCGTCCATTGTGATGATTCGTCAGCCGCGCGTTCCCTGTTATAAACTGGCCGCCAAGTTTCAACGGGATGACATCTTGTGGCGATTCTTGCGAAGCGGGCATAGTGGATTTTACTTTTCCGTCGAACAGGAAGGAGGGGTCGAGGTGGGAGATTCCTTCCAGCTAGTTTCGCGGGAGGACAACGCGATAACGATTGCGGAGATGAATTTGCTTTTCGTCAAGGAGAAGTACAACCGTGATCTGCTGCAAAAGGCGATCGCAACCGCAGCCCTCCCGAGGGATTGGCGCGAATACCTCTTGCCCAGATTGGACGAGCCGTCCGTGACGGCCTAGCGGTGGCAGTTCTCGTCGCAGGAAGCGTTTTACCTTTACAATCGCCAGTAACAAGATGATCCTGGAAGCGCTGCATCGCATCGCCAATCACGCCCAGTCCCTGGCCCGCGCGGAAGCGCGGGAAGTGATGGCGGAAGTGCTCGCTGGAAATTGCACTGACGCGCAGATCTCGGCGCTGCTCGTGGCGTTGCGCATGAAGGGGGAAACGGTCGAAGAGATCGTCGGTTTCGCAGAAGCGATTTGCGCCGCTGCGACGCCTTTGCCCGTTTCGTTTGCCGGAACTTCGGATAACGCGCTCGACCTGAGCGGTACCGGCCGCGACGCGCTGGTGGATACTTGCGGTACCGGCGGCGATGCCAGTGGAACCTTTAACATTTCAACTGCGTCTGCCCTCGTGACCGCCGGCGCGGGCGTGCGTGTAGCCAAGCATGGCAATCGCAGTCTGACCTCGAAATGCGGTTCGGCTGATGTGATGGAAGCGCTGGGCGTGAACATTCAGTTGTCTCCAGAGCGCGCCGCTCAGTGCCTGCGGGAGATTGGTATCTGTTTCCTTTACGCACCCGACCTGCACGCCTCCATGAAGCAGGTGCAGAAGGTTCGGCGCGAGTTGCGTCTGCGGACGATGTTCAACCTGCTCGGCCCGCTCACTAATCCGGCGCATGCTTCGGGACAAGTCGTCGGCGTCTTTGCGCTCGATATGGTCGAGAAACTCGCGGAGGCGCTGAGCATGCTGGGACTGCATCGCGCGCTCGTGGTGCATGGTCTTGACGGGCTCGATGAGATCACCATCACGGGCCCGACACGCATAGCCGAAGTTCGTGAGGGATCGGTCCGGACTTATGAAGTGGATCCGGAGGAGTTCGGCATGAAGCGGTCGACACTCGCTGATATTTCTGGCGGCGATGCGTCCGACAATGCGGCCATCGTTCGGGAAGTTCTGAGCGGAAAGAAATCTCCGCGTCGCGATGTGGTCCTGCTGAACTCAGCAGCAGCGCTGGTAGCCGCGGGGCGTGCCAACCATCTGAAGGATGGAATTCCGGCGGCGGCGCAGTCGATCGATTCCGGCGCGGCCGCCGCAAGGCTGGATGCGCTGGTAAATTTTACAAAAGGGGAGCGGTGAGTCGGTATGTCTTGCGTGCTTCGAGCCAGCGGTACTAACTTTGAGGTGGGTGAATTCTTGAAGACTTCTTCGCTTGACGCTCTGACTGTTTTTCATCGCGGGGAGGTGCAATCCCGCGGCTCGGTTATGACTCAGCGTAGAACGGAGCAATCGGGGATGAACGTGAGCGTCAGTACGCGAGAGTTTTCGGACCTGCGTGGTCAGATCGAGGATGCGGTCGAGTTCCTGTCGGAGAATGAAAAGGAACTGAGGCGGCTTCGCGATTTTCCGGGCCTGGAACGGATGGATCTCGACTTTCCCGTCGAAGATCGCGACGTGGTGTTCCAATCCGATGGGTTCCCCCCCCGTCTGCTCTCGCTACTGGGAGCGCTGCGTATCGGACTAGTAGTCTCGCGACATCCAGCATACTGGGAAGTCGAGGGTCAAACTTCTACGCAACAATAAAGACGTCAGGGTCCCACGGTTGCGTGACGGTCGATTATTTAGCAGCGTCGCTAGCCTGAATTTTAAATGTATTGTTAGCGGTGTCGCTCTCTGGCACGCTGCCATCGTTGACCACGATTTGCTCAGGCGGCTTCGGAACTTCGATACGAATCACGCCGTTGCTTTTGCCATGCACCACGACGCGTTTGGTGATTTCTCCGCTGGCAAATTTCACCGTGAGCGGAACCTCGGCGCCCGCAGTACCGAGGTTGTCGATGGTGATGGTGAGCATGTAACCTTCTGGCAGAGTCTTGCGAGTGAATTCGGATGCCACTTTGAAGTCAGGCAATCCTCGATCGCGATACACCCAGTCGTCGAAGAACCACTCCAGATCGCGCTGGGTCTGCGCCTGGATCAAGCGCGGCATGTAAGACGGCTCCTTATCCTGCTCGGGATGATAGGAGGCGAGAGCTTTTTTCAATGCCTCATCGCCGAGTAGATCGCGCAGCATCCACCACACAGACATCGCTTTGCTACGATAAAGTTCCTCGTCCGTGGTATTGACTAAAGATCGATTCACTTCGTCTTCCGATCGTGAAGCGGTTATGTGTTTCGGGTCCCCTTTTTCCGCACTGTTGAAGGCGGACTGGTGCGCGGCCATGTAATCGAGCGCAACCCGCTTTCCGCTGATGTGTTCCACGTAGAGCGCCTGCGCAAAATGAGCCACACCCTCATTGATCCAGGGACGAGGCGAGGAGAAAGCTGCGTGCGTCAATTGGTGCGCGGCGATCAGTCCCGCATTTTTTGAATCCAAATGGCTCGATGGCGTCAGCAGGAAAGATCCACTTTCAAATGGAGCAGCGTTCGGATCCGCGAGTTCTGCAGTTTCCGCTGTATGTCGCGGGGCCCCGAACCACGCGGTGATGAGAGGTGTCACCTTCGTCACGGCCTCGGCGTAATTGGCGGCCGATGCATCGTGACCTCGTAGGAAATGAACTGCGGCCATAGGCCGATCCACCGTCTCATAGTCCGCAATCACGAACGTCGGGAGTACGGATGCCAGCAGTTGGTAGGTGCAGTCGGCAACGAACTGGTGTTGTACTTCGTGCGCGATCGGACAGTTGGTTGCATTCACCAGCAATTCTGGAGCTTCGTCTTCGTCATTCGGCACCGCTATCTGCAAATGCATGGTGCCGGAGGCTCGCATTCTCCATCGGCCCAAAGCTTCGAACAGGCTTTTGCTTTCGGAGAGACTTACCGCATCAGTTGCGATCGGATACCACGCCACATATCCTATTCCGCGCACGGCGGTAAAGTTTGGACTGATCTGGTCCCAGTCGGAACTATTTGCTTGCGCTACGGGGGTGCCGATCTGCGTGAGTCGCGTGGCGTCAAGCACGATTACGCCTTCGTAAGCGACCTCCAGATCGACAGTGCCTTTGGGCGCCAGCGCCTCCGGCAAGGTCACGATGGCTTCGGAAAGTGCTCCAGTATGGTCTATATCAGAGGTGTAAGGTTGCGAGACAAACTGCAGGGGCTTGCCTCCGGCCTGGATGGAACGCCAGCTGAGCGAAGACGAAATCTGCAGCACCGCGATCTTCTGCGGCGTCGGCGAATCGTTCCTGAGAGTGATCGTGCCGCGAACTCCCAGCCGCTGCTGTTCGGGTTCTACGCGGATATTCAAATCGTATTTTGAAAAGGTGAAGGCTTCGCGGTCGAGAGAGAATGAATTCGCGGCAGCGGCAAAGTATAAGCAGATAAAGCACAGCCGCCCACTTCGCAACTTCATTGTGCACCCGCGGCGGCCTCTTTGTTGTTATCTCTTGCTCGCCTCTGCCGCACAATTTCATACATTACGACGGCTCCCGCAACCGACACATTCAGCGAAGGCACTTTCCCCAGCATTGGAATCGAAACCAGAAAATCGCATTTCCTCTTGACCAGGTCGTGCAGGCCCTTGCCCTCTGCGCCCAAAACGAGCGCGCAATCCATGTTGTAGTCAAGGGCATCGTAGGTTTGTTGACCGCGCTCGTCGAGTCCCACCGTCCAAATATTGCGCTGCTTTAATTCTTCCACCGTGCGGGCGATGTTCGTTACCCTGGCGATCGGCAGGTGTTCACTGGCGCCGGCTGAGGCTTTGGTAACCGTTCCGGTTACAGCGGTGGCGCGGCGTTCTGGAATGACCACGCCGTCAGCGCCGGCAGCATCGGCAGTTCGCAGGACCGCGCCAAGATTGTGCGGGTCTTCGACTCCGTCGAGCACGATGACAAGAGAATATCTTCCGCGCTTGGCGCCGATGACGTCGTCGAGGTCGCTATATTGTTTGGCGGAGGTGACGGCAACCACGCCCTGATGAGCCGCGTTGCCCGCCATCTGGTCAAGTTCCACGCGCGTAAGAAAGCGCACCGGTACGCCCAGCTTTCGGCAGTCTTCGATCATTCGCTGCAGGCGGATGTCGTGCCGCTCCTTTGCCATGCCGACCCACTGGAAAGCGCGTCCGCGGGCCTTAAGCGCCTCGGTGACGGCGTTGATGCCGTAGATATAGTTCATGAAGTATCAGTGTACCGAAAGCTGAGAAGCGATGCGGTCAGTGCGAGGCTTGAAGGAAGTTGACGATGTCCTCGGGCTCGGGACGTTTCGCGTAGTCCTCGTTCGCGGAAGCGTAGAGCACGTTACCCTCGCGGTCGATGATGTAGGTTGCCGGAATCGGCAACTCCCAACTCTTGTCGCCATTCACAAAGGCCAGGTTGACGAAGGCACGCTGATAGACCGCTTGCTGCTCATCAGGGACGCGATAGGCAAGCTCGAATTGTCGCGCCAAGTTGTTGCCGGCATCGGAGAGCAGCGGAAAGCGCAGTTTGTGCTGGTCGCGCATGAAGAATGATTGCTGCACAGTCTGCGGAGAGACCGCAGCGAGCCTCGCTCCTGCCCGCTCGATGTCTGGCAGGATGAGGTTCATGGCTTCCATCTGAGCAACGCAGAACGGGCACCATCGGCCGCGGACGAAGCAGAGAACCAGGCGTCCGAGTGCGAGCAGGTCGGAGGAAGAGATGCTCTTGCCTTCGTGATCTTGCAGCTGGAATTCTGCAACCTTGGCGCCGACGGGCAGAATATTCTCCGCCCGATGTTGTCTCTGCAGTTCCGCAACAGCTCGGGCTTGAATGGCCTGCGTCTCCGCTGGAACGTACTTCGCGATCAGTGCCTGGCGCTCAGCGAAGATGTCGCGCAGCGGGCGAATGTCAGTCTCGGAAATCGACTCTTCGAGAGAACGCCACTTCATATCGACTAATTACCTCGAGCCTTCAGCGGCTGAAGCCGAGTTCCGAATTCGCCTTCGTGGCGCCTCTACAGCCGTGCCGTTCCCGGGGAGCCACAGCTACATTCCCGGCAGCTTCATCCCCGCCATCCTCCGCGCGAAGCTGGGCTTGCCCATCTGCTTGAACATCTTTTTCATTTGCGCGTATTGGCGAAGCAGGTTATTCACTTCCTGGACGGTGGTGCCAGAGCCGCGGGAGATGCGTTTACGGCGGCTGCCGTTGATCACTTCGTGATGATTGCGCTCGTGCATGGTCATCGAGTTGATGATGGCCTCGACGCGGTTGATTTGTTTTTCGTCCACGCTGTCGGCAGCTTTCTGGAGGCCGGAAAACGGACCGATCGAGGGCAACATGCCCATCAGGCTTTTGATTGATCCCATCTTCTTCACTTGCCGCAATTGGTCGCGAAAGTCTTCGAGCGAGAAGCCGTCGCCGGTGAGGGCTTTAGTAGCCATCTCCTGCGCTTTCTTCTTGTCGATCTGCGATTCTGCGCGCTCAATCAGCGAGAGGATATCGCCCATGCCGAGGATTCGCGAGACGATGCGGTCAGGATGGAACGGCTCCAGCGCATCGTACTTTTCCCCCACACCGATGAACTTGATCGGCTGCCCGGTGACCTGCCGGATGGACAGCGCCGCGCCGCCGCGGGCGTCGCCGTCCATCTTGGTGAGGATGACGCCGGTGAGCGAGAGTTTCTTGTGGAATTCATCGGCGGAGCGGACCGCATCCTGTCCGGTCATGGCGTCGGCAACGAACAGAATCTCTGACGGATTCAGCAGCTTCTTCAGCGACTGCATCTCGTTCATAAGATCGTCGTCGATGTGCAGACGTCCGGCGGTGTCGACGATCAGCACGTCGCAGCCGGAGACGATGGCCTCGCGGCGCGCTTCTTTCACCAACCGCTCCACCGTTTGTGTGAGCTGTGCCGGTGTGTTTGCCTCGCCCACTTCGCCTTCGTAGATCTGGGCCTTGACGGCCTGCGCTACAACCCTCAACTGCTCGCGCGCAGCGGGACGGTAGACGTCCACCGAAACCAGCAGCGGACGATGCCCACCCGTTTTGAACCAATTGGCCAGCTTGCCCGACGTGGTGGTCTTGCCGGATCCTTGCAGCCCAGCCATGAGCACGACCGTGGGTGGTTGCGATGCGAACTTCATGCGCGCCGTGTCCTTGCCGAGAGTCTCGACCAGTTCGTCGCGCACGATTTTGATGACCTGCTCACCGGGAGAAAGTGCGGTCAGCACTTCCTGGCCAACGGCCTTGGCCTGGATACGGTCGATTAGTTCTTTGACGACTATGAAGTTGACGTCGGCTTCGAGCAGCGCCAGCCGAATTTCGCGCAGCGCCTCGCCAATGTTTTCCTCGCTGAGGCGGGCCTGGCCGCGGAGGCTTTTAAATGCACGCTGAAGTTTTTCCTGTAGATTCTCGAACATAATCTCCCGAATGTATATTACCAGCGGTGCGCCGAACGTTGCTCGGTCTCGAGTAGGGGATAAGGAGGAATCGGCATGTGATTATTTCACAGAGGGTCTAGTGCCGAAGGCACGGTGGAAAAGCCCGGCACGGCAGTGCCGGCTGGCCGAGCCAGCGACTCCCGAGACCCGTTTTGGGGGCGGCACTCTCGGTCCCGCGTGGTTGTGAGATCCGACCCAGACTCATTCACACATACTGTAGAGGGTCGGCGCATGACCCACAAATATCGCAACATTCTCATCCATGTTGTCTTCAGCACCAGGGAGCGGCGAGATCTCATCCCAAGAAAGACTGCCCAGGCTTTTTAGATATTTTGCGCGCATCGGACTGCATTACCGAATCTCCGCGCTTGCCGCAGGAGGCACTTCCAACCATTCGCACCTGCTGCTTGACATGGGGAGTGCTGGGCAGCCTACCCCACCTTCGGCCGCACCATCTCGAATCGCTGTATGGTCCTGGCGTACTGTAGTCCGCCCATACGGCCGATGAGATCGAGAGAATTCCGATCCAGCCCTCCGTCTCTTAAATGCGCATCGTTCATGTGAATGCAGATTATTTCTCCTATCACCAGACTGCTGCTGGTGGGCTTCGGAGAGAAATCGAGAATCTGATGCAGCTTGCACTCAAAACTGACAGGAGATTCGCCGACTCTTGGCGGGCGTACGATCTTCGACGGCTTTGGAGTGAGCTTCGCCACCTCGAATTCGTTCACGGCCGCGTCGTATTCGCCGCTGGTTAGATTCATCGCCTCGCGAAGTTCGTAGGTAACGATGTTGACGACGAATTCTTTGGTCTCACGAATATTTCGTAACGTGTCTTTAGGCACGCCGTGCGCAGCTTCCGGTTGCTTGGCACGCCGCAGTCCCGGGGCAAACGCCAGCATCGGAGGGTCGACGCAAACTACGTTAAAGAAGGAAAAGGGCGCAAGGTTATGCTGTCCCGCTGTGCTTATCGTCGATACCCAAGCGATTGGGCGCGGGGCTACGGAGTTCAGCAGAATAGCGTAAAGTTCGTTGCTGGAAAGGTCTGACGGACTGACGATCATTTCATCGAGTATAGCTTTTGGCGGGGGTCACCTTCCGGCTTCACTTCTGCGGCGCGAACACTTCCTTCGCTGCGATCATCGTGTTGCAGTGAATGGTCACAGTATCTTCCAGGTTGCGGGCGTAACCACCCGCAAAGGTCACCATTACAGGGATGTTCCTTGCTTGTGCTACGCGGAACACAAGTTCGTCCCGCTTTTTCAAGCCATCGATGGTCAGACAAAGCCCGCCCAGCTGGTCTTCTTTGTAGGGGTCGGCGCCGGCTATGTAGCACAGCAGGTCCGGATCGAATTGGCGCAGGCCGGAGCTAAAAGCGTTGTCGAGCCAGGCCAGATAATCGTCGTCCCCAATGCCGTCGGGTAGATCGACATCGATCGATGAAGGCGGTTTCCACATCGGATAGTTATTGTGCTGGTGCAATGAAATGGTGAAGACATCGCCAGCGTTCACATTCTTGCGGCGGGCTCCCGGCGTGGCTACTGGCGAACCCGAAGCGGATGGCAACGGATCGCCCGGCGCATGCTTTGTGGCAAAAATCGCCGCCGTTCCATTTCCCTGATGGACGTCGCAGTCCACCGTCATCGCGGTACGAATTTTGCCATCGCGTTGCAGTCGCCGGATCGCCACGGCCACATCGTGGATCATGCAGAATCCCTCGCCGTGGTCCGGGAAGGCATGATGAAATCCACCGCCGATGTTGATTGAGACGCGATCGATCAAAGCCTGCCACGCCGCCAGCATGGATCCTCCGGCCGCGAGCCAGAATGCTTTTACCAAGTCCTGCGAGTAAGGAATCTCAAGCTCCATCTGCTCGCGCTGACTCAGCGTTCCGGCCTTCAACTTCTGCACATATTCCGGCGAGTGCACGAGCAAGATGTCATCGTCAGCGGCGGGTTGCGGTTCCAGAAAATCGCTCGGCTCCGCGTTCCCGCCAGCGAGCAGCCGGTCGCGGATGCGACGATATTTCTCGGCAGGGAAGACGTGTTCGCCGATGGGCAGGTAGTAAGCGTCGCTGTAGATCAACTTGAAGGGAAGCATGAAGCACCCAAGCATTCAGCGCCCGTTCGGGTGGGCACTGAGGGACCTCATATGATACGCGGGCAGGGCAGACTTCGCAGGGTTCTGGCTAGCGCTTCTTCGAGGGCTGGATGGTCTGAGCCAGCATCGACCGGCGCACCGGTACGATCGCTCCCTTCGCAGGATCGGCGGCGGCATGGGCGCGGGTCAGCACTTCTTCCTGAATATACTGCACAAACTCCTGGATCTGGCGCTGCATTTCTTCCATGCGTTCGCGCATTTGCAGGATGATCGCCATCCCGCTGATGTTTACACCCAGGTCGCGGGCCAGCGAGAGGATGAACTCCAGCCGCTGCAAATCTTCGTCAGTATAGAGGCGAGTGTTGCCCTCGGTGCGGGAGGGTTTCAACAGGCCCTCGCGCTCATAGAGCCGCAGCGTCTGGGGGTGGATGCCGTACATTTCGGCGACGGAGGAAATCATGTAGGCGCCCTTTGATTTCCGTTTGGTCATAGATATCGATGTCCTGCGGTCGATTTTAGAGCACTATAGCTTTTCTGGCTAATTTCGCGGGCATTTCATGCGCCGAATTGCGCCAAACCCTCGCGCCTTGCGGGCATCCAAAATGAGGGAGGAAATCATGGACGTGAATAACGCTATCAGTGTTCTTGAAGAACTCATTCAGACCTGCAAGGACGGACAAAAGGGTTATCAGGAGGCGGCCGCGAAGGTGAAGCGGCCTGACCTGAAGACGTTTTTTAACGTGCAGGCCGAGGAGCGGGGCCGCTTTGCTGCGGAACTGGAACTTGAACTGAATCGCGTAGGAAAGCCGGATAAAAAGCTGTCCGGGTCGGTTCTCGGAACGCTTCATCGCGCCTGGATCGATACGAAAGTTAGCCTGGGCGGTGGCGACAAGACCGTCCTGGAATGGCTTGAGCATGGTGAGGACAGAGCCAAGGATGCTTACCAAAAGGCGCTGGGTGGGTCACTGCCGGCGAGCCTGATGGAGATTATTCGCCGCCAGGCCGCAAGCGTGCAGCAAGCTCATGACAAAGTAAAGAATCTGCGAGACACGGCTGAGGCAGCGGCCGCGTAGTGCAATTTGAAGGCAAAAGGATTTTCAGCATCAGAGATAAAGGTATAAGGAAAGCGAGGACGGGGTTTTCTCCGTCCTCGCTTTTTGCCTAGTACAAACGCGCTAAGAAGTTGGCTGCGGTTTTTTATCGTGGATAGCCCATCCCTCTGGCTTGAGGGCGTGATTGATTAAGTAGGCTACGAAGCCCGCCGCGATCAGGATCATGCCGAAGGCGAACGAACTCATGTTCCAGACTTGCTCATGCTCGCTGCGGATGATGGAAAAGCCCAGCAGCAGCATGGGCGGGATCCCGATCGCGATTGCACCAAGCAATCCACCAGGAACGCGGAACGGGCGCGCCAGTTCCGGTTCGCGAAAGCGCAATACGGCAAGTGCCACGAATTCCAGCATCAGGCTGAAGCCGTAGAGAAGGATGTCGAGCGTCACCAGGCGGGCAAAGCCCAAGCCCAAACACATCGCCCAGCCCATGGCCAGCGCGACAATGGCAACCCAGGGCGCCCGCGACTTCGGGTGCAGTCTGCTGAAAATTGCAGGCAGCATGCCATCCTGTGCCATCGCCAGCGGCAGACGCGAATAGCTCATCACCAGGGCGTTGAACATGCCAAAGGCGCTGATGATTCCGCCAAGGACTACGCCAACCCGCAGCAGTGGACCGCCGAGCAACCCGGCGATGTCCGCCCAGGACCCAGTCTCCCACGCAGTGGCCTTGAGGCCCGTCATCCACATGGCAGCGAAGGGGAGCACGTAGCTTAACGCGACAATCGCGACGGCAACGAGCATGGCACGCGGATAAGTCCGCTGCGGCCGCTCTACTTCGGTGGCGATGGTCGAAGCATTGTCCCAACCCATGTAGTTCCACATGCAGATGAGCAGACCGCCGAGAATATCGACGCTCGAAGTGGTTGGCTTGGTAACGGCATTGGCGAGGGCTCCCAGCTTAAACGGAGCCAAAACCACGATGGCAACAAAGGGCGCCGACAGCGCGAAGAAGAGCCATAGTGACGTAAGCGAAACCACTTTTACGCCGGCAATATTTAGCAGCGCGCAGGCAATCACGACCGCCAGCGCGACCCACCATCCGCGATTTGCCTCCTGGAACCACGGGAACATGCGGGTCAGGTAAGCCACGAACAGGGTAGGATAGATCGCCATATCGAAGATGGACGCAACCAGCGAGAGCCAGGCTTCCTGGAATCCCCAAAAATTTCCCATAGCGCGGCGCACCCAGGCGTAGTAGCCGCCTTCGTATGGCAGCGCGCTTGAAAGCTCGCCGATCATGAAGGCAGTGGGCAGGCTCCAGAGCAGAGGGGTGAGCAGCAGGATCAGGATCGCGCGTCCGTAGCCGGCTCCGTGGACGATGTCTTCGGTGCCATAAGTTCCGCCTGACACCATGAAGAAGGTGGCGGCGACCAGTGGCCACAGAGTGAGGCGGACAAACGCTTTCTTGGCGATCGGATTCCGGTTGGGGATGGCGGCGAGAGGTTGTTGGGGGTCCTCGGTTTGGTGACGTGGGGCGCTAGCAGTTGCCAATTTCGATGTGTTCCTCCTCAAGCGACTCACTCTCAGCTACTCCGCAGCGGGCTGGTCTCTTTCGAAATCGTCCTCGAAAGCGTGCTCGAGCTTTCTGGTTTGTTTAGATTCCAGAAATTCCGCTGGAGTTAGTTCGCAATTGTGAGATTACGGGAAATTCACAACGATGCAAGAAAAATGTGGAAATTTTCTTGGAAAAGTTTTGTCAGGAAGGTCAGCAGCGGAGGTAACGCGGCCTCGGCTAGTTTACAGCTTCAATTCCCAGGTCTCGGCCACCAGATTCTTTCGGCTCCAACTGCTGTGCGTCTCTTCCCCCACCAGTTTGAAGCCGGCGTTCTGATAGATGCCTCGCGCCGCCGCCAGTTCACTTTGCGTCCATAACAGGATTTTCTTGTAACCGGCTCGGCGGGCAAATCGAACGCATTCCGAAACAAGGTGTTTCCCAATCCCCAGTCCGCGTGCCGAGGGTTCCACCAGCAGAAGGCGAAGCTTGGCCACGGTCTTCGACTTCCTCACAAGAAATACGGACCCGACGTTTTCTCCATCCCGTTCGGCGATCCAGCAACGCTCTTTCGACGGATCGAGAGTGTCGATAAACTCCGCCACAATCGCCGCGACCAGAGCCTCGAAGCGCCCGTCGTAGCCATATTCCTGGGAATACAGCAGCCCGTGTCGCCAGACCACCCAACCTATGTCCCCGGGACGGTGCCGCCGGACTCGGTAGGTTTTCGCTCTGGGCGGGTCAGGATTCAACACTGACTCCACGGTTTGCATAGTGTGCAAAAGGTAAAGACCGCCAGGTCGCGGTGCCCGCTCCACACGTGCACCTCACGTCGGCAGGAACATGCGGTTTCGCCGTACATTCACGGCCTGCCGGGCTGGTTGCACCGAGAACGCCGTGGTGCCGCGCATTACCTTCTGCAGCGCGGACTGGAAATGCTGCATCTCGTCGTGTGTGCCGACGGTGATGCGAACGCAAGTGGGCATAATGGGCCATATGCGCCCGATGAAAACATTCTGTTCGGCCATAGCGTCGATCACTTCCTTGCCGGGACGTTTGGTATCCAGCAAGAAGCAGTTCGACTCTGAGGGGATGTAACGGTAGCCATTGCTGTCGAGCCACTGAAACGTTTCCTGGCGGAGGGTGGCGTTGATACGCTTGCGTTCGGGGACCAGGCCGGGATCCTTGAGGCTGGCCGCGGCGGCGGCGACGGCAGTGACGGGCATAAAGTTCCAGCCCGAGCAGTCCATGACTTTTTCGAGCAATTCGGGGCGCGCGATGGCGAATCCGCAGCGCAAGCCGGCCATGCCATAAGTTTTCGAAAAGGTGCGGAGCACGACCACATCTTTGCCAGCCTTGATGAAGTCGAGAGAGGAAGGCGCGTCACAAAAATGGATATAGGCCTCGTCGACCATCACGATGGATCCCTTAGGCTTATTTTCGACGAGGTATTCGATATCGGAGTGCTGAGTGAGCGTGCCGGTAGGATTGTTGGGATTACAAATGTAGAACAGTCCCGCGTCGGGCGCGGCGGCGACCATGGCCTTCACGTCGTGAGCGTAGGTTTTAGTCAGCGGAACTTTGACGACGCGGGCCTGGGCGGCCGCGGCCGCGTAAAATCCAGCCTCGTAACCGGGGTCTGCGCTGACATAGCTTTTTTGCGGTGAAGTGAAGGCAACGACTGCGAAGCGGAGCGGGGGACTGGAACCTGGAAATATGTGGACATGGTCCGGGTTGAGGCCTTCGAGTTGGGCGAAGGTCTTGACGAGGTCCTCAGTGAGATTGTCGAGGTAGCGTCCACCCAGGGGAATAATTGCGGAAATGGCGGCGCGCGCCGATTGGCTCGGCCCGAGCGGATTTTCGTTGGAGTCGATCATGACTGCATCCTTCGAGGATGGCTTGCGGCGGGCCGCGGCGGCGAGTACCGGTTCGCTGACAACTTGGAAGGCCGCAGCGGCAGCTGAGAGTTGCAGAAATGATCGACGCGAAAAGGGCGAGATGTTTTCAGATGGCATGGCAAACCTCCGGCGCATCCAGCGTGATATAGGCTAAATGTTTTTCGGTTTGGGCGATAGAGGGGAGTGGATCTCCAAGGGGGTGGCGCAACAGCAACAACACGAGCAACGGCAGCGGGCAAGAGTGCCCGCCCCCCATCTAGGCGCGAGATCTAGGCGCGAGCTTACTGCGGCAGTGGCTCGCGTGCGGTGGCGTAGTATCCGGCACGGGTTTGTATTTTGTAATTCTGTTTGGATTTAATTTCCAATTTACGGTAAGTGCCGTCGAGCTTGGGGTTAGTCGACGTGTAGCCAAGGTTGTACTGGCTGCGCAGTTCTGCGGCGATCTGATCAAAAGCCTCCTTTAGTTTGTCGAATTTATTGCCGACGTTGATCACCCGACCGCCAGTTGCTTCGGTGAGCTTGTGCATTTCGCCTTCGCCGGAGTAGGACATGCCAACGCTAAAATAACCGCCACGATCGGCGCAGAGCAGGACATAGATGATGGCATCGGCTTTCTGAGCGGCTTCGATGGCATCTTTGATTTTAAGCTTGCTGCCTTCGTCCTCTCCGTCTGTGAGCAGGATCATGGCCTTGCGCCCTACCTCCTTGGCCAGCATTTCGTTAGACGAAAGATAAACCGCGTCGTACAGCACGGTGCCGGGAGAATTGTGGACGGGTACGGGGCCGCCGCCAAGGCCGGGTATTCCGCCGCCGCTCGAGACGCCGCTGTTAATTTTCACTTTGTTCAGCGCGGCTTGCAGACGGTGAATGTCGCGCGTGTAATCCTGGACCAGTTCGGACTGAATATCGAAGTCCATCACGAACGCCTCGTCCTTGTCGGTAAGGATCTGGCGCAGAAATGCCCCACCAACCTCTTTTTCCATGTCGAGGACTCTTAACTGGCTGCCGGAAGTATCAATGAGCATGCCAAGCGTCAGCGGCAGATTCGATTCCGCAGTGAAGTACTTGATAGTCTGTGGTTTAGCGTCTTCGAAGACCTCGAAGTCATCTTTGGTCTGATTAGGAATCAGGGCGCCGTGTTTGTCTTTGACGTTGAAGAACACCCCCACTACGTTGACGTTGACTTTCAATGTCTGGTCAGACTGCTCCGCCGGCTGTTGAGCATCGCTCGGCTGAGAAGGAGTCGATGTCGGGTTCTGGGCCAGAGCCGACGATGCGATGCCCGATATGGCTGCCAGAAAAGATAGAACGCCGGCTACCAAGCTAGGCAAGAATCTTTGGGAAGCGGATAATCTGGGCATGGATGATTCCCTTTCGGGGATTTTTGTTAGTCTAGTCTTGAAAGTTAGATGCACCAAATGGGCAGGTTCAGGGATCCCAAGCAACTGACGTGCGTTTATTTTCCGTATTGCGGTTTCCGGGGGATCGGAAGGCGAGTGTGAGGTACGAAATGTCGGCTCCAGACAAAAACCGTACGACGTCCCGGCTAATGGCTGGCATGCTGGTTGTTGGATGTCTCGCCTTTAGCCTAAGCGCCAGGGACAGTTGGGCACAGGCCCCCGCGACCCAGCAGGCGCAGCCGTCACAGACCCAACCGTCTCAGGATTCCGATATTCCTGATGCGCCCATGGTGCAGCCCTCCGCGACTCCTCCGGAGCCGCCGCCTATTCCCAAGCCTGAGGAAAAGAAGCCACCCACCGTAGATAGAAATCCGTGGACAAACCAGCCCAATACCAAGCCGGCTGATACTGGCTCCTCTACCGCGGCTCCGAGTGACCAGCCTGCCACACCGCCAACCATGCCACCCGTCAGGACTGTTCCGCCCGGCACCTCCAGGAATGCCTCCGGCGCGCAGGAGCAGCTTTACACCTATGTGGTACACGCGAATTTTGTTCAGCTTCCGGTGACCGTAAAAGATCGCGATGGACGCAGGGTGGAAGGTCTTCTGCCCACCGACTTTACCGTCAAGGAAAACGGAACGGTGCAGAAGCTTAGCTTCTTTACGCAGGACCCGTTCGCGCTTTCGGTGGCGATCGTGCTGGACCTGGGTATGCCGGATGCGGCCGTGCAAAAAGTGAACCAGACATTTCCGGCGCTGGTGGGGGCCTTCGCTCCCTACGATGAGGTCGCTC
>Ga0307474_10000805_pt1 | contig 22584 bp, 17 predicted proteins | sample atmos_gasesECM1C_2_FD_203312 | JGI IMG/M metagenome (GOLD analysis project Ga0307474, IMG submission 203312) | Hardwood forest soil microbial communities from Morgan-Monroe State Forest, Indiana, United States - atmos_gasesECM1C_05 | ecosystem: Environmental > Terrestrial > Soil > Temperate... | reverse complement strand
GCGGTGGACATTCGCAAGGGGTCGCCCACGCTGGGAAAGTGGGTTGGCATTGAAGCGTCGGCTGAGAATCGTCGCCAAGTCTGGGCACCGGCAGGTTTCGCCCGGGGCTTCTGCGCTCTCTCGGAGGGCACCGAAATCCAGTACAAGTGCACCGGGATCTACAGCAACAGAGCCGAGTCTGCGATCCGGTGGAATGACCCGGCAATCGGCATTCAATGGCCCCTTGCCGACGTGACGGTATCCGACAAAGACCGCAACGCTGCAACTCTGGCGGAATGGCTGCGTTCGCCTGACTCGGACAACTTTCGCTATCCCGAGCAGGGAATCGAACTTTCAGCGAGGAACTGATTGATGACCATTGCTATTGCAGTGAGCCTTTGCGCGAGGATGGCATGAAAGTCGCGGTGATCGGCGCCAACGGTCAACTGGGCCAGGACGTGGTCCGTGCCTTTCGGAATCAGGGGGATGAAGTTCATCCCTTAACGCATGAGGACATTGAGCTTTCCAGCCTGGAATCGGTTCTGGCATCTTTGCGCGTGGCCCAGGCGGACGCTGTGGTCAACACTGCCGCAATGCACAACGTCGAAAGCTGCGAGCAAAAGCCTGACAGGGCACACGAAGTGAACGTCGTAGGTGCGCGCAATCTCGCATCCGCAACGCGCGATCTGGGATCGGTACTGATCCACGTCAGCACGGACTACGTATTCGACGGCAAAAAGGGCAAACCCTACGTTGAAAGCGACGAAGCGCGTCCGCTGAATATTTACGGCAGGACGAAGTTGGAGGGCGAGCAGTCTGTGCAGGACATCAATCCCAAGCATTACGTTCTCCGCACTGCGGCTCTTTACGGCACCCATCCTTGCCGCGCCAAGGGAGGGCAGAATTTTGTCGACCTCATGCTCAGGCTCGCGCGGGAACGCGGTCGCGTCCGCGTGGTCGACTGCGAGTTCACTAGTCCGACGGCGACGGCCGATGTGGCCCGTCAGATTGCTGCACTGAGCCGCTCTGAGGCGTACGGTCTTTACCATGCAACCGCGGAGGGCAGTTGCTCGTGGTACGAGTTTGCTCGGGAAATCTTCCGTGTGGCCGATGTTTCAGTGAATCTTGAGGTCGCATCGCCTGACGAATTTCCCGCCAAAGTCCCGCGTCCGGCGTATTCCGTGCTCGAAAACCGCGGGCTGAAGTCAAAGAATCTAGACGGGTTTCGCCCGTGGCAAGAAGGGTTGCACACCTATCTTTCTGATAAACATCTGGCCATCGCCAGCCCTCAAGTCTGAACTTCCTCCAGCATACGTCACAGCAACGCAAACCAATAAAGTTGAGGAGATAGAAATGAAGATCCTGATCGCGGGTGGAGCGGGTTATCTGGGTTCTGTGCTAGTCCCCAAATTGTTAGAACGTGGGTATGAAGTGGATGTGGTGGATCTTTTCTGGTTTGGCAACCATCTTCCTCCACAAACCGGAATCATCCAAAAAGACATTTTTGATATCACGGTCGATGACTTGCAGTGCTACCAGCAAGTCGTGTTCCTCGCCGGATTGTCCAATGATCCCATGGCAGAGTTTTCGCCGAGCCAGAACTTCATCTTCAACGCTGCGGCTCCCGCCTACCTTGCCTATGTCGCCAAGAAGGCAAACGTGAAGCGCTACGTGTACGCCAGCTCGTGCTCCGTCTACGGATATACAGACAACGAGTTGTTCGACGAGACCCAGCCCGTGTCTTCCTCTTACCCGTATGGAATCTCCAAGCTGCAGGGTGAGCAGGCGGTGATGAACCTGAGGGACGACGATTTCTCCGTGATCTCGCTGCGCAAAGGAACCGTCTCAGGCTACAGCCCGCGCATGCGACTTGATCTGATTATCAATACCATGTTCAAAAACGGCGTCCGCAACCGCGAGATCACGGTGAACAATCCATCGATCTGGAGGCCGATTCTCAGCATCGAGGATGCCTCGAACGCCTACGTACGGGCGATCGAAGCTAGCGAGAGGATCTCCGGAATCTTCAACGTGGCTTCCGGAAATTACACGGTGGGCGAAGTAGGAGACCTGGTGAAGATGGCGATTGAGGAGCACCTTGGCATTTCGGTCCGGCTGACCATCCACCACAAGAAGGATTTCCGCAACTACAAAGTGAGCATCCAGAAGGCCGAGAACACGCTCAGCTTTCATCCCAATCACAACGTCAAGTGCATTGTGAAAAACCTGATCGAGAACATGGACAAATTCACGGATTGGGATAATCCGCAGTATTACAACATCGATACTTTGAAACTGCTCTCTGAAAATGGGGACCGGTTGCGCAGTCTTGTGGAAGTTGCCTAGAACGTGGTTCGCGCGAGGGGAGAATCTAAAGCGATGGCTATGGCCATTCGAGAATTAAACAACGCAGATGGCTCTTCGCATTCAGAGTCGCGTCTGCATCCAACGGTACTAGTTGCGACCACGTCGCGCTGGTATCCAACCGTCCGTCTGGCGATGGCTCTGGCGAATTACGGGTGCGTGGTCGAAATGCTATGTCCCCCCGCGCATCCAATCACGAAAACCATGGCTGCGAGCAAGATCCACCGCTATCACGGTTTGGCGCCGTTGCGTTCCTTCGCCGCCGCGATCGCCAACGCTCAGCCGGATCTGATCATTCCCGGGGACGATCTTGCGGCCCGGCATCTGCACCGTCTGCATGAGCTGGAGCGGAAGAATGGAAAAACAAACTCCCCCATTAGTCGGGTGATCGAGCGTTCTCTAGGACCTGCCGAAAGCTTTCCGGTCGCATACACCAGACATGCGTTTATCGAGTTGGCGCTGCAAGAGGGTATTCGCGTGCCAGCGACGAAAGCTATCGCGAACCTTGATGAACTTAAGGATTGGATTGTCGGAAACGGATTACCGGTGGTGCTAAAGGCTAACGGTACTTCCGGGGGCGACGGCGTGCGGATGGCCCGTACCCTGGAAGAGGCCGAACGCGCCTTTTCTTCTTTGCAGGCTCCTCCGAGCTTGTTGCGCGCCGTCAAGCGGGCGGGGATCGATCATGACGTTACGCTGGTCGGGCCAGCGCTGCTGCGTCGCCGCTTTGAAATGAATGCGCAAACCTTTATTGAAGGGCGAGAGGCAACCAGCCAAGTAGCCTGCTGGCAGGGCAAGGTGCTGGCGGCCCTCCATTTCGAAGTGATCAACAAGAGAAGTGCGGCTGGGCCAGCCACAGTCGTTCGCTTAATTGATAACGCCGACATTTCCACCGCTGCCGAGAAGATGGTTCGCCGGTTGAAGCTGTCAGGGGTGCACGGCTTCGATTTCATGCTGGAGGAGCAAACGGGAAACGCTTATCTCATCGAGATGAATCCCCGGGCTACTCAGGTTGGGCATCTAGCGCTTGGTTTGGGTCGCGACATTCCGGCGGCTTTATATGCCACTTTGTCGCGCCAGGATCTGCAACCGATACGCGCGGTTACAGAAAACGAGACCATAGCACTGTTTCCACAAGAGTGGATTCGCGATCCACATAGTTCATTTCTGCGCTCGGCGTATCACGATATTCCTTGGGAAGAACCAGAGTTAGTTCGCGACTGTGCCACCAATCGCCGAAAGCAGAGCTCCTGGTACTCGCGGGCTAACTGGATCAAAAGCTCAACCCCAGTTCGGACTCCTAAGCCTGCGCCCGCCTCGGCAAAGAGCTATGGCGTCGCGCTTGATTGGGAGACGACCGAATCGCAACAGGGAGTAATCAAGCCTCAATGACAAGAAATCGGCAACTTCGAGTCATGAAGTTCGGCGGGACGTCGGTGGGCGATGCATCTTGCATTCGGCGCGTCGCCGAAATCGTTCGCAACGCTGCCCATGACAGCGATCTGGTGGTGGTTGTCTCCGCCATGGGCGGCGTGACCAACAAGCTGATTGAGGCAGCCACACAATCTGAAGCTGGAGATCGCAGCTCAGTGGAAGCGATCTTTACGGCCTTGCGCAATCGTCACGACATGGCGGTCAACAGCCTGGTTCACGCCCCTGAACAAAGAAGAGCCGTCCTGGGCAAGATGCAGGACTGCTATGCAGAGGGCGAGCGGCTATGCCAAGGTACGGATTTACGACGCGAGTTGAGCTTGAGAGACCGCGATTCAATCTCCAGCCTGGGGGAACGCCTTTCCGCTCCCCTGGTTGCTGCCTCGCTGATGGAATGCGGACTGAGGAGCGAAGCGATCGAGGCCACAGAGATCATCGTTACCGATTCTTGCCACGGTGCCGCCGTCCCATGCATGGAAGCAACCAGCGAGCGTTGCCAAGGGCGCTTGCGTGGACTATTGCAGCGCGGAATTGTGCCCGTGGTGACCGGCTTCATCGGCGCCACTCCTGAAGGGGTGCTCACTACACTGGGCCGTGGCGGGTCGGATTATTCGGCGACCATCCTGGCTGCGGCGCTGGACGCGGACGAAGTTGTCATTTGGACCGATGTCGATGGCCTCATGACCTCCGATCCGAGAGTGGTGGAGGGGGCCTGCACGATTCCCGAGATCTCGTATCGCGAAGCAGCCGACCTCGCCCACTTCGGCGCCAAGGTGCTGCATCCGAAGACCATCCTCGCGCTGAAACAGTGCGGGATCCCTCTTTGGATTCGAAACACTTTCGCGCCGCAACGGCCCGGAACGAGAATCACGCCCGCGGGGCCTGCAACCGATGGAGGAGTAAAGGGCTTGACCTCGATCCGCGATGTAACCTTAGTGACTTTAAGCGGTCCGAGTATTGCCGGCGCGCCCGACGTTCTGACTCGTGCTCTGGCAATGACCGATGCAATTCGCTCCGATGTGCTGCTGATTTCGCACTCGTCAGCGCAAAATGGTGTGTGCCTGGTTCTCCCTGCGGCGATTGCCAAACACACCGTGGAGGCTCTGCGCTGTGAGTTTGCGCAGGATCTGGCTCACAAAAAGACAGAAAATATCACCGTCGACCCGACAGCCGCCATCGTAACCATGGTTGGCACGAATATGCGCAGTTCGGGAATTGCAGGGCGTGCGTGCGGTGCACTGGCTCTTTCGCAGGTGGACATCGTTACCATGTCCGAAGGCTCTTCCGACTGCAGTATCTCCGTTGTCATCGCGGCAGAGGACACGACAACAGCCCTCGTGGCCTTGCATCGCGAGTTTCATCTGGACCCTGAATCCTGGCCGGCACTCCCCGCCAGCAGTCCCGCAGTCAAAACCGCCGCATCGTACTGCCAATCCGAGCAGCCCCTGGCTAACGGGGATTGAGCGAGCCGCGTTTCCCTTCCCGCCCGGTGATTTAAGAATCAGCAATCGAGTCAGTAGAAAGGCCTTGTGCACTATGAATGAGTACGCGTGTATCGCGAATGTGAAGCTTGGTCGCGATGTGAAATTGTCCAAGTTCATCAACCTCTACGGATGTGAGGTCGGCGATGAATCAAAAATCGGGGCCTTCGTTGAAATCCAGAAGAACGCCGTTGTTGGCAAGCGCTGCAAGATCTCGAGCCACACGTTTATCTGCGAAGGCGTCACCATTGAAGACAACGTGTTTATCGGACACGGTGTGATGTTCATCAATGACAGCTATCCGCGGGCCACCGCGGTTGATGGCAATCTGCAAACTGAGGCCGACTGGAAAGTCGAGCGGACCCTCGTTAAAAGAGGAGCCTCGGTCGGTTCTGGTTCTACCATCCTCTCCAATATCACCATTGGCGAAAACGCCATCGTTGGAGCAGGCAGCGTTGTCACCAAGGATGTTGCCCCCCACTGCATCGTGGCCGGAAATCCGGCCAGAATTCTGCGTTATATCGAACAGACCGTGGAGGTCACAAAGTGAGCATTCCTAATTCTACGTCCAACAATATTCCTTTCCTTGATCTGATTACTCCTCACCTGGAATTGGAGCAAGAACTCACAGCCGTCTTTCGCCAGGCTCTGCGCACCGCCAACTTTATTGGCGGCCCCATGGTCGAAGAATTCGAGAAATCATTCGCCGCATTCTGCGGTACAAGCCACTCGATCGCCATCAGCAGCGGTACCGATGCCTTGCGCTTCGCCATCATGGCTTGTGGCATAAAGCCCGGCGACGTGGTCCTGACCGTCCCTCACACCTTCATCGCCACCACGGAAGCAATCTCGCAAGCCGGCGCTCTCCCGGAATTCGTCGACATTGACGAACGCACCTACAACCTGGACCCCGAGAAGCTTCGGGAATATCTCGAAGACCAGTGCAAGAGGGATAAGTCCGGCAAGCTCATCAGCCGTCGCAGCGGGCGGCCCGTCACTGCCGTCGTTCCCGTCCATCTCTACGGACAGACTGCCGACATGGATGCGATCCTGGACCTGGCGGAGCGGTTTAATTTGGTTGTGATTGAAGATGCTTGCCAGGCTCATGGAGCCGAATATTTTTCCCGGAAACAAAATCGATGGATGAAGGTCGGTTCGATGGGCCGGGCAGCTGCATTCAGCTTTTATCCCGGCAAGAACTTGGGTGCTTGTGGCGAAGCCGGCGCGGTAACCACCAATGACGGCGGTCTTGCGAAAATGATAAGCATGCTGCGCGACCACGGTCAGGCTGAAAAGTATTATCACGATATTGAGGGCTATAACGGCAGGCTGGACGCAATTCAGGCCGGGCTGCTGCACACGAAACTCGCTCATCTAGCAAACTGGAATGCCAAGCGCCGGGAACGGGCCGCTGAATACAATCGCCTGTTGGTTGCGGTAGACGAAGTTGTTGTTCCTCCGTTCGAGCCGGCGTGGTCGAGAGCGGTGTATCACCTTTATGTGGTCCGTAGCGGCGACCGCGAGGGAATGATGAGACACCTGAAGAAAGCGGGAATTGGTACCGGAATTCACTATCCCATTCCGCTTCACTTGCAGAAAGCCTACGCCGCGCTCGATTACAAGCGTGGCGACTTCCCAGTCGCGGAACGAATTGCGGGCGAAATCGTCTCCCTGCCCATGTTCCCGCAGCTTACAACCGAGCAGCAAGGCCGGGTTGTCGAAGAGATTCTCGCCTTCACTTCCCCGACTGCTCGTAAGCAGGCGGAAGGCGCAGACAGTACGTCGACAACCGCAGAACTAACCGTGTAAGCCTTAGGTCCGCGCGCATCGGCGACACAGGAGAAAAAATGAAACTCTCAGTCATTGGCGCAGGCTATGTAGGGCTCACGACCGCGGCTTGCCTGGCGCAGATTGGCCACGACGTGTTTTGCAGTGAAAACGATCTGGAGAAATTAGCAAAATTACAAAGCGGCGGAATGCCGATTTTCGAGCCACATCTGGAGGACGTAATCAAGTCTGCCCGCAAAGCAGGCCGGTTGCGCTTCGGATCAACCGACGACGCAATAGCCTGGGGAACGGCAATTTTCATTTGTGTCGGGACGCCTCCGCTTCCCAACGGCGATGCCGACCTGCATGCCATCGAAGCGGTCGCCAGGACCATTGCCAAGAGAGTCTCAGGGTACCGGTTGGTTATTGAAAAGAGTACAGTGCCGGTACAGACGGGCGCTCAACTGCGAAGACATTTATCAGTAAATCAAGCCGCTGGATTGAGCTACGACGTTGCCTCAAACCCCGAATTTTTGCGGGAAGGAACCTCGGTTGAGGATTTCCTACACCCCGATCGCATTGTGGTTGGGGTTGACTCGCCGCGCGCAGGACAACTGCTTCGCGAGATTTATGAGCCAATCCTCCAGCAACGGTTTACTTGTCCTCTGCATACAAATTGCCCGATGCGCAAGGATCCAGTTTTCCTGCTTACCGACACCAGTTCCGCCGAACTGATCAAGCATGCTTCCAACTCGTTCCTGGCAATGAAGATTTCTTTCATCAATATGGTTGCTAATCTCTGTGAAGTCGTGGGCGCGGACGTCACTCAGGTGGCGCATGGCATGGGGCTGGATCCGCGAATCGGTGCAGCCTTCTTAAGCCCGGGAATCGGCTTTGGGGGATTTTGTTTCCCCAAGGACGTACAGGCTTTTGTCAGAATTGCAGAGAAATCGGGTTGTGATTTCTCCCTGCTTAAAGAAGTGGAGAAGATTAACCACGACCGTGTCAGACATTTTGTCGAGAAGGTCCGAAACGAACTATGGGTCGTGCGAGGTAAGAAGATTGCGGTCTGGGGTCTGGCGTTTAAGCCCAATACCGACGACGTCCGCTTTGCGCCGTCGATCACCCTTGTGAAGTTACTAGTCGATGAAGGTGCTGAGGTGAGAGCCTATGATCCGGAAGCCATGGAAAAGGCGAAACCCGCACTTCCGGCCATAACTTACTGTTCGGATCCTTACGAGGCCGCCGAAGGCGCGGACGCCATTGTCATTGTCACAGAGTGGGACGAATTTCGACTCGTAGACTGGCATCGCCTCAGGTCCGTGGTCGAGCGCCCCCTCGTTGTGGACGGCAGGAACATGCTTGACGCGGTGGAGATGGCTCGTCGTGGTTTTCACTACGTCAGCGTAGGCCGGCCCTCGATGATGCCCGAGCAAGCCCCTTCGACGGGTAACGACGCTCAGTTTGAAAACCTGCAAGGTCAGCCTACAAATGTTCTTGCGAGCTGACACAAGAGGCCATGTGAACAAGCCTAGAGCATGACGAGGAGAATACCAGCAGCGGTTTGTATCGTGGTGGAAAATCTGCCCGTGCCTCTCGACAGACGCGTGTGGAAGGAAGCATGCGCCCTTCGCGATGCTGGTTATCGGGTATCGGTGATCTGTCCGAAGGGGACGGGTGTTTGCGCTGCCGGTTACGAGGTTCGTGATGGAATCGAGATCCACCGCCATCGCGCCTGGGAGGCGTCAACCGCATTTGGATATCTCCTGGAGTACAGCATTGCTCTGATTGCCGAGGTTCTGCTGACGCTGAAAGTCTTCGCTCGCACCAGGTTTCGTATCTTGCAAGCATGCAACCCTCCAGACACGATTTTCTTAATCGCATTGCTGCTGAAGCCCTTCGGGGTCCGATTCATTTTCGACCAACACGACCTTGGTCCCGAGCTTTTTGAAGCAAAATTTGGCAAGCGCACCGGACTGCTTTACAAGTTTGCTCGCTTCGCCGAGCTCTGCTCCTTCCGAGTCGCAAGTACCTGCATTGCCACCAACGACTCCTTCAAGGAGATAGCGGTCGCGCGAGGTAAGAAGGATCCTGAACGTGTTTTCGTAGTGCGTAACTGTCCTGACCTCAAAACCTTCCGCCGCCCCGCACTTCCAACCGCTAATAAATTCGGAAAGTCCTTGGTGGTGGCATATGTAGGCTTCATGGGGTCGCAAGATGGCGTCGATTTGCTGCTGGAATCTATCGAGCACATCGTAAAACGCGAGAACCGGCAGGACACGCATTTTGTCCTGGTCGGTGGCGGGACAGTTCTTTCCGAGTTGCAGACCATAATCGCCAGAAAGAATCTCGAGGCTTACGTAACGCTTACGGGCCAGGTCTCCCACGACGAAGTCGCCACTTATCTTTCCAACGCAGATTTGGGAGTCGCTCCCGATCCTAAGAACGCGCTGAACGATCACTCGTCGATGATCAAGATTTTTGAATATATGGCGTTCGGCCTGCCGGTGGTGCTTTTCGACTTAAAGGAGGGGCGGCGCACAGCGGACTCTGCGGCTCTCTACGCGGTCCCCAATGATCCCATTGACTTTGCCAACCAAATCACAAAATTATTGAATTGTAAGCAACTTCGTGAAGAACTGGGTGCGAATGGCCGCAGGCGGATTGAAGAAAAATTGAACTGGGAAGTTGAAAAAGTGTCCCTGATTCGAGCCTATGATACAGCACTTCAGGCGGGGCAGGCCTGATGATCATGAAACGGATAATGCCCAACTTTGGTTTCCGCATCCGCAGGGTGGAAGGCGCTGTCCGAAATCTGTGGACCGTCCTTGTCTTGGTGTTGATGTCATCCCTGTGGTGCTATTCGGCTGACATGGTTTTAATTCGCTCAGCCGGAGTTTCGTCGTCGGAGCAAAAGGAACTGGAACTTGCTGCCCAGTTTTACGGATTGAACTTGAGGGTAGTTACGGTCAGCGCCGGTAATGCTGTCCCTGAACTCACTCCAGTCGAGCAGAGCGAGACAGTCGCAATTGCGATTGAGGCGAAAGCCTTAGGCGCCGTTGATGAGAAGGCGCTCCTTCACGCTCTCCATCGAAGACCCGGGGGTAGCGTGCCGTTGCTTATCCTTGGCGTGACGCCTGATACCGACCCGACTCTCCTAAGTGCGTGGTCAAATGGTGCTGCCGTTGGTCTCAACCGTCTCGCCGGCCCAGGACTGAATTACCAAGTGGACAATGCTGCAGGCATAACGGAACAGCTAACCGGCCTTGAGATCCCATTCCCCGGTAACGATACGTTCTACTTTGTCTCAGCAGAACACGGTCGCTCGCGGGAAATCATGTCGGTACGAAATGATCACCAGGTCGTTCCAGTCTTCATTGAGGCAGAACTGAACCAGCAAAAGGTATTCCTGCTTTGCAAAAAAGGTCTTCCGGATAGCCCAGCCGAACGCAGACTGGAAAATACAGAAACCGCGTTTGCGGAAATTGCTCCCGTGATGATCTTTACAAAGTATGGGGCTGGCGGCCGAGGTTGGCATGCTCCTCATCATTACGCAAACCTCACCATCGATGATCCATGGCTTCGCGAGCCCTACGGGCACCTAGTCTATAAAGATCTCCTCCAGGAGATGGAAAAACACAACTTTCACACAACCATCGCTTTCATACCGTGGAATTACGATCGTAGCGAGGGACCTGTTGTTGCGCTCTTTCGAAGCCATCCTGAGAGGTTCTCCATCTGCGTTCACGGCGATAACCACGATCATAAGGAATTTGACGACTTCGGAAGCAAGCCTCTCAGTCTCCAGATTGCTGCGGTCAAGCAATCGCTAGCCAGGATGCACAGATTCCAAGCGCTGACGGGAATTCCGTACGACGATGTCTTTGTTTTTCCTCACAACATCGGTTCAGAAAGCATTCTGGAAGAGCTCAAGACGTACAATTTCATCGCCAGCGTCAACTCCTTGAACGTTCCGATGGACCGCACAAGGCCATCATCCCCGCTCTTTCCCCTGCGTCCCGTCACGCTGGCGTTCGGCGATTTTCCGAGTGTCGCCCGCTACAGTGCGGCGATGCAGAGACCGAGTAGCTTCATCGGGATCAACGACTTCCTCGACAATCCAGTCCTTTTCTATGGCCATCACGACCTCTTTGCCAGCGGTATCGACGCCTTTAACGGTGTCGCAGATGAGGTCAACAAGATTCAGCCGGACACCCGCTGGCGCAGTCTTGGCGAGGTTGCCAAACACCTGTACCTGTTAAGGGTGAGAGACGACTCCAACTACGATGTGCTTGCCTTTTCAAGCAGCCTGGACCTGGATAACAACTCCGAGCGAAATTCAGTTTTCTATATCAAGAAGCAAGAGGTCGATTCTCCGGCTATAGCATCGCTGAGTGTGGACGGGCAGCAAGTCCCTTTTCAACTAGACGGAGGCGTTCTACACCTCAGCATCGCGATCCCTGCGGGCGAGTCTCGCAGCCTTGTAATTCGATACAAGAACGACCTTGACTTGGCTTCAATCAGCATCTCGAAGAGTTCTCTTCGTGTCTATCTTCTTAGAACGGTCTCGGACTTCCGGGATATAACGTTATCAAAGTATTCCGTCGGACGTACACTCACCGATTACTACTACAAAGATAAACTTTCGCCGCTGATGGTGGCTGTTTGTGGCTTTGCGGTGATAGCACTCGGCATATGCGGAACGTGCTGTCTGCTGCTGATTGTGAAGAGGAAGAGGGCGGTTGGCCTCAGCACTGAAATGGCTCCCCCCCATCGGACCGCGAGCGCGACGCGCGATAGCTGTACCCGTTCCTAGCACACCCCATCCTGTGAAACTGTACACTGGAGCTCGAGAAGAAGTTGGCCCGGAGAGACTGGGTTCCAACCAATTCGCTGTGTTGCCCGAAACAGCGCAAGAACCAATGACGCGATACGTAATCGTTACCCCAATACGCGATGAAGAGAAGTTTATCGAAGCGACCATCGCTTCCGTCCAGCGCCAGACTGTCCCGCCGGCGGAATGGGTCATCGTAGACGATGGCTCCACCGACCGGACGGGTGAAATTGTCGATCGCTGTGCAAGTCAGCTGCCCTGGATCCGAGTCGTACACCGACTGAATAGAGGTTTCCGCAAGGCTGGCGGCGGTGTAATGGAAGCCTTCTATGACGGTTACCATGCGCTTCGATGCGACACTTGGGATTTCATCGTCAAACTCGATGGCGACCTGACTTTGCCTGAGAATTATTTTGAAAAATGTTTCGAACATTTTGAGCTCGACCCCAAGCTCGGCATTGGCGGAGGAGACATCTATCACGACGTAGGCGGAGTGCAGAAACTCGAAGCCACTCCGAAGTTCCACGTCAGAGGAGCAACCAAGATCTATAAACGAGCGTGTTGGCAAGCAATTGACGGCTTGTGGCGGGCTCCAGGCTGGGACACCATCGATGAAGTCAAGGCCAACATGCTGGGTTGGAAGACATATAGCTTCAACGAACTGCGTCTTGTTCATCATCGTTTTACTGGGACCGCGGAAAGTTTGTGGCGGGACAAGATAAAGCGCGGAGTAGCATGCTACGTTTCGGGATATCATCCCGCATTTGTTGCCGCGAGCTGCGTGTCGAATCTGATTCGTAAGCCCTACATCGCTGGTTCAGCCGCAATTGCCTATGGTTTTTTGAAAGGCTATTGCATCCGCATGCCGCGCGTTAATGACAAACAACTGATCAAGTATTTGCGAACCCAGCAGCTGCGACGCCTCTGCGGACTGAACACAATTTGGAAATGACTCAGCGGTAGGCAGGAGCCGGCGAACTGATATGTGTGGAATTTGCGGAAAACTCGAGTTTGATCGGAATGCGAGCGTCGGCGCCCCGCTCATTCGGGCCATGCTGGATACAATCCGCCACCGCGGTCCGGATGATCAAGGAGTTTATGTCTCGCCGCAAGTGGGATTAGGTCACGCGCGTCTGTCGATCATCGACTTGAGCAGCGGCCACCAACCGCTGTCTAACGAAGACGGCACCGTTTGGATTGTTTTCAACGGAGAAATCTATAACTACCGGGAACTGCGCACATTCCTCTTGGCCAAAGGTCACGTTTTTAAGACACAGAGCGACACCGAGGTCATCGTCCATCTGTACGAGGAACTGGGTCCGCAGTGCGTAGAAAAGCTTCGAGGAATGTTCGCTTTTGCCTTATGGGACGAAAACACGAAGCAACTGCTTCTGGCAAGGGACCGAGTTGGAATAAAACCTCTCTATTATTCACTGAGCGACAAGGCAATCGTGTTTGCTTCGGAGATCAAAGCGATTCTGGCCGATCCGGCGATCAACCGAAATCTTGCTCCGGAGATTATTGACCGCTTCCTCACTTTTCTCTACGTGCCGGGAGAAGAGACTCTTCTGAAAGGTATTTGCAAGCTTGCACCAGGGCACTATCTGCTGATTAAGAATGGAAAAGCAGAAATACGACAATACTGGGACCTCAGCTTCCTCAAGCCGTCCGAACGTCTGAGCATCGAGGAGGCGGAGAACGAATTGTCGAACTTGTTAACAGAAGCGGTCGAACTGCACATGATCGCGGATGTTCCGGTTGGCGTTCTCTTAAGCGGCGGTGTGGATTCGACCGCAGTACTAAGCTGTGCCGCCGAAAAAACGGACAAGGAAATCAGCACCTTCACCGTGGGCTTTTCCGATGCTGGATTTGCTGATGAAAGACCGTACGCCCGAATGGCTGCCGAAACTTTCGGCAGCCGACATCACGAGATGACGATCACGGCTGATGATTTCGTGGCTTTTCTTCCAAAATACGTCTGGCATATGGAAGAGCCGGTTTGTGAGCCACCCGCCGTAGCCCTGTACTACGTGTCCAAGCTGGCAAGAAATCACGTAAAGGTTCTGCTTTCTGGAGAAGGCGGGGACGAGGCATTCGCCGGCTATGACAATTATCGCAGCATCATTTGGCTGGAACGTCTCAAACAAATTTGGCCGGCGGGCAATGGCGCAGCTTCCTGGGGACTGTCACAGCTCAATTCTTGGGCCCGTTCGGCAAGAGTAGCAAAGTACGGGCCTTTGGTGAAGGCGACGTTTCCTAACTACTACTACAGCCGCACATCCACTCCGTACCGGTACTCCGGAAATGGCATCGGCGAATTGTATTCTTCGGATTTTCTGAAGTCGATTGACAGGGAATACACGGTTGAGCCGGTCCGGAGGCTTTTTTCAAAGATAGAGAACCAGGGCGTCCTGGACCAGATGCTTTACATCGATACCAAGACCTGGCTGCCGGATGATTTGTTAGTCAAAGCCGACAAGATGACCATGGCGAATTCACTCGAACTTCGTGTCCCCTTGCTGGATCATCGGCTCCTGGAATTTGCCGCCTCCCTTCCGGCTAACTTCAAACTGAAGGGCTTTACTCTGAAGTACATCTGGAAAAAAGCCTTGTCAAAGCGGGTACCCAGCAGCATCCTGAAACGAAAGAAGGCCGGGTTTCCGGTTCCGTACGAGGTCTGGCTGCGAAACAACTGCAAAGACCAGATTCACGACATCCTGACCGACCGAAAGACGATCGAGCGGGGGTACTTCCAGAAGGCCGCTATCGAGAGGCTTATCAGCGCCAATAGCAATTTCGGCACGTACTCGAAAGAAGTGTTTTCACTGGTCGCCTTGGAATTGTGGCATCGAATGTTTCTCGAAGGCGAACAGGTGACGCTGCGCTAGCGGTCGAAAAGCGACCAGCCACCGATCGACGCTCGCGGAGTTGCCAATCTTTCATAGTAATGACACCACGCTTCACTACCACGAAGATCCAGACAGATACTCGGCGGGCGACGCTGAATCTCGTGGCCGGAACCCTATGGTATGCCCCCGGGTCTTTCGGAATGGCCCGCTTTCTAGGTTCGAAGTATTCTTTGCGAAGCATCCTTTTCCATGATGTCTCCGACACTGAGTCGTTGTTCACCCGCGGACTAGGCGTCACCGTTGCTCGCAGACAGCTCGAGGCGGCGCTGAAGTTTATCACCAGACACTACACGCCCGTCAGCCTGCAGGATGTTATTTCAGATCTCGACAATCAAAAGCTCCCGCCAAGACCAGTGCTGGTGACATTTGACGACGCCTACGCATCGGTCAGCGAATTCGTTGCGCCACTCTGCGCGGAGTTTGGAGTGCCTGCAGTGTTCTTCGTGAATGGCGGATGTCTCGACAACCGAAAGTTGGCGCTCGAAAATCTCGTGTGCTATGTTGCCAACGTACACGGGTTAGGCACCGTCAACGCCGCGATTCGATCTCTCCATGGTGCAGCAGTGGTCGCGGTACGCTCGTTAACCCAAGTCTTCTCTCACATCCTTCCGTCCGTTTCTTTGTCAGGCAGGGAGTCGTTTCGTCAAGGCTTGGTCGAGTTGGCGGGTATCGACGAATCTGGCCTGGCAGCTGAAGCTGCTCTTTATTTGAGCAGCCAACAACTCCGGGATCTTGCCAACTTCAACTTCGAGATCGGCAACCATACCTACACTCATGCAAACTGCCGGACGTTGTCTGTTGGGGATCTCGTCGGGGAGATCGACCGAAACAAGGCGGTGCTCGAGGAAATCTCGGGCACGAAAGTCAGGTCGTTCAGTGTTCCCTATGGATCTTCAGACGATCTTACGGCAGATCTGGCTGAGCACCTTCGGCATTCAGGATATAAGGCGGTCTTCCTCGCTGAGGGCCGGGCCAACTCATCCTTGACCCCTGAATCGACGATTGACCGGGTCAGCATCAAGGCAAGTACGGATGCCGCATTTTTTTCCGAGATTGAAATTTTGCCTCGTCTCCGTACGATCAGGACATCCTAGTGAACTCCGAGGCCTAGGAGAGAATAAGAAAAGTGCAGTTTTGTTCGATCTGCGATACCCTTCTCGCATTACACCTTCAATGACTCACAACGAATTGCTACCCGCCGGCACTCACCGAGGCCAAGAGTTCGAGGAGTTGGCCAAACTGGGCGATAAGAGCGCTGCTGTTGCCATGGAAGCAGAATCAAATCCTGCGATGGACACTGTTTGGAAAGTCGAAGTGGATCTCGTAACCTCGTCGGAATGGTCTCGTTTGCTCGATCTGTTCGAGGACGCCAACCTCTACCAGACTTGGTCATATGGCGCGATTCGGTGGGGAACAAAGAATCTAAGCCACCTGGTGTTGAAGCGGAATGATGAAGTTGTAGGGATGGCGCAACTTAGGATCGTTCGTCCAACAAGACTCAACTTCGGCATGGCGTACCTGCGGTGGGGGCCCCTTTGTCATCGGCGGGGAAGGGAACTGGATGCAGAAGCCACCGGGGGGATCGCTCGAGCCCTGCACCAGGAATACGTCTGTAATCGTAAGCTCTTGCTGCAGATCCTGCCCAATGCCTTCGTTGGGTCTCCCGGCGGGGCGCTATTTCAGACTGCTTTCTCCAGTTTCACGCCGGAACCTCGTACATCCGCGAATACACATCGAACTTTCATTCTTGACCTCATGCCTCCGCTCGATGAATTACGCAGGAATCTAAATAAGAAATGGCGAAATCAGCTCACTCGGGCGGAAAAAAACGGGTTGAAGGTCGTGGCCGGAAGTGGAGCTGACGAGTTTCGACGCTTTCGCAAAATGTACGAACAGATGCAAGAACGAAAGGCATTCGAAAGCTCCGTAAACGTCGAGGAATTTGGACGGATCCAAGACGACCTGCCGGAGACGCACCGCATGCGAATATTAATCTGCGAGCAAGATGGGATACCCCTCGCTGGACTGGTCGCCTCGGCGATGGGGAACTCTGCGATTTATCTCTTGGGTGCAACGAGCACGGAGGGGCTAAATTCAAAGGGCGCCTATCTCTTGCAGTGGACAATGATTCAATGGTTGAAGGAAAATGGCACAATTTGGTACGACCTGGGTGGCATCGATCCGGAAGGGAATGCGGGAGTTTACCACTTCAAGAGCGGACTGTCGGGTGCCGACATGTGTCAGTTGACTCCGCTAGTGGCGAGCAACAGCGCAGTTTCCACAGCGTTTGTCAGGGCAGGGTTGGCCGCGAACCGCGTTGTGCGAAAGGTTGCAACTCTGCGCCGCGCACGCGCTGTTAGCTTGAACTGATCCGCAAGCTTGATCGATTCCAGGTAATGCAAACAATGCTGTGGTATTCACAACGACGAATTGCGCGACTCGTTTGTCGGGCGTGAATACATTTGGCGCATGTCGTGATCGTCCGGACGAAGCACTAACTCGCAGCGACCGTGGTTCAAGCTAAATACTTCGTAGGTTCTCATGGATATCTCAATTGTCATCGTCGGTTGGAATGCCAAGCACTATCTGGAGTTGTGCCTCGAGAGTCTGGCTGTCGCGCCCCCGCGTCGCAGCATGGAAGTTATTGTCGTTGACAATGCCTCCGCCGATGGTTCTGCGGAGATGATTGAGACCCGATTCCCTAATGTAAAGCTCATCAAGAGCAGCGAGAATCTCGGTTTTTCCAAGGGCAACAACTTGGGGATTCGCCAGTGCCAGGGCCGCTATATCGCGTTGGTGAACCCGGATGTGATTGTATTCCCGGGTTGTCTGGATGCTTTGGCCGATTTTCTCGACCAGAACCCCAAGGTGGGAAATGTGGGGCCGCGGGTCCTGAACCCGGATAAGACGCTACAGAGTACCTGCCGGCGATCTCCGACGTTGTGGAATAATTTCTGTTCCGCCACAGGCCTAGCGATGAAATTCAAGAACTCCAGATTATTCGCGGGTGAACACATGCTTTACTTTCCTCACGACCGCACACTCCCTGTTGATGTGATTGTGGGCTGTTTTTCCATGATCCGCCGCGAGGCTTTTAACGATGTGGGTCTGCTCGACGAAAACCTCTTCATGTATGGCGACGATGTCGATTGGTGCCGCCGCTGCTGGAACGCAGGCTGGCGGGTGGTTTTCTTTCCGGGCGCCGAGGCCATTCATGACCGAGGTAAGATTACGGCTCCCTATCCGGTTCGCTTTGCAGTTGCTCAACAAACGTCCATCTTGTACTACTGGCGCAAACACCACGGCTTCTGGGGCGAGACGGGAATTCGGAGCATCCTGTTTTTTCGTCATTTGGCTCGCTACGCGACGAGCGTGGTCATGGGACTTGCTCGCCGAAATGCAACCGCCGAAGTCGATGTGCGGAAACAGGTGAGCGGGGCCTGCCTGCGGGAACTATTCTCGGGCACGTCTCGCACAACACTAGAAAGACAGCCTGCATCGTAAGCATGGGGATCTCCTCGGCAATCACGCGACTGGCGGGCTATCACAAGCGCTACGGCTTTACCGCAACCGTTCGCCGCTTGAGCCTTCAGGCAAGACGTGCTCTTTTTTTAGGCCGCATGGTCTTGTTTTATTGTGACCTCTCGGCGCCAGGTTCATCGGCTGCAGATCTGCCGAGTTCTCTGAAGATCGAACGGCACCGAAATCAAGCTGATCTCAGCCCGCAGCACCTGCAGCAGATTACGAGTTTCTGGAATCCTCGGCTAGCCAAGCGAAATATTGAGGAGCGCTTCGAGCGTTGCGCATCGTTGTGGCTCATCAAATCCGATGGCGCACTGGTTGGATATGGGTGGACACTGCAAGGCCAGACCATCGAACCGCACTTCTTTCCCTTAGGACCAAACGATGTGCATCTTTTCGACTTCCAAGTGTTCCCTCAATATCGTGGCTGCGGGATGAACCCGTTGCTGGTCCGCTATATCCTTCGCGAGCTGGCAGAAGAGTGTCGAGGGCGGGCATTCATCGAATCGGCGGAATGGAACAATGCACAGCTGGCGTCTTTGTGGAAAACTCCCTTTCACAGAATAGGAAGGGCCAAAAAATTTTCGATCTTCGGCCGCACAATGGTGTGTTGGAAAGAGAACCAAGCCCCAGAACAACCAAGAAATGAGTTAAGTCTAATGGGATCAACACGTTAGATATTTTTAAAAGGAAAAGACTTTGCTACAGGTTGCACCAACTGACGTCTCGACCGTGATTTCGAACATGAGTAGTCGTGGGCCTTTCGGCACCTGTTCGTTTTCCGGTGGTCCTCGCTACACTGACACCAGTAGCCTCCCCCTCGGTTTCGAGCAGGCTGCAAATTCTTGCATCCCGAATCGGAGAATCGAACATGGTGTCGTCGAACGAGAGAAAGTTTTTGCCATCGCAAGCGCAGTGGTTTCTGAACGCAGTTCTCGTCGTCTTAGCCCTCTTTCTTAGCTCAAGTTCTTCAGCCTTTGCCGCTTGCCACACCGTTGCTCCGTCAGGATCTGGCAGTAAAACCGGAGCCGACTGGAATAATGCTTATGCAGGGATTCCTTCGACGCTGGTGCGCGGAGACGTTTATTACCTGGCGGACGGCAGCTACGGCGCGTATAACTTCGGTACCGGTGGCTCGGGAACAACTACCATCGAAATTCGTAAAGCCCAGAGCTACGACAACTGCACGTCGACCGGATGGAACACCAGCACAATGGGATCATCGCAGGCCAGGTTCGTAGGTGATCCGGCGCTCAGCGTCAACGGTCCTTATTTCACGATGAACGGGAACGGAAATACCAAAGCTGCCGGATGTGGCGGCGGACCGGGAACCACCGTGATTTCTGAACCTCCGACTCCTTCCGATTGTGGTATTGCCCTCGTGGGAAGCGGCAACCAAAACAGCGGCGCCACGAACGTTGTCGGAATTCACGCCAGCAACCTTACGCTCAACTATATCGAACTGGTGGGCTCAGGCTACAACGCAGGCGATCTCGAAATTTTTGGGTCCGGCGGCGGCTACCTCACCATCAAGCATATGTATGGTCGCAATTCGGGCTGCGTCTATGTCCAGGATGTCGGAACCAACAGCACGATCGACCACTCCTATTTCTGGGGCACGGAAGTATATGGCGCTCCCGGAGGATGTCACGGCCAAGCTGAATTTGAGGCCGGTGGAACCAACAACGGTGTTCGTAGCAACAACGTCTACCGAGACATCACTGGAACAGCGGTTTGGACTTTCGCAGCCGGAGCCGGGACCAACAACAACTGGCAATTTTATAACAATGTGGTGTTCTACTCGTCCCCGCAAAACTCTTTTGGCGGGATTACTGACGCCGTTCTGGATTGCATTAACTCGGGGGTTATGTGCACAAACTTTACTTTTGTGCAAAACACGATCGTCAACTGCCTTTCCAACGGAGTCTTTGGCTCTTCCTCTTGCGGGATTATGTTCGAGAACGGCAACGGTAGCTTTGTGGCTGAGAACAACGTCTGGTACTCGAATCCATCAGGACGCATTGGTTTTTGTTGCAGCGGAACCTCAATCACCGAAGACTACAATTCCTTCATTAATAACGGCGTGAGTCCCGGGGCTGGATCGCATGACGTGAATGTCGCATCGGGAGCGCCAGATCTTTTTGTGAATTGGCAAGGCAGCAATTTCACTCTCGCAGCCGACAACAGCGATTGGAATAACCGCCTCGCGCTCAGTTCTCCGTTTAACATGGATGCGGCAGGAAACCCGTTTACGTCAGACCGCGGAGCTTACCAGTTTGGGGGCGCGAGCGGAGCTCCAGCTCCTCCGACAGGTCTAGCGGCCTCGGTCCAGTAATTGAGAGAGGGATTGTGTGACCGCCGCGGTCCCAGGAGAGGGTTTCCTCTTGGGTTCGCGCGATAGGTGCACAATCCCTCACTCCCCTTAGCACGATCTTCCGATTGTCAGCTGCAGTCAGATCCCTTCAACTCCCGAACGCTAGTTTGGAAGATATTCCCTACCCAATCCCACTGTGCGATGATGCGGTCTAAGGCGCTGTAGACGTCGACACCAGAACGTTATGCAACCCAAGAACTTTCAATTCGGAGGAGGTGCAGCTGACACGATATTGCATCCGCTAGTGGCGCTGGGGATGCTGGTCGCCATCGTGCTGATCCTGGTTCTTCCGCGCAATAAGGCTATTATGCCCTTCCTCATCGCTTTCCTCACGATCCCTCTCGGACAGGTACTGGTGGTGGGAGGCGTGCACTTTCTGATGCACCAAGTCCTCATCCTGACTGTGTTGGCCCGGATGGCTGCGTTCCGCGGGCAGCGGAGGTTCGCCGGCGGATTCAATGCCCTCGATAAACTAGTTGTGCTCTGGTCTTTGTCTGCCTTCATTATCTTTTCTCTCGCCTGGATGCAGATGCAAGCGGTAATCAAGAGTGCAGGGGAGTTGGTAATAAGTCTGGGTGGCTACATGGCGGTGAGATTCTTGATTCCCGACCGCGCGACCATCCAACGCTCGATCAGGGCACTGGCCGTAGTTTGCGTCATCCAGGGCGCCTTCATGGTCAGCGAACAGTTTACCTATTTGAATGTGTTCAGCTCCTTCGGTGCGAATCCGCCTACGTTCAGGGAGGGACACATTCGATCGGAAGGCGCGATGGGTAATCTTTGGGCCGGCGCGCTTGCAGGTATTGTGATTCCCTTGTTCGTCTGGCAGTGGTCGGAAGGAAGATCGTCCCGGATAACGGCGTGCGCGGGACTTGCCGGCGCGACCGCCATGGTGTTCGCGACCTACGCGAGCACTGCGTGGTCAGCCTATGGAGCGAGCCTCCTAGGGCTGGGCTTCTGGTTTCTGCGCAAGCGGATGAGACTTGTTCGATGGGGCCTTGTGGCCGTCCTTGTAGGATTACACTTGGTCATGCACGGGCCGGTATGGTCGCTCATCGAAAAAATCGATCTGACCGGTGGGTCGTCCAGCTATCACCGTTACATGCTCGTGGATAATTGCATTCGCCATTTTGGCGACTGGTGGCTCCTTGGATCGAAGACTTACGGCAACTGGGGATTTGTGATGTTTGATGTTTGCAACCAGTTTATTCTGGCCGGTTTAAGGGGTGGGCTTGTGACCTTGCTGATCTATATTGGAATTTATAAGCAGAGCTTTGGTGCGATCGGGATCGCGAGGAAGCGGGTGGAGGGAGATCGCGGGCAGGAATGGCTCCTCTGGTGCCTGGGCTCCGCCCTTTTCACTACGGTTGTAGCGTCTTTTGGGATTTATTTTTCGGTTCACTTGTTTGTGTGTTTCGTGTCGTTGCTCGCGGGCATCTCTGTGGCCATCCTTGAAAGCAGGCGAGCTACGGTCCGAAGGGCGCCGGTCCCCGCCGAACTGGGGTCCGCGTCCTACGGAGAGACAACTGATCTGCTGCTCGACAAAACGAGAGAAGCAAGCCGGTACCACCTTTTTGAGGCGCGCTCGGGTACCTTCTTAGACTAAGAAAAGATCCTGGTCACGGCATAGCGAAACGAAGTTCCACTACACTCTGAAAAAGGAAGTTTTGATCTAAGAATGCTAATGCATTTGTCATCGCCATCAAATTCTGGGGTCGATCAGGCTACGCGGCGGGACGAGCCAGCCGCGTCCGAAAGCGGCATCGCAACGTGCCCATTGTGTGGTCGTTCTGGGGCAAAAATATGGCTCGGGGCACGGGACAGGTTTCACGGGCGGCCGGAGCGTTACTTGCTTGTTCGTTGCTCGGGTTGCTCGCTCGTGTGGTTGAGCAATGCTCCTCTTCCGGAGGAAATGCATCGTCA
>Ga0307474_10000804_pt1 | contig 22606 bp, 17 predicted proteins | sample atmos_gasesECM1C_2_FD_203312 | JGI IMG/M metagenome (GOLD analysis project Ga0307474, IMG submission 203312) | Hardwood forest soil microbial communities from Morgan-Monroe State Forest, Indiana, United States - atmos_gasesECM1C_05 | ecosystem: Environmental > Terrestrial > Soil > Temperate... | reverse complement strand
CTTTCTCATTCTCTACCGTATAATTGTCGTTTTCCTACATCCGAAAGGCTGAGGTCGTAGCGATTCATCTTCGCTTTCATACGGACATTGTTGTGCCCGAGGACGGCTGTGGCCCTTCCGCTACCGCTTCCGTTCCATCTCCTTCATTCGCACGGCTTTGCCGCCGAATGAAAAGGTGCGGGTGGCTGCTGGGAATTGTGCTCGCAGTTTTTTTTGCCGCGGTTAGCTGGGCTCAAACCGACGTCATCTCAGAGATCGACGTCCAGGGCAATCGCCGCATTCCCGCAGAGACGATTAAGGCTCGCATCTTCACTCACCCCGGGGACATCTATGATCCCGCCGGACTGGAGCGCGACTTTAACGCCCTGTGGAACACCGGATACTTCGAGGATATCCGCTTTACCCGCGAGCAAACTCCGAAGGGCTGGCGCCTGATCATCCAGGTCAAGGAAAAGCCCACGATCCGCGAGATCAACTATGTCGGCCTGAGTTCGGTCACCACCAGCGACGTGTTAGATCGCTTCAAAGAGGCGAAGGTCGGACTGTCGGTAGAGAATCAGTACGATCCCACCAAAGTGAAGAAAGCGGAAGTGGCCATCAAAGGCTTGCTTGGGGAACATGGACGTCAGTTTTCTTCCATCAAAACGGAACTCCGGCAGATCCCCCCCGCTGCCGTGGGAATTACGTTTGTCATCAAAGAAGGCCCCAAGGTCAAGGTAGGCAAGATCAAGTTCGAGGGCAACAAGAACGTCAACACGCGAACCCTGCGTTATGCCATGAAGAACTTGCGTCCCATTGGCGTGCCGCACTCGATCTTTCTGGAAAACATCTTTGCCAGAACCTACGACGCGACCAAACTCGACGAAGATACTGAACGCGTCCGCAACGAATACCAGAATCGCGGCTATTTTAAAGTCATTGTGAACCAGCCGAAGACCCAAATTCACGATACCGGGCACCAGGGGATGCATATCCCGCTTTTGCAGGGCGGCCGAGGCAAGGCGGTCGACATTACTATGCCTATCGAGGAAGGCGACCGCTACACGTTGGGGTCCATCACCTTCAAGAACAACAAGGCGGTGTCGAACACGAAAGCCCTGCGAAATCTCTTTCCCATCAAAGATGGAGAGGTCTTCAGCAAAGAAAAAGTGGGGAAGGGACTGGAAAACCTGCGCAAGGCCTATGGCGAGCAAGGTTACATCAATTTCACTTCGGTGCCCGAAACGCGTTTTGACGATGAGAAGAAACTCATCTTCCTCGACATCGACGTGGACGAAGGCAAGCAGTTCTACGTTCGCCGCATCGAATTCCAGGGCAACACTACGACCCGTGACAAGGTAATCCGCCGCGAGGTCGCGCTCGAAGAGGGCAACATCTACAACTCGCGGCTTTGGGAATTGAGCCTGCTGCGCCTGAATCAGCTGGGATACTTCGACCAGTTGAAGCCGGACGATCCGAATATCACCGACCGCAAACTGGACGAGAAAGACGGACTGGTCGACCTCACTCTCAAGGTTAAGGAAAAAGGCAAGAACAGCGTCGGGTTGAACGGCGGCGTCAGCGGACTGGAAGGCGCCTTCGTCGGCATTAACTATTCGACGAACAACTTCCTGGGTCTCGGCGAAACGCTTCAGGTACAAGCCAGCATCGGAAACCTGGCACGCAGCGTCCGCTTTGGTTTCACCGAGCCGTACATGTTTGACCGACCGTTGCAGTTCGGATTCAACGTGTACGTGAACAAAGTGAGTTATAACCAGGCGCGACAGCTTTCCATTTTCAGCGGGCAGAATCTGAATCTGCCCAACACCGTGCTGCAGAATCTCCAGAACTATACGCAGTCCAGCGTCGGATTCACCACCTCATTGAGCTATCCGCTGCGTCGCTCCTTCAAACGCGTGGGAATTACTTATTCGTTCGACCGATCCTCACTGCTGGCTTTAAGTTCTGCATCGAAGAATCTGTTCGAGTTCCTCGCGTTCCGTGGCATTTCGGGTCCGAACGCGCTCGAAGGAATTATCACGAGTAAGATCTTCCCCAACTTCTCTTTCAATACCATCGATAGCCCGCTCTCCCCACACCACGGGCAGCAGTTTACGTTGGGCGCGGAATTTGCCGGGCTTGGCGGCACAATTCGATCGATCCGGCCCATTGTGCAATACAAAAAGTTCGTTCCGGTCAACAACAGACGCAACGCACTGGGCTTCAATCTTCAGGGATCTTTTATCACCGGCTACGGAGGATTAGTCGCTCCTCCGTTCCAGCGCTCATACATGGGGGGCGAGAACGACCTGCGCGGTTTCGATATCCGTTCGGTATCTCCGGTCGCATTCCTGCCGAGTGTTGGTTCGATCACGCTCACCAATCCCGATGGGACTCCTGTCCCGAAGAACGCACAGAATCCTCTCCTGGGAAACTTAGCCATACCAATTCCGGTGGACCAGATCACTTTTCCGGGCGGCGATCTCAGCGTGGTTACGAACTTCGAGTACCGCATCACAATCTATGGACCCGTGGCGCTGGCCCCCTTCCTGGACGCAGGAATAGATCCTATCCTCCGGCCATCCCAGTTACAGATTGCGACCCAGCAATATGACAGCGTGATCAGCCAGCAGTTCGGATGTCCCATGCAGGATCCAGCCACAGCGACCCCCACTGGAACGGGCTGTACTCCCGGGAGCCTCTTGAATCCCATTCCGAAGCAGCAACTGCAGGTTTTGGGTTCGACGAACTGGAGACCGAGAATGTCCACCGGTCTTGAGCTTCAAATGTTTCTGCCCGTGATCAACGCGCCTTTCCGCATCTACTGGGCCTATAATCCCCTGCGGCTGGATAGCCCAGCGAGTCCCCCCATTCCGATCACTCGTTCCATGTTCCCCAACACCGCGGCTGGCGACTACACGTATCACCTGGCCGTCAATACCTTCGCCCCCACCTTCCTGTTGCGGGAGCCCCGAAAAACCTTCCGCTTCACTGTAGCCACCACGTTCTAAGAGCCGACGCTGTTTTTGCAAGACGCAGCGCTGCCATGGGCGATGAAAGCCGAACGCGGGTGGCCTGCGCCCTGCCCTGGGACACCCCGCGCTGGAAAACCCTGCGGCAGCACATCAACGTGGGCTGAGATGCTTGACGGGACTCTTCAGCCCGTCGCTCGGGCCGTTGGCCTCCATCGAGTCGACCGTATAGAGTACGTCGCCTGTGGTGTGAGGCCCAACAATGCGCCCGTCGAAAAATTTGATAAGGGCCGAATAAGGTTGGTCGATTCGAGCTCTGGGGCCTGCGTCATGCGTACGCGAACGATTAACTGCGCGGGCAGTGTCGTCTGCAGGATGGACCAATCGTCGCAAACCGCGATAGCTCGGATTGCATGGATCCGCGCCGCGTCCGCATCGGTTTGACGCGGCCCGACGATGCTCTCTATAATGGCTTCGATCCACACCGTTGCAGAAAGCTGATCAAGGGTGGACGACACGGCCGCAACCCCGGCGTGTGATGCTGGCAATCCAGTGCGCCTTCCCAGCGTTGCCTGAAAAGGGTAAATCTGAGTTCATATTTCGGAGCCATGTTTCGCGGAATCAGGTTTCGCGAAATCATGTTCCAAGGAGTTTAAGCGATCCAATGACAAGCAAGCTTCTGCGTTCTTTCCTGGCCATTGCGGTAATCTCAATGATATCCGCCTTCGCCCAAACCAGCAGCGCGACTGCCCCCGCGAGCGGGGTTTCTTCGCCCGCCGCCCCGACACCGTCCGCCCCGGTCGCCACAGGTACGGGCACGAAAATCGGGACCATCAACATTGAGCAGGCCGTGGTAGGCACCAACGAGGGCCAGCGCGATTTCGAAGCTTTGAAAAAAAAGCTTGAACCGAAGCAGAATGAGCTGAAGTCTCAGAATGACGAACTCGAAGGATTACAGAAACAACTGCAGACGCAGGGTGAGAAGTTAAACGAGGATGCCCGCGCCACCCTCGTGAAACAGATCGAGACCAAGAAAAAGTCTTTTGACCGTTCCGTACAGGACGCTCAGGAAGACGCGCAGAACCAGCAGAAAGAAATTTTCCAGCGCATTCTGCAGAAGATGGCGCCGGTGATTGTGAAGCACGCGCAGGAAACTGGGTTTGCCATGATTGTCGACACCTCGAATCCCTGGCCGCAGAGCCCGATCCTGTGGTACGGCGACGGCGGTGACATCACAAAGGCCGTGGTGGAGCTCTATAACACGCAGTCTGGTGTACCGGCCCCGGCCGCTTCCGGAGCGTCAGCTCGTCCGGCAACTCCCAAGCCCGCCGCCCCTAAGCCGGCTACTCCAAAGGCTACCGAACCGCCGAAGTAGTTTTAGACGACACCGCGTGTGTCGGGAAAGTTCCCGGAAGGCCGCGTCCCGCGCGGCCTTTTTTATTTCTCCGGAGCGCGCCGCGGAAGACAGTCTTGGTGTCCCTATCAACAACAGCATTCCGTTCAGGAGGACACCATGGTTGACCGAACTATGCTTGACCGAAGCAGGTTTGAGCGAAGCACGTTTGCCGGCGCAGTCGAATCATCATGGGCAGAGCGAGCGCGTCGCGGAGGCACAATCTTGACCTCGTTCGGGTTGCAGGCCTTTGTCGTGGGCGTATTACTACTCTTGCCGATCTTGCGCCCCAGGGGGTTGCCATCTTTCCACCAACTCTCCACGCCGATCAGCTTGGGCCGGCCTGTAGCGGAAGCTCCAGCCGTCAGAGCGCACGCAGGTTCAAGCATTGCTCCAACCCGGCCTGCGGAATTCTTTTTCCGCCGCCCGTCGCCTCTTCCGGTTGGCATGCCGGCTCCGATCGATGACGGAGCGCCCTTGGCGTCAGGCTCTGGTCCCTACATTGCCGGCGCGAGAAGCGGCGACACGAACGGGCCGAATCTGTTCGACGGTGGTACGCGTCCGGTTCTGCCAGCAGCGCCGCCCGCGGTGGTCGCTCATCCGCTCCGCCTCTCACACATGAATGAGGGAAATCTGATCCGCAAAGTGCAGCCAACATATCCTGCCTTAGCGCGCAGCGCCCGTATTCAGGGGACTGTCATGCTGCAGGCAGTGATCAGCAAGCAAGGTACGATTGAAAATCTCATCGTCTTGACCGGCCATCCGATGCTCGTGCCGGCTGCTATCGATGCCGTGCGCCAGTGGCACTACCGGCCTTACATTCTGAACAACGAGCCGGTCGAAGTAGAAACCCAGATCACGGTGAACTTCTCGTTGGCTGGAAACTGATCGCCGATAAATTGGCGCAGGACCGGGGGGAACATCACTCGGGAGTAGCCCGAGCGTAACCTGAGGGCGCGCGCCACTCCCGCTATAATCGACCTCAGTGGCGACTACCATCGAAATTCCGGGCCGCGTGGCTACCCGCCCCACATGGGCGGAAGTTTCCCTGACCACGCTGCAGCAAAACTTCCGTACAGTTGTGAAAAAAGCGGGCCCGGACGTAACCGTATGCGCCGTGGTGAAGGCCGATGCATACGGACACGGCGCCGTGGAATGCTCGCGTGCATTGCGAGATGAAGGTGCGCGTTGGCTGGGAGTCACTTCGCTCGATGAAGCCATTCCGCTGCGCGAGGCGGGTATCGAGTCGCGCATTTTATTGATGACGGGTTTCTGGCGCGGCGAAGAAAATGAGATCGTCCGGCTCAAACTCACGCCCACGGTGTGGGAACCGTGGCACATCGAGTCTCTGGAGGATGCCGCGGCGCGAGGAACCCTACGGCAACCCGTGCATTTAAAAGTGGACACGGGCATGGGCCGTCTAGGCGTCGCGCTGGATGAGCTTTCCCGAGTCCTCGAGGCGCTGAGCGCGTCTCCGCATCTGCTTCTCGAGGGTCTCTCAACCCATTTGGCGTCCTCCGAAATTATGGATGCACCTTCGGTCGCCGAGCAGGAGCGCCGTTTCGAAGAGGCGCAGAAAATGGTAGCAGCGGCCGGCTTTGCGCCGAAGTTGGTCCACATGGCCAACACCAGCGCGCTGATCTCGCGGCGGGAGACGTGGAACAAGATGGTGCGCCCCGGCATCGCGCTCTATGGATATTATTTGCCGTTCCAGCGTGCCGGCAGGGAAGTGAGCGGAGGCACATTGCGGCTCCCGGTCAAGCCGGTGCTGACCTGGAAGACGCGCATTCTATCCATGCGAAACTTTGCCGCGAATCAGGCGCTGGGTTATGGCGGAACTTATGTGACCAGGGCGCCGGCACACGTCGCCGTGCTGCCTGTGGGATACGCCGACGGATATAACCGGCAACTCTCCAATCGCGGCCGGGTAATCGTCCGCGACCACTACGCGCCCATCGTCGGCAGCATCTCGATGGACCTCACGCTAGTGGATGTGACCGGTATTCCGGGAATTGCGGTCGGGGATGAAGTGATCCTGCTCGGAACCAGTGATGGTTTGAGCGTCGATGCCCTCGAACACGCTCGTCTGGCCAACAGTTCTCCCTACGAGATTCTCTGCAACATTTCGAAGCGCGTGCCACGGAAGTACGGCAACTGAGGCCGCCCCGCGGAACAGAGCGTCATCGGCAATCTGCGATCGACTCTTCGGGCTTCTTGGGGTTCGACCGTACCCGACACGGGGGGCGCGATTGCGGCAAAGCCAACCGAATACCAGTTTCGCTCTCGCCCCGGATACCCGAGTCGGCCCACACCGCGTAATTACGACTCCGAACGGAATAATCGACCCTGTACTCTGCTTTCCAGGTTAGCTCGCCGCCCCATTTTGTCTCAAGCCCGTGGTCAGGAATGATTCTCGTGTCCTGAATGGTTCCCGGCACTTGCGACCATTGCATCTCTCCCGAGCCCCGGTGCAAAAAGGCAAATAGCGCAACCACGAGAACCGATGCGATGACGAATAGTGCCGTGGCGCGCACATCTATCGTCCATTCAACGGATCGGTCATGGACGTCTTTGGCTTCTCCGGCGGCTCTGCACTTTAACCATGTTCTGCTATCAGCAATCTTATGCCATCCACGCCGCTCAGAGGCCAAATGTCAAGTGCCAACCACCTGTTACCGCTGTTCGCTGATTCCCGCACGAGTTGATGAGGTTCGCTTGTTAGACTAGAAGATTGACCATGCCCTCGCGCTACGCACAATGGATGTATGACTGGGAGCACCGGCTTACTTCGGTGGACAATAATCGCGTGGTGCGTCCGCTGGACTGGGGGTTGGAGTGGGCGCGGGACTGGCCCTGCCGGAATGGCTGGCAACCGGGGCAGGCGGCGGGCGATCCCGGAAAGTTCCTAGTGGACTTCAATCGACGCATCGTTGCTTCGAGCGACGAGTTTTTTTCCTACCAGACGCCGACCGATTTCCGGCTGGAGACGCGCGAAGTAGAGGTTTTCTCTACGCGCGAAGTTCCTGATATGAAGCTGGAAGCGAAGGTCAAAGGAACCTTCGCGGAGTTCTTGCGGTTCAGTGCGCCGGTGAAAACTCCGTATCCCGAAAACAACCTGGTGAATGCGCGCTGGTTTCCGGCGCGAGGGCGGCGTGCCATCGTTCTTCTGCCGCACTGGAATGCCGATGCGATCGCCTATGTCAGCCTGTGCCGAGTGCTGAACATGCTGGGGATTTCAGTGTTGCGGCTGACCATGCCTTATCACGATATCCGCATGCCCGCCGAGATCAGCCGCGCCGATTACGCCGTATCCGCCAACATCGGGCGCACGCTCGATGCGGTGCGGCAGGGCGTGGTGGACGTGCGCTGCTGCCTCGATTGGCTCGAGCAGCAGGGCTATGACAAGCTGGGAATTGTGGGCACAAGTCTGGGCTCCTGTTATGCCTTCATTGCCGCGGCGCACGAGCCACGCATTCGGGTCGCGGCGTTCAATCATGCGTCCACCTACGTTGCCGACGTGGTCTGGCATGGGCAGTCGACGCGGCACATCCGGCAGGGAATGGAGACGCAGATCACGCTGGAGACGTTACGGAACTCATGGCTTGCGGTCAGCCCGATGGCTTATTTCGATAAATTCGCGCGCTGGCCACGAAGGTCCCTCATTATCTACGCGAAGTACGATCTGACTTTCTTGCCCGAACTCTCGCGCAACGTGGTGGAGGAATTCGAGCGCCACGGGTTGGATCACAAGGTCGTAGTGTTGCCCTGTGGTCATTACACCATGGGCGAGACGCCATATAAATACATGGATGGCTGGCAGTTGGCTTCGTTTCTGCGAACCGCGTTTGAGGAGTAGCCACTCCGCTCTCAGCCTTGGTATGTCGAAGCGCGGAAGCGGGGAAACCCGCTGAATGCTGAAGGGCGAGGGCTGCGTCGGCAGGGTTTAGAATATGGCGATGCAGTCTGCGCAAGCTACCAATCCGGATACGATCGTCGAGTACCGGCGCGGAGAGTTCTCGATCAGCACCGACCGAGAGCGCCTGAGTCTCGATGTGATTCATGGTTTTCTGACCAGTTGCTATTGGGCAAAAGGCATTCCGCGGGAAGTCGTGGCCCGGTCGATTGCGCACTCACTCTGCTTTGGCATTTACGAAGGGTGCGCGCAGGTTGGATTTGCCCGTGTGGTGAGCGACTTTGCTACGATGGCGTATCTGGGCGATGTGTTTGTGCTGGAATCGCATCGCGGGCGCGGATTGAGCAAGTGGCTGCTAGAGTGCCTGGTCGAGCATCCCGCTCTGCAGAATCTGCGGCGCTGGATCCTCTTAACCCGCGACGCGCATAAACTTTATTCACAGTTTGGTTTTGCCAAGCTCAAGGCTCCGGAACAATATATGGAACTTCATCGAGCCGATGTGTACGAGATCTCCTAGGAAAACTATATGAATTCCGCAGGTTCCACCAAAATGTATCGCCCGTTGTACGAAGCCGATCCGCAGATTGCTGCCGCCATCGACAACGAAACGCGCCGCCAGCACGAGGGGTTGGAACTAATCGCCTCGGAGAATTTTGTCAGCGAAGCAGTGCTCGAGGCCGCAGGTTCGGTGTTTACCAACAAGTATGCCGAAGGATATCCTGGCAAGCGTTACTACGGCGGTTGTGAGTTCAGCGATGTGGTGGAGAACCTGGCACGCGACCGGGCAAAGAAATTGTTTGGCGCCGAACATGCAAACGTGCAACCCCACGCCGGCTCGCAGGCGAATATGGAAGCCTATGCAGCGGTGCTACAGCCGGGCGATACAATTTTCGGTTTGAATCTCGCCCATGGCGGCCATCTGACGCACGGGCATCACCTGAATTTTTCCGGCAAAACTTACAAGGTCGTTCCCTATGGCGTAACCCAGGAAACGGAGACGATCGACTATGACGCATTGCAAAAACTGGCGGAGCAGGAGCGCCCCAAGCTGATCATTGGTGGGGGCAGCGCTTATCCACGGATCATCGACTTTGCCCGCATGCGGCAGATCGCGGACAAGGTGGGCGCTCTCTTCCTGGTTGACATGGCGCATTTTGCCGGACTGGTGGCGGGGGGCGCGCATCCTTCGCCCGTCCCGCACGCGCACATTGTTACATCTACTACCCATAAAACACTCCGCGGACCGCGCTCGGGAATGATTCTTTCCAAGGCGGAGTTCGGAGCGGCGATCGACAAAGTCGTGTTCCCCGGCATGCAAGGCGGCCCGCTGATGCACATCATCGCCGCCAAGGCGATCTGTTTTCAGGAAGCAATGCAACCCGAGTTCCGCGTCTATGCAAAGCAGGTCGTGGCCAACGCGAACGTGCTGGCCCAGACTCTTGCTGACGAGGGCTTCCGCATCATTTCCGGCGGGACGGATACGCACCTGATGCTGGTCGATGTCTTCTCCAAGGGGATGCTGGGCAGTGAGGCCGAGAAGGCGCTGGGTGAGGCTGGAATCACCGTCAATAAGAACGCCATCCCATTCGACACCAATCCGCCCATGAAACCGAGCGGCATCCGCATTGGCACTCCGGCACTGACCACCCGCGGAATGAAGGAAACCGAGATGCGGCAGGTCGGGCGCTGGATCGCGGACGCGCTCCTTCGTCGCGGCGACGCCGCTGTGCTCACAAAAATCCGTAAGGAAGTGCTGGAGCTCTGCGAGGCATTTCCACTCTACGCTGAGCGCCGAGCCGGAGCACAGACGGAAGTCCGTGCCTAGCGATAGAGTTCCTTTAATCCTGCTGTAAGGTCGCGTGCCGTCTGTGATTAAATGCCTTCGGTGAAGATCGCCATCGACATCCGGCGCATGACTGAGTTCGGCGTCGGCACCTATATCCGCAATGTCGTGCGCACCCTGGGGCGACTGGACCGCGAGACCACGTATCTTCTGGTTGGCGCTTCGGCCAAAGTAAACGAAATTGGACCGCTGCCGCCTAACTTCCACGCGGTTGCGCTGGCTGAGCCTGAGCGCTCGCTCAAGGGTTACCTTGAGTTCCGTTCGGTGGTGAACCGCCTGCAATGCGATCTGGCGCACATTCCTAATCTGTTTTCTGTGCCGCGAGCGCTATCGTGTCCGTATGTCATGACGGTGCACGACATCCTGGAGCATCTATCGCGTGCGCAAGAGAAGACCGGATTTTCTCGAACCCTGCACTTCCAACTGACCAAGCGGGTTCTGAGGGGGGCCGCACGCATTCTTGCGGTCTCGAACTTCACTAAATTAGAGATGGAGAAGCTGTTTAATATTCCCTCCAGGTGCATTGAGGTGGTCTACAACGCGATTGACGAGAGGTTGCTGCATGGACACGCGAACCCGGCGGACCGCCAGTTGATCGCGGAACGGTATCAGGTGACTTATCCGTTTCTGCTCTATGCCGGCAGAATCAGTCCTCACAAGAATGTTGTGAGGATGATCGAAGCTTTCTCCGCCTTGAAAACGGAGTTGGAAAAAGATCACCTGTTTCCTGACCTAAAGCTCATCATTATTGGAGACGACGTTTCCGGCAACCCCGACCTGCGGCGGACGGTAATCCGAAGCGGCGTGCAGAATGATGTGCGCTTCCTCGGCTTTGTGCCGATCGAAGTCTTGCGCACGTTTTATGATGCGGCCAAGATCTTCGTATTCCCATCATTGTATGAAGGCTTCGGCCTGCCGCCGCTCGAGGCGATGGCGCACGGAACACCCGTGGTTACCTCAAACGTGACTTCGCTGCCGGAAGTGGTGGGGAACGCCGCGGTGCTGGTGCATCCGGAAAATGTCTTCGAAATTATGCGCGCGTTGCACAGGGTTCTCCTTGACCAGCCGTTGCGCGAGAAAATGAAGGAACGCAGCTATCGGCAAGCGGCCAAGTTTTCCTGGGAAAAGTCCGTGCGTCGGATCATGGAAGTCTATCAGGAGGTTCTGCTCCCCACCGGCAATGCGGAATCTGCGGGCGAGTCGGCAGCCTCAGGCGGCAAGACCAGCGCGGGAGTAGCTTGATCCGGCCAGTTTCCCCCTCGCCGCCTCCGGCAAACCAAGCTTGAGCGAGGGACCTACTTCAGCAAAGGCTGACCAGGCGAAGCGATGGAGAGCTTGTGCAACTTGGCGGTGACCCGGTTGCGGTCGGAGTCGGACTGAGCCGAAGCGAGACGTTTGCGTAGGGTGGTGATCTTATGCTGACGTGCGCGGCGCCGGCGAATCTCTGGCCGGCGGCTGGGTGCTGACATGTAGTGTGCTCCTGAAAACGAATTTGCGGCTGTCGGACCTAATGAGCGGAATTCGCCGGGTCAGGTTGCAGCTACATTAGCTATTGAATCGGAGACCGCGGGAACTGTCAATGATCTCGGCTTTGGCTGTTCCGGGCGGCTTTGCTTCACGCGGTTCTATTGCGGCCATGACGCCGGTTGTTTTCCTCCCCTGATTCGTACAACCATCCAAATTTGTGATACAACAGTCCGAATTCAGCGATACCACTGTGGGGAATTCCATGGAGGCATAACCATGAGGCGTTCCGTTTGTCTGGCATTGATTCTCTTTGCGGCCATACTGAGCGTTGCCCAGAATCAAAGCGGTTCCAGTCAGCCGCCGTACAAGAATCCAAGTCTACCGGTTGAGCAACGCGTTCAGGATCTGCTCGGACGTCTGACGCTGCAGGAGAAGGTCGCCATGCTGAGTGGGGCTGATTGGATGCAGAGCGTCCCGAATCAGCGGCTCGGCATTCCATCCATAAAAATGGCAGATGGCCCGATCGGCATTCGGTCGTGGGCCGGACCTTCCTCTGAGACCAGAGCGGAGGTCGCCGAAAAAAAGGTGACCACGACTGCGTTCCCCGCTGGAGTGGCGATGGCCGCGACTTGGGATACCGAACTACTGCAAAGCGAGGGGCGGGCGATCGGCCAGGAACTGAAAGCTTTGGGACGCGACATGATTTTGGGGCCAACCGTGAACATCAACCGTACTCCTCTCTGGGGCAGAAATTTCGAGGGGTACGGCGAAGATCCCTATCTCACCAGTCGGCTCGCCGTGGCTTACATCAAGGGAGTGCAAGGCGAAGGTGTCATCGCGACCGTTAAGCATTTTGCCGCGAACAATGAGGAGTTTGAACGACATCGAATTAATGCAATGGTTGACCAGCGCGCCTTGCAGGAAATCTATTTTCCCGCCTTCAAAGCGGCAGTCGAGGAGGCCGGGGTCTGGTCCGTAATGTCGGCATACAACAAGCTCAACGGCGTCTACTGTGCTGAGAACCCTTTCCTGTTAAAAGACGTGCTGCAGAAACTGTGGGGCTTCAAGGGATTTGTGGTGTCCGACTGGGGCAGTACCTACAGCACGGTGGGCACAGTGAATGCCGGCATGGATTTGGAAATGCCAGGCGGACTGCCAATGAAGGAGTGGTTAAAAAAGCCAAAGACGCAAGCCGCAGGCAATGGCGGCGGTTGGCTGGTCCCGGAAAAAGTGTTACCGGAAATATCTGCTGGCAAGATTTCCGCGGCCACAATTGACGACAATGTCGGTCGCATCCTTCGCGTGATGTTCCTCAGCGGACAATTCGACAAGCCACACTCCGCAACCGGCGTGGTCGATACGGCCGAGCAGCGCGCCCTGGCGCGTAAGGCGGCGACCGAAAGCATCGTGCTGCTCAAGAACGATGGTGGTCTGCTCCCACTGGACCGAGCGAAGGTTCACAGCGTCGCGGTGATTGGACCGGATGCGGCCGTCGCCGTTACCGGTGGCGGCGGCAGTTCGCTCGTAGTTCCAAAATATTCAATATCTCCGCTGCAGGGCATTCAGGAGCGAGCCGGTAAGCGCGTGCAAGTGAGTTATGCGCTGGGCGTCGCGATGGAAGGCGACGACCGGAGCCCGGATAATTCCCGATCCCGCGAGCAGATCAAGAATGAAGCTGTCACTGCCGCGGCGAAGGCAGACGCTGCCATCATCGTTGTGGGACGGTCTCCGAAACTTGAGTCGGAAGATTTTGATATCAAATCGATTGATCTGCCGGCTGGACAGGACGAACTGATTGAGGCGGTTTCGCAAGTCAACAAACACACCATCGTGGTGATCAACGCAGGCGGCCCAGTCGTTATGTCGAAGTGGATTGCGCATGTTTCTGCCATCGTGGACATGTGGTATGGCGGGCAGGAAGGCGGAAACGCAATTGCAGATGTTCTGTTTGGCGATGCCAATCCTTCTGGCAAGCTTCCCGTTTCTTTTGTGAAAGAGTGGAAGGACTCGCCGGCGTATGGACACTATCCTGGCGAAAATCTGCAGGTCGATTACGCGGAAGGTATTTATGTAGGCTACAGATATTTTGATAAGAAAAAGATAGAGCCGCTCTTCCCTTTTGGCTACGGTCTGTCCTACACGAAGTTTGATTACAGCGATCTGAAGGTTTCGCCGAGCGAGGCACATCCCGGACAGCCGCTGGAGGTGAGCCTGCAGGTCCGAAACAGCGGATCACGTCCCGGTGCAGAGATCGTGGAACTTTACCTTCACGACGGACACTCAAGCGCCGATCGCCCGATCCAGGAACTGAAAGGTTTTCGTCGAGTTGATCTAGCCCCCGGAGAATCGAAGGTTGTGCAATTTACGCTGGACCGCGCCGCGATGGCTTACTACAGCGCCCCGAAGAAAGACTGGGTGACGGAGCCAGGCCAGTTCGAAGTGCTGGTTGGATCTTCGTCACGCGACCTCCGAATGAAAAGTTCGTTCCTCCTAAGGCCGTGAGCGAAAATGGAATAGATTACGGCAGCCGGACCCGTAAGCCGAATTCTCCGGTCATATTGCAACCAGCGTAAGCTGAAACGGAACCGGCGCGTACTGTCAATGATGTCAATTTGGGCAGTACTGGCGGGTTTTGCATCACACCGGCGTCACAATTTCACTCCGACGCAAAAGAACGAGTTCCACGGGCGAAATCAGAGGGATTTCTGATTCCAACCGCTCCTGCCCGAAATCTGTCGATAACGAATCGGTTTCGACCTCAGTTTCATGCTGGCCGAAAACAGCACCAGAAATCTCGTGAAAGCTCGCCAATTGAATATCCCGATCATCACAGAAGAGCAATTTTTTAACCTGCTGGGACGAACTAAAGCCCGCCGAGCCGTAGCACTTCGATTCAGGGTCGGATTGCGGGAGCCGGGAGTTGTATCCCCTAGAGGATGGTGCCTATCATCTCCTCGCTTGGAGGATCGATCCGCCCTTTGGCCTAACAGCAGGTGCGACTGCACGGGATCTGATGCTTGAAAACGTGTTCGGTCGACCGCCGGGTCGGTTAACACGTGATTTGGACTTCGGCTTCGCTCTCTCGGATTGGGAACAGTTCGAGACTCTCAAAAAAGCATTGATCGCCACGGGACGATTTGAGCCTGATCGAGCGATTCAGCGTGTTTTGTATCGTCATTCCGCCAACATAAAAATCGCCGTGGATCTCATCCCTTTTGGTGGCATTCAAGATGGCGCACACATCTCGTGGCCTCCGCGCAACGATTTGGTGATGAATGTGGCGGGGTTCCGAGAAGTCTCGAATCAGCCCTCCATGTGAAAGTGGATACCGATCTTGTGATCTCTGCCGCTTCTTTACCGGGTCTCGTTATTCTGAAGTTGTTCGCATGGGTAGACCGTAAGCACGAAAAGCGTGATGCACCGGACATTTTGAAGATACTTGCAGACTACACCGATGCGGGAAATGAAGACCGCCTGTATACGGAACAGCTTCCTTTACTTGAGGCCGCCGGATTTGATGTCACGATCGCTGGCGCTCAACTCCTGGGCAAAGATGCCCGCCGCATCGCAAGCGAGGAGACCGTGGCAAGTGTCACAAAACTCTTGGCCGATCCTGACTTAAAGCAAGAGCTGCTAAACCAGCTAGTTCAGGCGGCTCCCAGATCAGACGAGTCTTTCGCGGGTCATTGTGCGCTACTGCTCGATACCTTCCAACGTGGGTTTACTGAGGATGATGGCAGAAACTGAACGACGCTTGATGGCAGCCAACATTCGAGGTCCGATTCCGTGCCACTGCGACAATCATGGGTGGCTCGCGATGGGATTCGAACCATCCCGGCCGGCTTTATGAAAGCCGCTTTCTTCCTATTGAACTATGGGGATGATTGGACCGGAAGATGGGAAACAGAGGGAGAGAAAAAATGCGACAGAAAAGGGTTGATTTTGCGGGTGACACAATCGATGATCAACTGTGCTGGGCCGTCAGGTGTAAGGGTTGCGGCGAGTTGTATGTCCTCTGCGAAGTTGGCGCTGAAGAAACAACATTCACAGTCGCGCAACACGCCATACCCACTCACAAAAGCTCATACGGTCGAGTAGTTTCAGTCATATGGAGATCGGTATGGGACATTACTGCAGGATCTGCGGGCGTGAACGGCCGAACGAGCAGTTCTCGGGCAAAGGTCGCAAGATTCATGTGTGCAAGCGCTGCCAGGCCAAGCCGAAGACCGAGCGCCGAGCCATCGAGGATCAGGACGATGTCTTCGGGTTTCTCAACCAGTCGCACATCTCCGAAAAGAATGTGATTCGCCTCGGACAAATGGCGAAGTCGGACAATCCGCAGGTCGCCAGTCTCTCCGAGATTGCCCTGGAAGTAGCCCGGATCAAGCCCTACAAAACCAGGAGACTCAAATTCCTTGCGCAGAAGCATCCGGAACTGCTGCGCAGGTTGGAGGACACGGGCTTGGTTTTTGCCCATACCTGGGACTGGGAGACTAGGGTAGTATTCGCCCAATCCAATTCGGAAGAAGCGGAGGTCTTTGTCCCCGAGGATGGGGACGCGACAGATTCGTCCGCGCAAGAGGACTGGGAGATACCGTTTTGACTGACCTCGCTCAGACCTCGCAATTCTTGCCCAAACTGGTGGCCATAGGATGAATTTGATGGAACTGGACGCGCTGATCTACGAAGTCATCGTTGACGCAAACGGCGAGGACGAGCAACTTTGGGCGTTCCGCCAGGCTTTCGAAGATGCGCTCTCCCTGCCGGCCGATGGATTTGTGATCGGCGAGCCGGTAGCGGTGATCACCTTCGACTATGACGGCAACGAACGTCGCGGCCTGACCGCGCGATGCCGGCGGGAGGATGGCTCCGAACACGTTGTCGCAGCGGCGGAAGTAGCGTTTCCGGCGAACACAAATCTGTCTCGCTATTTGGCCGCCTACCGCAAGTGGATGGGCCTCGATCCTTATCCAGCCGGAGGTGCCGCACCCTCGCGCGGCAAGCAGCGATCTAAAGCGCAGACCGGCGATCTGGATCTGACGTCCCCCATCGAGCTGATCGTTTTCTCCGTGAAGAAGAAGGCGGCGCGGTGCCGATTGCCGGAAAGCAAGCGCGTCTTCACGCTGCGCGCACCTCGATTATCGAAGCTTGTACCGGGTGAGATCGCAAAAATCGTGCCGCACAAGCAGTGGAGTTACGCCGGGCATTCCTACCTCTCGGGACAGATCCTATCGACTCGGTTAGACGTGGCCACTCTCGGCCTCGTACCATTGCGGCTGGAACAGCGGGGAACTTGGGATCCGAAAGAGGAATACTGGGGTGAAGAGGGCGAAGTTCTCGATGATCGAGCCAAGGCGATCATCGCCTGGGGACCGCGTCAGTCATTCGAAATGGAGCAGGTGCTTCCGATGGACGACCCCGACGATCCGGATGGCGATCCCATTATCCGCTCCAACGACCTGGAGAGCGCGGGTGATTACGCGGCCGCATGCCAAATCCTCATGGAACTTTGCGAGTCGGACCTCCGCTGCCTCGACGCCCATGCTCACCTCGGTAACCTCATCTTCGACCACCTCCCCGGCGATGCGATGCGCCACTACGAGGTGGGACTGCGGATCGGCGAACTCTCGCTAGGCAGCCTCGCCGATGGACTGCTGCCGTGGGGATGGCTGGACAACCGCCCGTTCCTGCGCTGCATGCACGGCTTCGGGCTGTGCCTGTGGAGACTGGAACGGTTCGAGGAGGCCGAGCGTGTTCTTGACCGGTTGTTTTGGCTCAACCCGGCGGATAATCAGGGCGTCCGCTTCAATATTGCCTCGGTCCGGGCGCGAAGGACTTGGAAAGACAACGAATGAGTGAAATCTCTAAGGCAAGGCGCTCAAAAAGGCTGAACACCACAGGGGCCTCAACCAGTGCACAACTGTCATGCAGTGCGTAGGTTGTCCCAAGTTGAAAAGAAAAAACAGAGTGGAGTCTGGTCTCGACATCGGGCACTAACTGGTTCGGAATTCCTGAGCAAAACGTGTTGCCGCCAAGCGCGCTAGAGCTGCTAGCTTTTGATTTCATGCAAGAGTGGCCGACTCCCCACTTGGAAGAACAGCACCAGTATGAGCCAACGATTCAAGCAGTCCGAACTTTACAGGTCGTGGATATTTTGGCGCGTACAACAGAAGCTTCTCTCGATCTAGCTTGCGGAAGTCGAACTCCTCGGTGATGGGCTCAGCTCCCCGCTTTCGCTGCAGGTAAAACCAGTCCAACAGTGCCTTCTCCGGTTCTGCAACGTTGTACGTCCCATAGAGGGTTCTACGTGCTTGGAACCCCCAATAGAGACTTGGTTTTATATGCCGAAACGTTATGGACACCGTCTCCGAACTGAATGATGCCGGTTCGCCTGTAGTAACGCCCGTGATCGATATTGGCGTTTGCGAGCTTATGCCCGCCTCTCTCAGGACTGTTTGAAGCGAGACATATGATCGAGGCCGGAGAAGATTCACGAGCTCACGGCCCGAGAAGTCTCGCACAAGCAGGTTGACAAACCACTTCTTCGCAAAGTGTTCGATCATCCCCCTCTTCGCAAGTCTGAGAAACGATCTGCGTGCAACTAGCTCAGAGATTCCCGAATATTACGCCATTCAGGGTTACGCCACTCGGCGTAAATAAATGTCTTTCTAGCAACGGGATCCGGTGTTTTTGTTCTGTAAGTGAAAATAAGAACTTGTGGCAGCCGGACCTGTAAGCCGAATTCTGTCCGCCGGATTGCTCCGGTGGGACGGCCATTCCTCTGGGCCACGCATCGCTGCGAGGCTCTAGCGACCTACCCGAAGGTTTGACGCACCGAGCCGGCACGTGTCCTAAACCTGATTCGCAAAAATCAAGTCCCGGACTTCCTTCCTATTTGGTCTTGCTCCGTGTGTGGTTTGCCCTGCCCGCTGCATTACTGCCGCGGCGGTGCGCTCTTACCGCACCTTTTCACCCTTACCCGAATCAGTGAAGACGCGGGCGGTATATTCTCTGTGGCACTTTCCGTCGGACGGGCTTGAACCCGGCCTCCCGGACGTTATCCGGCACACTGCTCTGTGGAGTTCGGACTTTCCTCTCCCCGCGTCCGAAGACGCTGAAAGCGGCCGTCCGGTCCAGCTGCCAACTTCATCATTATAGGTCACCTCCGGAGTTCGAGCTGCGGCCATCGGGCGGAGGCTCCAAAATCGGTCTTGTAAGCCTCCTGCTGGTAGACTGATCGACAAGCGGCCGTGGCGAAAGTCGGTTTTGTGCCGAAGTCCGAAGCCTGAAAGCTGAAGCCCGATCCATGAACATCGCCGAAGCCATCCGAATCGCGTTGCAGGCCTTGTGGGTGAATAAGCTGCGCTCTGTGCTGACGCTGCTCGGCGTGGTGATTGGAGTGGCCGCTGTCATCGCCGTGGTCACATTTGTTTCCGGCATCAACGATTACGTGGCGCAGAAAGTTTTCAATCTTGGCGCCGACGTTTTCATCATCTTCAAAGTTTCTCCGGCCGTCACCAATGTGGACCATTACCTCGAAGGCGAGAAGCGCAAAGACTTGACCATGGAGGATTATCAGGCGGTGGCCGATGCCTGCCGTCACTGTGACTACATGGGCGCGGTGGTGCGCAACGAGGCTGGTCACGTGAAATACGCCGAGCAATCGATCAGTGATACGTCGGTGAGGGGAATCACTCCGTCCATGGCTCCCATTTACGACACCGACCTGAGCGCCGGCCGCATGGTCAACGAGACCGACTTGAACAACCGTTCTCCCGTCGCCGTTGTAGGAACCGATATCGTCGACCATCTGATGGCGGGCACTGACCCTGTAGGAAAGGAAATCCGTCTCGATGGCTGGACCTATCAGGTGATCGGGGTGGGCGCGAAGAAGGGCACGACCTTGGGGCAGAGCGCCGACAATTACGTAATGATTCCCATCACCTCGTTCCTCAAACAATATGGTGTCCATAACACCAGCATCCGAATTGCAGGGAAGGCGCAGAGCGCGGGTGTGCCGCTCAACGAGGCGGTGGATGAATCCCGCGCTGCGCTGCGCGCCAAGCGCCACGACACGCCCGGCGGCGAGGACAGTTTTGACATTGAAACCAATGCCAGCCTGCTCGGGATCTGGACCGACTTCAGCCAGACGTTCTTCATCGCCACGATCGGGATTGCCTGCATCTCCCTCGTGGTAGGCGGAATTGTGATCATGAATATCATGCTGGTCTCGGTTACGGAGCGTACCCGCGAAATCGGCATTCGAAAGGCCCTGGGGGCGCGGCAAAACGATGTGTTGCTTCAATTTCTGATCGAGTCCGTTACGCTGGCGCTCGCCGGCGGCGCTCTGGGTGTGTTGTTGGGCGTGGTCATCGCCCTGCTGGTTACTTTTTTGATTGGGATGCCTTCGGCCATTAAACTCTGGGCAGTCGCGGCGGGATTGGTGGTATCCGCCAGCGTCGGAGTATTCTTCGGTGTCTATCCCGCACGCAAGGCCGCGAAACTGGATCCGATTGTTGCGCTGAGGTTTGAAACGTAGTGCGTGATTCGCAAAGATGATTCACAAAGATGAATTCGGCGAGATCGTCCAGATGGCGACGGACACGATTCGCGGCAACAAGCTGCGCTCTTCGCTGACCGTGCTCGGCATCGTGATTGGCGTCGCCATGGTCATCGGCGTGTCTTCCATCGGGCGCGGCCTGGACGACAACGTTCGCGACATGGTTTCCAGTATCGGTTCGAATGTTATTTTTGCTTTTCATATCGAACCCTTCACCTTCGGGCGTCCCACGGAGGAGATGCGCACGCGCAAAGAACTTACTTACGAGGATGCTCTGGCAATTCGCGAATTGCCGCACGTGAAAGCTGTCACCGCCGGCCTCCGTTATTTCAGGCCCGAACTGGGGGTGGGCACGTTTGCCGTGAAGTACGGCGACAAGAGAGCCAAGAATACGATCCTCGAGGGCGATCAATCTTCCGCTAAGGAAGTGTTCGATTTGCAGATCGCGTCCGGTCGTTGGTTCAGCGAAGTCGACGAAGAACACCGGTCTCCGGTGGTGCTCCTGGGATCGGATACTAGCGAAGAATTATTTGGCACCGAGAGCCCGCTCGAAAAAGAAGTCAATATCGAGGGCCAGCTTTTTACCGTGATCGGAGTTGCCAAACAGGTCAAGTCGGTTTTCGGGGGAGGAAAAAATCCCGAAGATAATAAAGCGATCTTTCCCCTGAGCACGCTGAGAAAATTGCATCCGGAGTTGAAGCAGCACTGGATCAGCGTCAAGGCAACTTCTCACGACGACATGCCAAAGGCCATCGACGAAATCCGGGAACTGCTGCGCCGCCGTCGCAAGGTTCCGACCAACAAGCCGGACAACTTTGCAGTTTTTACTTCGGATTCGATCTCGGATGTCTGGAACCAGCTCACCGGCATGCTATTTGTAGGGATATTCGCCATTTCCAGCGTAGGCCTAATCGTGGGCGGCGTTGGCGTGATGAATATTATGCTGGTCAGCGTCACAGAGAGGACGCGGGAAATCGGCGTTCGAAAAGCCATTGGCGCGCGCAAGCGCGACATTCTTCTGCAGTTCACGTTTGAGGCGATTATTCTTACCGCGGTCGGCGGATTGATTGGAATTCTGCTCGGTGCGATCATCGTCGGAATTATTCCAGCGTTCTGGCCGTCGCTGCCCGCTCGCATGTCGATGTTCTGGACGATCTTCGGCTTTACATCCGCCGCGGGAGTTGGGCTTGTCTTCGGCATCTATCCCGCGTGGAAGGCGGCAAATCTGGATCCCATTGAAGCGCTGCGTTACGAATAGCCTGGTTCGCGCTTGCGCATGATGCACTTCATCCTCACCATAGCTCAGATCATAGCGGTCGTCGGCATCGTTTCCAGTTCGCTCTACTACCTGCTCTGTCTTTGGAGCGCGTCGAAATTTATTGCTGAGCGAGAAGCGGGCAGGAGTGCACGATCCACACATGCCTTTCCACCCGTCTCGATTCTTAAGCCGCTAAAGGGAACCGATCCCGAGATCTACGAAAGCTTTCGCAGCCACTGCCGGCAGGATTATCCGGAATACGAAATCATCTTCGGGGTGAGCGATCCGAACGATGCTGCGATCGAAAGCGTGCAAGCACTGCAGCGGGAATTTCCTGATCGCAGAATTCGGCTGGTGAGGAGTCCGACGATCCTCGGGGCAAACGTGAAGGTGAGCAACCTGGCGCAGATGATGACGGAAGCGCGTAATGACTACATCATTGTTAACGACAGTGACATTCGAGTCGAGCCTGACTACCTTCGGCGTGTGATCGTGCCGCTGTCAGACCCACAAACCGGAATGGTCACCTGCCTTTACCGCGGAGTGGCTGCGGCGACGCCGGGATCGCGACTGGAGGCGCTGGGCATCAGTACGGATTTCTGCGCAGGCGTATTGGTCGCCCGTCAACTGGAGGGTGGTATTCATTTTGGACTGGGCTCCACGCTGGTGTTGCGCCGTGCCGAGCTGGAGAGAATCGGCGGCTTCGCTTCGATCGTGAATCATCTGGCAGACGACTACGAACTTGGAAAGCGCATTGCGGACCTCGGGCTTGCGGTAAAACTCTCTGATGTTGTGGTGGAAACCTATCTTCCTGCCTATGACGTGCCGGGTTTTTTCGCGCATCAGCTTCGCTGGGCACGCGGCGTTCGCGACGCGCGCTCTGGCGGCTATTTCGGACTGGCCTTCACCTTTGGAATCCTGTGGGCGTTGTTGGCTGTGGCGGCAAGCGGAGGTGCGCTTTGGTCCTGGGGCACGCTGGCGTCCACTGTTTTTCTTCGCTTCGCCGTAGCGCTGGCCGTGGGCTGGAAAGTCCTGCGGGATCGGCAGGTTCTAAGGTATGTCTGGATGATTCCGCTGCGGGATCTGGTTGCGGTTGTGGTCTGGATCTTGAGCCTGGGTGGCCACACCGTAACCTGGCGCGGAGACCAGTTTAAGTTGAGAGATGGGAAGTTAACTCGCGTCGATTCGTAGAGCGATGAGCTGGTTCACTCGGGTCGCGGG
>Ga0307474_10000803_pt1 | contig 22619 bp, 29 predicted proteins | sample atmos_gasesECM1C_2_FD_203312 | JGI IMG/M metagenome (GOLD analysis project Ga0307474, IMG submission 203312) | Hardwood forest soil microbial communities from Morgan-Monroe State Forest, Indiana, United States - atmos_gasesECM1C_05 | ecosystem: Environmental > Terrestrial > Soil > Temperate... | reverse complement strand
CACAGGACCTACCGGTTCGATCGGATTAACAGGCGCCGGCGGGCCGACTGGTCCGACTGGACCGAGTATTACTGGCCCTACCGGTGCAGGTGGTGGAACCGGTATTCAGGGCCCAACCGGCCCGACTGGATCTACCGGTGCAACTGGGTCTACAGGGTCCACTGGCGCGACCGGCCTGACAGGCCCAACTGGTCCGACAGGCGCCTCGGGAGTTACTACCGGATCTTTCACAGCCACTGCAACAGGCTTGACCACCTCACCCACGGTCACGTGTCATTATTCTCTAGTTGGCACGAGCGTTACTTTATCCATTCCTCCTTTTAGCGGCACCAGCAATTCAAGCAGCTTTGGATTCACTGGCCTACCTGTGCCCATACAGCCAGTAAGCACCTGGGAACTACCTACCGGAGGGATAGCGTGGGAAGATAATTCTTCTCTAGGCGGATTCTATGTAACCGCTCAAGTCGCAGCCAGTTCTAGTTTTTCATTTTTCAAAAATGGCGCCGCTGCTAGTTGGACCGCGACAGGGACGAAAGGAATGTCAGGCGCAGGCATGGTCGTGACTTACGATTTAAATTAAATGAGACAGTTAATAACGGCGATTTTTATTCTCAACGGCTGCGCTCTAGCGCCAGATTCCGTTCGTCCGGAACTTGAGCACATGTCTCATTTGTCTGAGCACTTCGGAGGCAATCAGCAAGAATATGCCGTCAACATGGTAAACGCTGTGGCTCACTGGGATTTAGCGCGACATGCGTATCTAGAAATAGCAGAAGGCTACAACGTCTCTCCGCATTGGACGCGCTACAACTCGTATGGTGAGATCGTAGGCAATAATCGCGAAGAATCGACGGTAAGAATCGGATACGTTTTTGAGATTAAGAAGAAATGACCGCTAACACCAACGCTTTGAGCTACAACCAATATATCGCGCAAATCGCTGCGCTGGCGGTGTATCAAACGCAAAGCATTAGCGGCGTTACATTGTTCCTAGATGCGCCGCCGACGTTGATTACGCCTTCGATGCTCAACTACGCCGAGCTGCGAATTCAGCGCGACTTGGATCTTTTGGCCTCGCAAACCTCGAACAATACATACACGCTCACCGCCGGGAGCCCAATCCTTGATATTCCGATCGATGATTTTCAAACGCTGCAGACATTTGAAATCACGCAGATGAATGGCACGCAGACGGTGAATGCATCACCCTTACTGCCGGTATCGAAGGAATTCATACAGAATGTCTATGGTGGCATGGCGAGCGCGGGCACGCCGCAATACTACGCTCTGGTGGGGGATACTTTCGGCGGCAATGCGGATACGTTGAATAAGGTTCTGCTAGGTCCTACGCCTAATTTCAATTACACCGTGCGCGTGACTGGGACCATTGTCACGCCGTCGCTATTTAAGTATGCAAGTACTGGCGTGGCTGATACGAATTTCACGTACATATCCAGCTACTATCCAGACATGCTGATTATGGCGAGCATGATTTATATCACCATGTTCCAGCGCAACTTTGGAAACGCGAGTGACGATCCAGCGATGGGAATGACCTACGAGAAGCAATACCAAGCGCTGCGTCTAGGTGCTGTACCAATGGAGAATCGTCGCAAGATGGAGGCCTCGGCCTGGTCATCGTACTCCACGCCCACCGCTGCGACCCCAACGCGGTGATGCATGCCGCACGCAGCCTTAAAGCTAGTCCCAGGCACCGACACTCAAGAGACGCCGGCTCTTAACGAGAACTCTGGAATCTCGCAAACTCAGCTTGTGAGATTCATGCCTGATCGAAATGGGATCGGGCTTGTGCAGAAACTCGGCGGCTGGTCACGCTTTAATTCCCTTCCCGCCCCCGCCATCGTGCGCGCGCTGTGGGCATGGGAGGATCTAAATCTCAATGCGCACTTAGCCGTCGGCACACAAACCATCACCGGCACGAACTCCGCGCAGCTCGCCGTGATCACAAATGGCTCGATCGATAACATCACGCCAACCGCGCTCGAGGATGACATCACGCCAGTGGTTCAGTCCTTCACTGGTAACCCATCGATACTTATCACCGATACGACCACGACAGGCATCACGAATTTCAACTCCGTGTACATTGCCACGCAAATCAGCATCGGCGGGATCGTTCTTTTTGGCCTTTACATGTGCGATCCTGATGGATTTCTTTCTGCGAATGCGTACACGGTATTCTCGCGCGATCAGTTAGGAAACTTACTGCCAGCGACATCTAACTCTACATCGCCAGTGCTGCCATCGTTCACCACGGTAATGAATGCGATCACGGTGACTGTGACGCTGCCTAATTACACCTACGCTGTCGGCGATACATTCCCGGTCCTAGCTGCAACGACGGTTGGCGGGATTACATTTTTCGGCAATTACGTCGTCCAGACTCTGATTGATGTGAATAATTTCACGATTTTAGCCAACACGCAGGCGGTCACTTCAGCGACTGGGACGATGAATAGCGGCAATGCGCGCTATATCTATTCGTTCGGCCAAGGCGCTTTGCCTGGCGGCACAGGATACGGGGTAGGTGTATATGGTGGCGGCGGCTATGGCACGGGCACCGCTGTCACTCCCTCAACTGGGCCTGCGATCGATGCAATAGACTGGACGCTGGATAACTGGGGTGAGATTTTAATCGCGTGTCCCGATCGGGATCAGCCATTTGAGGCGACGCCATTTCAGCCCATTTACCAATGGGATGAGGGAGCTGCGCAAGCGACCATCATCACGGCGGCCCCGCCAGTGAATGATGGGATATTCGTCGCCATGCCGCAGCGACAGATCGTCGCGTGGGGCTCAACGCAGACTGGGATTCCAGATCCACTCCTTATTCGCTGGTGCGATATCGGGAATTTTAATTCCTGGATCGCCACCGTTACCAATCAGGCGGGATCATATCGCATTCCAAAAGGCTCACGCATTGTCGGCTGCGCCCAAGGTCCGCAGCAGGCAATCATTTGGACCGATATCGATGTCTGGTCGATGCAGTACATCGGACAGCCGTTCGTCTATGGTTTTAATGAAATTGGTACCGGGTGCGGTCTCATTGGGAGAAAAGCTGCGGCATCGGTCAATGGCATCTATTACTGGATGGGACCATCGCAGTTCTATTCGCTCTCTGGCGCTGGTGTGCAAATCCTGCAGTGCTCGGTGTGGGATGTGGTGTATCAAAACTTAGACACTTCCATTGATCCGATCAGCGGAGTGAGTCGTGCACAGAAAATTCGCGTGGCTGTGAATTCTAGGTTTGGCGAGATTCAATGGTTTTATCCTTCCATCACTGGCGGGACTGGGGAAGTCGATAGTTACGTAAAATTCAATGTGTACTTAAATGTCTGGGACTTTGGCACCCTTGGACGATCAGCGTGGGTCGATCAATCGGTGCTGGGGCCGCCAATAGGAGCTGATCCAACGACGCTGCTATTGCAGCAGCATGAGACTTCGAATGATGCGGATGGGGTGGCGATGCTGCCGTTCTTTCAAAGCGGCTATTACGCGCTTAATGAAGGCGATCAGAAATCATTTATCGACTGGATATGGCCTGATGCCAAGTGGGGCCAAGTTTCGCAGGCAAAGAGCGCGCAATTGCAAATCACTTTCCTTACCGCCGATTATCCTGGCGACACGCCGCAAGTGTTCGGTCCGTATACCGTCACTCAGGCGACAGAGTATTTCTATACCAGGCTGCGAGCAAGGCTTTTGGCGGTGAAGATATCGAGCAGCGATTTAGGAAGTTTTTGGAGAATCGGCGCGATTAGGTACCGATGGGCACCGGATGGCAAGATCTGATGGCCGACCCGATCACTTCCGGCACAGCCTCAATCTCCGACGTCTTAACGGCGATTAAAAATATCGTCACCGCGCTCGCCACCGCGGCACAGAACTACCTTAATGTTCAAGGTGCCGTCAATGCGGCGAATATCTCATCTCCCACCGTAGTCAAGACAAGCGCCGGACGCATCGCGAGCGTGTCGGTTCTAACCGCAGGATCTGCCACAGGTCTGATTTACGATGGGGCGACCTTGACTGCTACCATAAAGCCTGTATATGTCATTCCAACTTCAGTAGGAACAGAGCCTTACGTGGTAAACATGCCGTTATCCTTTGGACTGCTGGTCGTGCCGGGTAGTGGGCAAGTTGTCACCGTGAGTTACTCGTAAATGCCGCTCCTCGCCGGCAAGAAAAATATCGGCCACAACATTAAGGCCGAACAGTCAGCCGGAAAGCCTCATGAGCAGGCGATTGCGATCGCGCTCGATGTGGCGCGGCGGCATAAGAGAGCCGAGGGCGGCGCATCGATTCACGTCAAACACGTCAAATCAGCCCATATCCCTAAGCCAAAGCACTTCAGCGGCCCGATTCACTCGAGCGTTGCAGGGCGCACCGATCATCTGCCCATGACCGTAGGCTCGGGATCGTACGTTTTGCCAGCCGATGTGATATCTGGCGCGCCCGGTGCCGAGGGCAATACCATGGCTGGCTTCGCGCACGCAAAGCGCGTCTTCGGTGGAATGCCTCGCGGCGGTGGAGCGCAGCCCTATGGCCATACTGGTGGCCCTTACGGCATGGCCAAAGGCGGATCAGCAGATAGTGATAAAAGTGGCGTACCCATCGTTGCTGCGGGCGGCGAGTACGTCATTCATCCCGACACGGTGCGCGAGATCGGCGGCGGGGATATGGACTTAGGTCACAAAGTGCTCGATGAGTTTGTTAAGCGCGTGAGGGCTGAGAATATTAAGACGCTCAAGAATCTACCGGGACCGAAAAAGGATTGACGCTATGTCTATATCAAAATACGATCCTAATAATCCTAACGGACCAATTAGCGAAGAAGATGCAGAAATATCTAATCAATTGCAGAAATTCTTTCGATTACGCCATTCCGCAGAATGCGCATGCCAAGATTGCATTCAGTATCAATCTGTCAAACAGCGGGCCTTTGACGCCGAAATGGAGGAACGAAAGCGGCGTGGAATGAGTCCAGTTTTTGGAGCGCCACAATGAATAAATATGGTGATGGCTTCTATATTCTGTGGTTCCACTGTAGAACAATGGGCGAAAAAAGACGACTTATTAAATACTGGCGTTCTCGGCCTAAAATAGAATTTCCTTAGCAGCGCAACTGCCAACATGACCGACGACAACCTGCAAATCCGCTTGGCTACCACCGATGATATGACGGAGGTGATGCGGCTGGCGGTCACTGCATGCGAAGAGAATGGATTCTTGAACGCATCTCAGGAATTGCTGGCACGCGAGATATACCCGGCATTGTGCCAAGATCACGGACTCTGCCCAGTTATCGGTCGCCCAGGTGGACCAATTGAGGGGCTTGCACTCCTTCGCGTAGGCGCGATGTGGTATAGCCCTCAAACTGTCGTGGAAGAACGTTGCGTTTTCATCTATCCAGAGTTTCGAGCGGCCAAAGGCGGCCGGGCCCGCAAGTTGTGCGAATACTCGAAAAAAGTCGCTGATGGACTCGGAATACCGCTCCTGATCGGAATTTTGTCAAATACCCGCACAGAGGGTAAGGTACGGATGTATAAGAGAATATTCGGAGAGCCCGCAGGGGCTTTTTTCTTGTACGGGGCGAAAGCCGAGCCAGGACATGGGGTGTTATGAAAACGATTTACGACACTATTTCTGATGTAGCAGAAGAGACAGCCGCGGGCGGTTTCGCCGACTCGGATATCTTGATGGAACTGCGCAAGATGGTTTCCGAAGTCATCACCGAATGCACGGATGCGAAGACTACCGGTAATGACGGATGCGGTTGCGGATCGGCAGATGTCGAGTTTGATTTAAACGGACTGAAATTCAATATCTCAATTTCTTTATCTGAGGATGATGAAGTTGAGCACTAAAGAAAAAAAATTCTACGTATATGAACACTGGCGACCTGACGAACGCGTAATTTTTTACGTCGGCAAAGGTCACGCGCGCCGCGCTTACGATTGGCACCGTGGACGCAATCGTTGGCATAGATTCATTGTTGCGAAACTTCGAAAATTAGGATTGCGAGTCGAAGTACGCATCGTCCATAGTGATATGGAAGAAACCGATGCGCTTGCCAAAGAAAGAGAATTGATTGCGCATTGGAGATCGATTGGCGCTGATCTAGTTAACCTAACTGATGGAGGGGAGGGACCTAGCGGCCTGAAACACACCGATGAATGGAAGCAGGCTAATAGCTTGCGAATGAAAGGCCGCAAAATGTCGGACGAAGCTCGCGCAAATATGTCGCGCGCTGCGATGGGTAATACGAGGGCCAAAGGATGTAAGAGAGCTCCGCACCTTGTAGAGGCATTGCGTATTAGGAATACCGGTCGAGTCGTGAGTGAAGAAACTCGCAAAAAGATGAGCGAAAATCGCAAAGGAATTCCAGGACGACCGTTCACAGAAGAAGAAAAAGCAGCGAGCAGCGCTCGTCAAAAAGGCATTCCTAAACCTGAGTGGGTTAAAGAGCGAATGCGCAAACCTAAGAGCGAAGAACATAAAAATAAAATACGCGAAATTCGTCTTGGGACGAAGCATACCGAAGAAACTCGCGCGATATTAAGTGATAGCGCGAAGCGTGGATGGGAGAATAGAAGAAAAAGAATTGCGATGAGCAAAGGGGCTTAATCGTGGGAGGAAAAACTGCGCAGTCACAACAAACTTTGTCGGTGCCGCCGCAAATTTTGGCCCAGTACGCTAGCGTAAATCAACAAGCCCAGCAAACCGCAGCCACGCCATTCCAGCAATACTCTGGCGAATTTGTCGCCCCCGTTAACGCCCAGCAGCAGCAAGGAATCGCAGGAACAAACGCCGCCGCGAATGAAGCGCAGCCAGGTTATGCTGCCGCACAGAACACGCTAGGTACTGCGCAAAATAATACTACCAGTATCAATAACGCGGCGACCGGCTTAGCCGCAGCGAGTGCTGGACAAGTCAACGCCGATCCTCTGACTGCGCAAAGCATTCAGCAGTACATGAACCCGTACGTGCAAGATGTTGCGGGAAGCACTGCGGCACTCTTAGGGCAAAATAATGCGCAAGCTCAAAGCGGCGCGCTCGGTACGGCAATTTCATCTGGCGCATTCGGTGGAGATCGAACCGGTATAGCGGCTGCTAATTTGCAGCAGCAACAGAATTTATCGAACGCAAATATTTACTCCAACATTTTGTCGCAAGGATATACGAACGCGCAGGGAGTCGCACAGCAACAGCAAGGCGTTAATTTAGCGGCTGGACAAGCGAATCGCGCGGCACTTGGGAGCGCTGGTAGCGAGTTAGCTTCGATTGGGCAAACTGCGTATGGAGAAGGCGCAAACACTGCTGCTGAGCAAGGCTCGCTCGCAAGCGGCGCGCAGACCGCAGGACTGCAAGGAGCGAACGCGCAACTAGCTGCCGGGACAGTTCAGCAGCAAACCCAACAGGCGCAAGACACAGCTCAATACAATCAATTCCTTCAACAGCAAAGTTATCCGTTCCAGGTGGACCAGTTCCTGGCCAACATCGCTGAGGGGACCGGCGCTCTCTCAGGATCGACAACGACCACAACTCAACCCGGAGGCTTCTTCTCCGACCGTCGCCTAAAACACGACATCAAAAAAATCGGCAAAACCTTCGACGGTCAAACTATTTATTCCTACAAGATGCACGGCGATGATCGAACGCACATAGGATTGATGGCGCAGGAAGTTGAGAAGAAAAAACCAGCCGCTGTCGGGGTCGATGGTCGCTCAGGCTACAAGATCGTAGATTACGGCACGGCAACCGATGCCGCGGCGAATCGCGGGCACTTCTACGAGGGCGGCGTGGTGCCGATGCGCCGCGTCGCGAAGGCGGGCGGTGGCCCCTCGATCGTTGATGCCTCGGATTTGTCGGCGATATTGCAAGCGCAGCAGGCGATGTATGCGCCGATGAGCTCTGCAAGCGGAGTCTATGGTGGCGCGGGCGGCAGTGTACCGCGCGGCGGCTCGAGCCGAGTGCCGGCCCCCACCGGAGCCGTGCCGCACTTAGTCACCGCAGAGGGTGGCTTGAAAGCGCAGCCGACTGGCGTGCAAAACCTATCGGGTGCCATGGGTCTTGCGAAATCAGGCAAAGGCCTCTATGACGACTTTGGAGGCAAACCAGTTCGCCATACGACCACGACGACCACTGACGGGGGTTTGGCGCCTGCGGCATGGAGTGCGCCGGGGGCGAATTTTGACGGCTCAGCAGCCGCAGTGGTGCCTGATACGACCGAGGCTTCCGTGTCGCCATCGGATTATAAGCGCGGCGGGGTCGCGGGACGTCGCGGCTATGATGATGGCGGGGATGTGGACTTCAGTGGCCTGGTGGGCGCGCATGGGGCGATGTACGGCAATCAGCAGCGCAAGGGCGAGGATATCCCATCGGCCGGCGGTGGCACGCATACATTGGCCGTGGCTTCTGGCACGCCACAGCCCGCGCCATCCGGGTCGAGTGGCTTAAATCAAGGCATAGGTCTCGCTCAGAAGGGCTATTCGGCGTACAAAAAGATGAGCGGGCCATCGGCGCCAAATTCGCCGCCTTCGAATAACGGACCGTGGAGTTCGACGGGCACCGAAGGCGTGTCATTCGATGGCTCAACGCCAGTTGATATGTCCGGCGGCTTCGATGGCTCCGCAGGCTACGGTGTGGCATCCCCTGCCGCTGCCCCTGCGGCCGATGCTGCGGGCACGAGCGCGGCGGCAACCGCGGGCTCTGGCGCAGCGGCAGGTGCGGCCGGAGATGCGGCGGCAGGAGCTGCGGGTGCGGCTGCGGCGGATGCGGGAGGTACTGCGGCGGCTGAGGCGGCAGCGGCGCTCGCGGCTGAGTACGCGGCGGCGGATGTCGGAGCTGCGGCGCTGATTGCGGCGAAGCGCGGTGGGCGGATTGGCTACGATGCGGGTGGGATGCCGTACTCGGATCCTGATGGGTCATTGGATATTCCGGATACGAGCGGCGGGGCGCCGAAGTTGCAGACCGCGGGACCATTGGTTAAGCAGCCGACAGGGCTGCAGACACTGATGACGTTGGGAACTGAGCAAGGCGCATCGGGGGCGCTCGGGTCGATGTTCTCGAACACGGCGGCGAAGCGTGGCGGACGGATTGGCTTGGCTGCGGGCGGTGATCCGGACGATACCGATAACACGGATGCGGGGCCGTCGGATGACTCTGATACGCCGCCGAAGAGCGCTGGCGTGGCTCCTGCGGCGCCGTTGAAGATGGACTCGGGGCCGTCGTGGTGGGATAGGAATAAGGGGAAAATCATCCCTTTGGCGGAAGGCTTGGCGGCGATGGGGACGGCGCCGACGCGCCATCTTGGTGTGGCTCTGGCTTCTGGTTTGGGCGCGGCGGCGCGCGACTATGTGCCGACGCAGCGGGGTTTGGCTGACACTCGGCAGACTGAGGCGACGACGCAGGGCGTGAATTTAGCCAATCAGATGGCGCAGCAGAAATTGAATTACTTGAAAGCGCCTCCGAGTACGCCAAGCGCTCCCCCATCGCCGCTACCGTCACAAGGCTCGTATGCGCCTACGGATTTGCGAAAGCAATACTTCATCCAGCCAACGCCGCCAGCTTTAGCGGCGAAGTTGCAAGACGCCTACAGGAAGTCCTATGCGCTCGGCAGCAGTGCGCCTGTCGATGCTGTGAAAGCCGAAATCAAGCAATACCAGGACAATCAAGTCGCTGCTAATCAAAACGATGCGCGTCAGAATTACGACGATGCTTATTCAGTCGCGCAGAATGCAAAAGATCCAGAACTGCGCGCCTCTGCGGCGTCCGTGGCGAATGCCTATCAGCAATACACCGGCGATAAGTACGAAATGCGCGATGGCGTGCCAACCAACACGCGCACGAATAGGCCCACCATAGGCGATCAGACGCAGACCATCAGTACGCAAAAATATGCGGACATGATGAACGATGCGCTCACTAAGGTACCTGTGCCAACCGGCGTGCCTGGCGAGACGAAGTTAATGCCGAAATACGCCATCAATGGTGGTACTTCACCTGCGGACTATATTTCTAGGCAATTACCACCAGGAGCCCTGCCACCGAGCGCGAATGCACCACAGTCGGCTGCTGCGCCTGCGCGAGCTGCGCCGCCGGTCGTGCCGACTAGAGCGCCGGTGGTTAAGCCTGCGCCAGTTGCGCCTACCGCGCCTGTCAATCCGGTAGACACAAAGGCATTCTCAGATCCTAAGTACAAACTCGCGCCGATTCCTACCCAGATTGGCACGACGCCGAGTGATGCGGTTACTAATCAGGTTAAAGCTACATCTGAAACGCGCGCAAAATTGCAGGCAGACGCCGAAGAATCCGCGCAATCTGCTGGCGCTGCTCTTCAATTTGCCAAGGCCGCGAAACAAATAATGGACTCCAAAGGCGCGCCAATTACTGGCGCTTTTGGCCCGGCCATTAAGGCCGCGAGCGCGGCCGTTCCTGGTGGACACATTGACGCTACTAATTATCAAATAGCCGCAAAGAACTTAGGCAATTTAGCCGTGCAAATGTCGCATGGAAATTTCGCTCACTCTACGGACAAAAATACTGGCCTGCAGTTTGAGCAGTTAAGCCCGAGTACTGCCAATACGCCCGATGCATTGAATGATTTGCTTAATTCAAACATAAACATAAATCAGTACACGTTAGATACCGCCAATCGCGTCAAAACATTCCTCGATCAGAGTCCGCCATCTAAGGAAAATCCCCGCGGCGGATATAATGGCGATCCGCAATCGTTCTTCCGATGGAACCAAGAGCATTATCCTAGAGCCGATGCGGTCAACACCGTTGATAAAACCCCTGTCGTCAAGAGCAAAGCCGACTATGACGCACTCCCGAGGGGCGCGACGTACATGCATAACGGCAAAGCCGGAGTTAAGCAGTAATGGCTGCCGACGACGATCAATGGTCGCCGCCAGATGCGGACTTTGAGAACGCGGATTGGTCGCCTCCGCCTATGGATTTCAATCCTGCCAGCACTATAAAGGAAATATCCGATGGTCCAATTGGATTCATTAACGGTGCAGCTGGTGCGGTCGGAAAAGGCATTCTAAATGTTCCGTATGCTGCCGCGCATGGAGCTCAAGATTTGTATCGCAGAGTAACCGGTGGTGATACGAATGCTCCAGATTCTAGCGCAGTCGATGCTTTGCGCGTGCCACTCAATGAAAACGAAAAGAACGTCGCATCTTCTGTTGGCGAGACTTTAAGGCCGATAAAAGACGCAGCCGTGAAGGTAGCCAAGGAAGATTTTCCTCTGCCTGACGCGGAAACTGATTTCGTTAAGAATTACGTTGCTCCCGTTGCCACCGATGTGGCTTCAATTGCTCCAATGGCTAATGCAGGTAGGGGCGCTCTTTCGTCTCTTTCGGACTTGCCAAAAATAGCACCGAAAGCGGTTCCTATGAGCGCCGAGGACGCGGTTGCACAGCACGCCGCTCGAACTTCTACCGGTGCTGCAGGCGCAGCAGCAGACCTTAGCGTAGCGCCCCCGGAGTTAAAGGCGGCTATCTCGCAAGCAGCCCAAAAAACCGGCGGTGCTATTCATCCCGTAGCACTCGACAGGCACTTGGATACAGCACAATTACCACTGCCGGAAGGATCTGATCCTCTATGGTTGCGCAAAGGACAGGCAACTGGGGACGCGCAGCAGATATCTGACGAAAAGAATCTTCGCGTCGATCCTGATACACAAAAAATTCTCAGTGATTCCATAGAAGATCAAGACACCAAACTTGGCGCAAGTATGGGAGAGATTCGCCGCCGCGCGACGCCAGATATCGTGCAGAGAAATAATCTAGAGCACGATCAAACCGCCATAGATGCGATCAAGACGCAAGATAATGCTTTGACTTTAGACAAGCGCGCAAAGTATCAGGCGCTGACAGATGCGAATGGCGGATCTGTTCCGATAGATTCTGGATCAGCCATAAGTACTATTGACTCGCAGCTAGGACATCATTACCTGTCGGAAGTGGCAAACGAAAGCAGTTCAATTCGACCTATTTTGAATGATCTGCGATCTGGCAAACCAATCACATTCGAGAGATTTGAAAACGCTCGCAGCAATCTTGCGACATTACAGCGAACGAACACGCCAGAAGGAGTGGCTGCCGGTATTGTTCGCAATACTCTTGAAAGCATGCCACTGCCACCGGAAGCAGCGCCCCTTAAGGATTTGGCGGATCAAGCTCGAGCGGCGGCGAAAGCGCAGTTTGAGCTTAGCCGAGATAATCCGGCAATTGACGCTGCGGTTAATGACAACGTGCCTAAAAAGAAAGGCCTTCACGTCATAGGGGCACCGTCGCCGCTGGCGGGAAAGTTTCTAGATACCTATGCGACTGGAAATGGCGCAGCAGCATCTCCAGCATTGGTCCAGCGCCTAAAGACTGCAGTTCCTGATCCGGTTTTGGCTCAATCAATTGAGGGGCATGCACTCAATAAATTGAGCGGCGCTGCAGGTATCGACAATTTGGGCAACGGATCTTTCCGTAACGCATCATTCAAAAACGCAGTCGATGCTATGGCGCCAAAAGCTAGCGCGCTTCTGAGTCCAGAGACTATCGACAACATCGAGCGACTAAAGCGCGTATCTGGATACGTGAACAACGAAAGCAAATCTAGCTCTACGAACCGATCAAATACCGCGCTGACTCTTCAAAGATTCGGCGCTGTAGGGACTGAGTTGCCATCAACGGCCGCCGGGTTGGTTGGGCATGGATTAGATACCGCCGGAGATGTCGCTGCAGCCCATGTGGCGGGCCCTGTTGGGCTTGGAATAAAACGCCTGACTCAGGGGATCATGAAGGGCAAGAAAGAAGCAAAAGCGGTTCAATCCGTGAAGGATGCAAAATTGAAATTTGCGCAAGATGCGACTAAGCCTGGGGCAGGATTAGATCATGTTCCGACTGCACCGCCCAGGGTTCAGCGAGCGAGTGGCGGAAAGGTAGATCATGAGGCTTTAGTTGAACGCCTGATGCAGAAATGGAAGGCCGCAAAGCGCGAGACAGATAAGACGACAAAGCCACTCTTGCACGTAAGTGATAACACTATTGCGAAAGCGTTAGAAATCGCGGGGAACGCGCTGTGAATTCATCCACCATGAATTACCGTTGCCACGAGGAGCAAACCAACAGCAATGCCGCCAGCAACGTACACCAGTTTACGAAACCCCTCGTTAAACACAGCGAGGATCAGAACGACTGCGGCGAATATCCAGATCATGTCATTTACTCCTTGTTGGCGCTGAGAATAAAGCCGCTTCTTGGAAATGTCAATTTTTGAGGTTATGTAATGTCAACGTTTACGCCTAACAAGAATATTCAGATGCCCGCGTCGGGGTCATTCAACAACGACTGGGATGTACCCGTGAACGCGGACTGGGCGATTATTGATAATGCGTTTGGGGGAAATACTCTCATCGATGTGACTGGCGTTGCCGCAGGCACGTACGCTCTGACACTCTCGGAATACACGCCAATTAACATTCAATTCACCGGAACAATCTCCGGCAATCTAGTCTATGTTTTACCTGCCGGAGTTGGCGGAATTTGGACAGTTGGAAATACGACAACCGGCGCGTTCAGTCTGACGTTCGGCATCAGCGGCGGCGTAGGCCCGGTTTTGTTACAAGGGTTTCGCACCATCACAGTATCGAATGGCGCCAATGTAGGCGTTGCCGATTCTGCGCTAGCTGCGGGAGCCGTGGCTTCCGCCGAAGCCTTCGCCACAGCCGCCGACACGGTAGTCTTATCGACCGCCGAATCTTTCGCCACCAATGCTGCCAACACAGCGCAGGCGAATGCCATCGCAACGGCCGCGAACGCCTCGAATCTCTCAAGCGGCACGGTACCGAATGCGCAACTGCCAAATCCTGGCGTAGGTCCAGGTGTGACCATTGCGGCAGATCCTGGCACGACGCCATCGGGCGCGCCGGGCGCAATTTTTTATTACTTCTGAGTCGCCATGAGCCAATTCACCTACGTCGTCGATTCAGGCTCAACCACCCGCAAGGTTAAAAAAGTGTGGGTGATCGATTCTGGCTCGACGGCGAGGAAGATAAAAAAAATTTGGGTCATCGATTCAGGATCGACGGCTAGATTGGTTTTCACGGGCGCGGATTTTCTGACTCTCGTCACTGCCGGCGCTCCGGTAGGTGGCACGAATGGCTACGCGCAAGGTGGCTTTGGGTCACTCACGCCTAATGTCTTAGGAGACGGGGCGACCGTGACGGCGATCGATGCGAGCGTGACGAATCCGTTTCCGTTGAATTTAACGATTACTGGATATGTTGGTTCCATTACGTCTGGATACCTAACTAGCTTGATGCTAAATGGCACGCTTCTGCTCAGCACCTCGGCTACATTTTCAGGAGGCTCACTCGGCGGCAGTGCCAATTGGTCTTGGAATCCTGGATTTCATTTCTTAAACAGCGCCACGGTAGCCGTGATACTGCAAAGGTCGTAATGGCTATCGAGAACACGACCCCTCTACCCCCATGGGCAATTCAAGTCTTAAGTTGGTTCGCGCTCGCCGTCTCCGGGATCTTCATCGGAATTTATGGATGGATTCAGCGAAAATATGTGATCAAAGTCGATGTGCACGAAGTTCTGATCGGGCAGCTAGCTTCAACTTACGCAACGATTAAGATGGTAAATGCCGTGGAAGATAAAATACCGGGGTTAGTCACGCGCATTGAACTAATGGCATTCATGCAAGAGATGAAGGAGGAGCGCTTACGGATGCATAAGGAGAATTTGGATAACGGCATGGCGACCCGATCGGATATCAGAGCGGTGCATGAAAGGGTCGATGCGCTATTTAGGAATGGGCATGGGCGATAGTTGGCGCTTAGGCCCGAATGCAGAGAAGTGGGTACCTGTCATCAGCGCCGCGGAGATCAATAATGGCATCCCTGAAGGACTCAGCGCTCGTCAGTGCTATCAAGAGTCAAGATTTAACTCTGACGCTCGAAATCCCACTTCAGGCGCCGTCGGACTCTTCCAGTTGCTCCCTCAATTTTTCCGTGGGGCAGGCGTTAATCCCGTTAAGGACATCGGAACCGCTACCGCCTATCTCGCCTCCCTCAGCAAAAGATTTGGCGGAGATTGGCAACTCGGACTCGCTGCCTACGATTTTGGGCCAGGAAACTTAAGTAAATGGCAGAAAAGTCAAGGGACTTTCGCTACACTGCCGATTGAGACGCGAAACTACGTATCGCAAATAGTGGCCGATGTGCCAGTGCCAGGAGTTTTATGCAAGATCCAGAGTCTCCCCCAGCAAAGTGGGTACCCGGTCAAAAAGTCGTCATCGGTGCCACCATCGGACAGTTCCTCGGGCAAGTCGTTATTCTCGCGTGTGACCAGTATCTTTCGAAAGCCCCAAGCCCAGCCCTCGGTATTGCCATCGGCGGTCTCATCACCACACTCTGCACCTATTTCATTCCCAATAAGTCCAACTAAGGAAACGCAAATGTCTACGCCAAACCCGGTTCTCATCGCGGCCGCCCCTACTGTGATCCAAGCGGTGCAACTGCTGCAAACCTGCATCAATACGATCTTGACTGGGGATCCAATGCAGATTCCGCTGCGCGCCGGTCCCGCGGCCGGGATATTGGTGAACCAACTAGAACTGCTGCTGCCTGGACTGGCGACCGCAGAGGCTGGCACGGTGCAGACCGATATCAATTCGAAGCTCAACGCGCTGATCGCAAAGCTGCAGGGAATGACGACTGGCACGGCGACCGCTCCAGCAGCGATAAAGCCTGCATAAGATGACTCCACAGGAGGCAGCCGACAATATCCTGCTGGTGCTCTACGCCGCGGATATGCACGCCTCCAATATTGAGTCGATCGCACCAGCGCCAGATATTCGCCTCTCATCGCAATGGAAGATCGTAGGCTATCTGACTGGCGATGATTGCTTATTTCGGCGCGGCCAATCGGTCGCTTACGGACAGACTGTCTACTACGGGTACCTCGCGCAATCTGTGGCCGATGCGACCTCGTACGCAGTCGCCGTGCGCGGCACGGACGGACTGGTAGAGTGGATCGAGGATGCGGAGTTTCTACCCGTATCACACCCAGTCGCTGGGACGGTAGAGGTTGGATTCTATCGGCTCTATATGAGCATGCAATACGCGCCTATTGGCGGCATTCCAGTGTCTGCAGTCAAGGGAATTGCAGCGGTGATAGGATCGGGTTCGGTGAAAGTTATAGGCCACAGTTTAGGTAGTGCATTATCGACGTATCTGACATTCGATCTGGCCACAGAATTAGGCGCGCGCGTTAGCGGAGTATTCTTCGCCTCTCCGCAAACCGGAAATGAGACATTCGTTAAGGCTTTTGACGCAGCCGTGCATACATACGATGTCTTCAATTACTGCCTCGATGTCGTGCCGCATGTGCCTTTAGGGCCCGACTATGAGACGTTGCCTAGAGCGACATGGCTTGGGATCGAAGAGATTGAAGCGAAAATAAAGTTCGATCTTGCCTGCCACCATCACGCGATATGCTACGCATCGATGCTAGATTACGCGATCATGGACTGGACGAAGGTTTCAAGCATTGATCTGCCATGCGTGGCATGCATCAGAGGACCACGACAATGACAACGAATGTATCCGGAACCCTCACGATCAACGGCATCTCCGTCCCCTTCAGCGGCACGCTCTCGCAGGATGCACCTGCTGGGCCTACCGGACCCGGCGGCCCGACTGGTCCTGCTGGCAGTGGCGCCACCGGAGCGGCTGGGCCAACCGGGCCAACTGGGGATCAAGGTCAGCAGGGCGTGCCAGGAAATCCTGGATCAATGGGGCCAACTGGGCCGAAGGGTGTCGGTACGCCGGGGGCTTCGATTACTGGGCCTACCGGACCGCAAGGCCCCGCGGGGCCAACCGGACCATCCTCTGGTGGCCCTACGGGACCGACCGCGCCGACCGGTCCCACAGGCGGGCCTACGGCACCCACTGGTCCAACGTCTCCGACTGGCCCAACTGCGCCTACGGGCCCCACGGCGCCTACTGGGCCAACCGGAACGCCTAGCAGTTTCGATTTTTTCATCTCAACATCTGGGAGTGATTCCAATCCAGGCACGCTGGCGAGTCCGTGGGCGATTACGGCGATAAACACCCATCAGAGTCTCTACGCTGGAAAGCGCGTTGGACTCATTGGTGGAACCTACGATGTCAGCAAGCTGATGGGCGCCTTTCATTCCCCAGCGCTGCAAATCAACGGTGGGCCGAACGCCGCGACACCAACTTACATAGGATCTTGTAACGCGAGCGGACAGTATCAGGGCGGCGCCGCGACACTCGATGCAAAAGGGGCTAGCGGCTTTTACGGCGGCGGCAATGCGAACAACAGCACTGTGATTGGAGCCGCTACGGGTGAGGGCGGCCCTGGAACGCCAGCGAACTGGGGGAACTGGATACTCGACGGGGTGCAGATCACAGGATTCAGCGCGTGGGCTCTCCAGGTTGGAAGCTACGATGGGACCGGCGGTCAGATGTCCAACACCACTGTCAAGAATTGCGCGTTCATCAACAGTAGCGGCACGGCGCATGGCGGTGTCGGTGCGCATACCGGGCCGGTAGAGCTATATTCCTATACCAATTGCCTCATCAGCAATTGCCTGTTCAGCAACAACGTGAATGCGTCGGTAGACGCGACCCACTTTGCCGGAATCACCGCATGGGGCGGCATCGGCACAGGGGCGAGTAGCGGTCTCACAATTGAGTACTGCACGATGCTGAACACCTGCGGCATTTACGGCATCTACGATACGGGAGTGATCTCCGGCACGACGATCCGGTATTGCTATTTTGACATGAGTACTACCGGCACTTCTTCGCTTCCGAATAGCACTGCGATGCAAGGCTTCGGCAATACTGGTGCAAGCGGTCGCGCGGGAAGCTCGTTCCATCACAACATCTGCAAGGGCGGACAGATGCTCGATGGATACTTTGGTACGGCGCAGGATCAATATGCGACTCCTGCCGCTTACTACAACAATACGTGGGACCTCGCTGGCGGCGCAGCTTCTCCCGGCACCGGAATGCGGATGGTTGAAGCCCCAGGCCATACAGGGATATTCACCTGCTACAACAATCTCTGCTATGACAGTGGTTTTACCGGAAGCCCCGAGTACGGCTATAACTCCTGCAACACCGATGGGTTTGCGCTCTGCGATTACAACATCTATGGCATGCGCAATCGCTTCACAACCTACGACATGAACGGCAGCCAAACGGCTACCGCGCAGACCTTGGCTACTTGGAAAACCGCTACCGGCAAGGATGCAAACTCGATTGCCAATTCCGTGAATCCCTTCACCAACAATGGCGCGAACGCGCTGCAGTACCAGGTGAAAACCGGGTCACCAGCCTTCAATGCCGGCAGAATCGGCGGCGTGCCGACCGGAGCGCCCTGCAATGCTGGCGCGTGGGACGGTACGGTCACGCAGATCGGAAGTTCCCTGGCTACGGCCTAACTCGGATATTACGGCTGCGCATCATCAGCCTCCAGACCGAAAACGCGAATCCAACGCCGATTAAAATCCCAATGAATAGGCACGTGAACGCCCATGGCGTGATATACCAGGAATCTTTCGGCGGCTGGGAGTAATGCCACAGCGCTATGCCAGCCCGAAGACCAAGAAACAGCGCCAAAAACTCAAAGATAAATATGCGAGTAAGTATTTTCATGTCTTTACCTCTGGATTTGTCCTATTTATATATCCGCCGCCGACCTATTTTAAGACCCGGTTGGCGAGTCGGTCTGAGTGAGAATAATCTGCTGATGGCATAAGAATTTCACCATGAAAATATGTTAGGGATTTCCCTTACACTAGTCGCGAAGACGTGTATTTGTGCGAGGTTCCTAGGGCTTAGCGACGACGCTGGATGATTGCCAGTTCCAGCACACCCAGCGCCACAGCAAATTCCACCAGCGCATCTTGCGGACGCGCCATGTGCCGCCGCCTAGATAATCTTGCACGCGGTACACCTGATCGTTCGTGCAGATGATTGAGCCTTCATCTAAGGCGTCAAATTCGGCAATCGTGACGGTCGGTTCTGGCTTCATGGTTTGGCTGCACCGGCATCAGACTGTGAACAATCAGGGCACGGCTCCCATTTCGATTCGTCCATAGGGCGATCCAAAATATCGCCAAGCACAAAGTGTGAATCGAGGCACGTCTTACACTTTGCCCCAGCTTGCAGTGCCGTAAGCGCGGCGACGGCTTTCAGTCCGTTCAGGCTACTCATCGACAGTTCCTCCGCTGGGAGTGAAGTCTGGACGGCAAATCGCATCAATCTGTCTCGCCATATCGGCTCCTGTCGGCATTTGCGCCGCGTCCAATTTAGCTTCTGCCTCGCGCAGCATCGTTTGCGCCGCCTTGAGTTTCCGCTTCAGTTCCTGAACTTCGTCGCGCCTCATGCAGATCCAGCAAAAACAACCCGGCAGTGAGACATGTTTAGCCACCCTCAGAACTTCCATCGGATTGAGATTGAGACGCAAGGCTGCGGTCAGCTTCGCGCAGAGCGTTGCGGACTTCGCGGCACAGCTTGAAGTTCTCCGGATCTTCCTTCTTCCACTGCGCATCCGTAAATCGCGTCCCTGGCTCGTTGTACGACGCCTTGGCGGTTTCAGTGTTCTCGGCGAGCAACGCCTTAGCGGCAGCCATGAGCCGCATAAAGGCCATGTACTTGCGTATTTCCCTCTTGAGGAACGGCGGGACCTCCAACAGACCGCCGCTATCGCAGGCGCAGGCGTTACGCTCGTTCCCGCAGCCATTGCACATGCCGGGAGCCAATTCTCGCCGTTGCTTCTCAGCCAGTTCTTCGCGCTCTTGCGCACCAGCAGTAGTGAGCAATGTCATGTTTCCTCCATAAGCTTTTCCTGCTGCCGGTACCAGTGACGCTCGGCGCAATTCTCGCAATAGATTTCGCCGGTCGGACGACCCCAGGTATCGCATTGCACGGCGTGTATCCAGTCGGTCGGCTGCTCACAGTCATCGCAGGTCATTTTTCCTCCCCGACAGCACGTGAAGGATTCGTTGTCACTTTCGTGATTGAGATTTTCCAAAGCGTCCCATCAGACGACCGGATCTCGGCATCTGGTATGCCCTCGAAACGATCAATCACGGCTTTCAGGAAGTCGCTCGTGATGTCCTGCTTGCTATCGAGGAAGCAAGTGCCGTCCTTGGTCAATCGCCCGACGTAGACGTTATCCGTCAGTGCGGCGACGGCCAGCCGAAGCGGTGCTTTAGGTTTCGCCATCTTTGTCACTCAAAGTGGGCGTTCGTAAATGATTCAGCGGTAGCCCGATGCTGGGCGCAGCCAGGAACATCTTGCATTGCTCGTTGTACAGGCCCGTCCTTGCTACGCGGAATTAGCACATTCAGCGGGTTCTTTTCCTCGTTGCACAGATCGTAGTTGTACAAAAGGTGAGCCAGCCAGACGGCGCAATCGTGGTTGTTGTCGTGGACGCACCGCGAACAATAATGCTCGTAGTAGCTATCGCCTTCCGTGCCGTTGCTGAAATAGCCCATTATTTGACACCTCCCCGGTTCATATGTGGACAGGACAATCAACGAAACCGTCGAAGTCTGCACACGTGCATTTCGGTTTAATCGAACGCTCATGCTGCTTTGCATCGTCGCTGGCATTCGTCCAAGCGTAATCATCTGACATGCGGTCCTTCTCCCTGCCGGCCCAACCACAGATACAAATTCCCTGATAGCCATCAGCAGTGCGCTGAACCGTGGTTTTATGAATCACCCTTGTTCTCCTTTCGTTTCCGCCGCTGACCCGATTATCGTTATATCTTTATTAAAGATAGTTTCGCCGCCCGTTTCCGCAGTAGATCTCAGTGCGTCGCGTGCAATCTTGCATATACGGCTGGCGCACATTTGATAGCGGTTATAGTAGTCAGCCACGTTGTCTTCCTCGGTCAGGCCAACGGCTATCTCGCGCAGCGCCCCCTCAAGCTCTCTGGCTCGAGCGCTCGCCTTATCGGCAATGGCGGTCTCCCGTTCATGCCTCATGTTCCATGTAGCCTCTCGAGCCTCAAGCTCGCTGATGCAGTCGGCATGGTCATCGAAATAGACGAGATCGCCGCATAGTGACTCGCTTATCGTTCCTGTCGGCCAGTGCGGCTGATATCGTTTAATCGTTGGTGACACCTGACCTTCAACCAGCCGGCAGTAGCCCAATCAGCACTTGCACGGCCGCCACAGCGGATAGGTGAGGCACATTAAAATTGTCCAGAAAATGACGAACAGCATCACGAAAGTGAACGCGATGGCTTCGAGTAGGGCCTTAGCGAGGCGCACGCTTGTCCTTGCGAATCTTCTTCTTACCCTTGCCGTTCTTTCCGCCGCGCCTTCCGATTGCGGCCATGTATTCGCGTACTGAGGGAGGTACTTTTTTTGTCACAACACTGCATCCTTCTTCAAACACAAACTCCCGTCCCGACTCCAGTGATAGACGCCGCCCTTGGCTTCGCATAGTTTGGCTTTTTTGCCGACGCAAGAAGTCGCTAGACACATAATCATAGTTATCGCTGCGACAGATAAAACGATCAGCAAGACGGCGCGCACAATAACCTCTCGCCAGGACTTATATTCGGCCATATCAGCTCTCGAATACGCAGTGGTAATCCTGCGGCCGCTTAAACGCAAGACTCCCATCTGCATTGCGCCAAGTCGAAGCCACCGCCGCTAGGCAATCCCTCGAGGCCTCACCGTCGTAGGCGGAAGGGTCAACGCGCAAAAGGTATCGCTTCACCGAACCGTCCGGCTCTGGCGTCGAGTTAAGCAAGTCCACCATCACGATTGGCTCATCGTCGGGGACTTCTTTGCGCAAAAGTCGCGCACTGCGCAATCCGATCAGATAATGATCTGCCTTGCATTCCTGGACGACGATCGCGCCTGAGTCAGAAAGGTATTTCTTCGGCCCATACCGATCGATCATGATGCGGCGCACTTCGGCGTTCTGTTCAGTCTCGATCTGATGCACGGTGAGCGTCTCTGGCGCCTCAACAATCTGCTGCGTTACGCGTACGCCATGAATCGAATAGATGCCCCATCCATCTCCCCAGGAGACTGCCCGACCCGTATCACTATGTAGGCGATGCGAACCCCAACCGCGCGGGCGTGCAGGATCTATAAGTTCGCGGTGAATCTGTCGCGGCCGCTCGCAGACCATGAGGAAATCTTTGTGCGGATACCACCAGCAAGCGGACTGAATCGTCTCTTCGTACGCAATCCCGCGGCGCCACAAATCACCGTTTAAATCAAGGTTTCCGACCTCTCGAAAGAACGATGTGTACGCCCCGCCCCAATACCACCCGCCAGCCCAGAACTGACCGCCTAAATAATTCGGCCACATTTTTTCTATGCATTCCATGACGGCCTTCTGAATGGCGGATTTAGATACTGATCCGCCAACCGCGCCGTGAACCGCGCCGTGAACCGCGTCGTCAACCGCGTCGCGAACCGCGCCGCCAACCGCGCCGTCAACCGCGTCGCCAACCGCGCCGTGAACCGCGCCGCCAACCGCGTCGCCAACCGCGTCGCGAACCGCGCCGCCAACCGCGCCG
>Ga0307474_10000802_pt1 | contig 22634 bp, 18 predicted proteins | sample atmos_gasesECM1C_2_FD_203312 | JGI IMG/M metagenome (GOLD analysis project Ga0307474, IMG submission 203312) | Hardwood forest soil microbial communities from Morgan-Monroe State Forest, Indiana, United States - atmos_gasesECM1C_05 | ecosystem: Environmental > Terrestrial > Soil > Temperate... | reverse complement strand
CTCTATGTAGGTGTCGGTGCGCGGAACATAGGCCTCGGGCTGGTAGTAGTCGTAATAAGAGACGAAATACTCCACCGCATTGTCGGGGAAGAAATTCTTGAACTCGCCATAGAGCTGCGCCGCCAGCGTCTTGTTCGGCGCCAGGATCAAGGCAGGGCGCTGGGTCGCCTCGATCACCTTGGCCATGGTGTAGGTCTTGCCGGAACCGGTGACGCCGAGCAGCACCTGGGTGCGGTCGTTGCGCTGGATGCCTTCGACCAGTTCGGCGATTGCGGTCGGCTGGTCGCCCTTCGGCTCGTAGTCGGACTTGATGACAAAGCGCACGCCGCCTTCGGATTTTTCGGGGCGCGGCGGGCGATGCGGGGTCCAGATTTTGATCTGACCGTCTTCGCCTTTGAATTCGGGGCGGCCGTCGCGGATCAGCGCCTCCAGCGCATCCGCAGTCGCAGCGACGCCGAGCGCCTCCATCTTGTTGCGGGGCGGGCGCGCAAGCGCTGCGGCATCTTCCTCTTCGGTGGTGAACCCGAGTTGTTTGGCCAGTTCCGGATCGAGCGTCGGGATCGTCGCCGAGGTACCGTAATTGGCCGGTGCGAATTCGCGCTGCGGGGATTCGGCGAGGCCGGAGCGCGGTTCGTTGAAGCCGTGATTTTCTTCTCCCCTCCCCCCGCGAAGCGGCGGGGTCCGAGGCGAGCGAAGCTCGCTCTCGAGGTCGGGGGTGGGGGGTGTCTCCGCAAAATCGCTGCCAGAGGAATTTGTGGGACTACCCCCCACCCCCGACCCCTCCCCGCCACGCAAATGCGTGGGGGGAGGGGAGGAAGAAGATACTCGCGTTGTGCCAGAGACATCTCGCTTCGCGACTTCGCCACTGGCACCTTTCGTCGAGGCGCGCGCGCGATGGGCGGCGGCCTCGCCGCCGGCGCGGCGATCCCAGGAATTATCTGGCGGCGGCTGCAGGCCGGTCGAGGAGCCGACACCGCTTTCGCCGCGATTGATCGCGGGATTGAGCAGTTCCGCCAAGGCGGGGCCGATCGGCTGCACGTCGGGGCGATGCGCCTTTGACTTCGGAGTTCTGCCGGGCTTTTTGGGATTGTCTGGTTTCTTCGCCATCGCTTTTCGAATATGGGACGAGTCTGGACCTGAGAAAAGGGCAAAAGCTGCGCGAGGAACCAGCCCTGCCGCGTCCCGTTCACGTTGTCAGCAGGTGTCAGTACGTGGGTTGATTTATGTCGTCATGGCCGGGCTTGTCCCGGCCATCCACGTCTTTGCGTCTGGCAGGAAGTAAGACGTGGATGCGCGGGTCAAGCCCGCGCATGACGGCGTCTACGGGTCGTCCTGTTCGAACTTGCATGATCCGTCTACACTCCCGCCGTCTCGTCGTATTTCTCCACGAAATTTCATTGCAGGAATCCCGATGTCCGCGGAAATCCACCCCCTGGCAGGCCAAACCGTCCCGCCATCGATGCTGGCCAATATTCCACGCCTGGTGACGGCCTATTTCGCGCAAGAACCCGATCCGAAAATACCGGCGCAACGGGTGGCATTCGGCACGTCGGGGCATCGTGGCTCGGCGCTCAATAATGCCTTCAACGAGGCGCATATTGTTGCGATCAGCCAGGCGCTCTGCGATTACCGCCGCGAGAAGGACCTTTCCGGCCCGCTGTTCGTCGGGATCGACACCCATGCGCTGGCGGAGCCGGCGCTGGCGAGCGCGCTCGAGGTGTTTGCGGCAAACGGCATCGATGTGATGATCGATCACCAAAATGGTTACACGCCGACGCCGGCGGTCTCGCACGCGATCCTCACCTACAACAGGAGCCACGGCGGCGGCCTTGCCGACGGGGTCGTGATCACGCCGTCGCATAATCCGCCGGAAGATGGCGGCTTCAAATACAATCCGCCCAATGGGGGACCTGCCGATACCGATGTCACCGGTGCGATCGAACGCGCCGCGAACCGCTATCTCGAGAATGGTCTCAAGGGCGTGAAGCGAATCCCTTACGAGCGGGCGCGCAAGGCGCCTTGCGTGCATCGGCATGATTACGTCACCCCTTACGTCGCAGATCTCGCCAATGTGCTCGACATGGACGTGATCCGCGCCGCAGGCGTGAAAATCGGGATCGATCCCCTAGGGGGTGCGGCGGTGCGTTACTGGCAGCCGGTGATCGAGTGTTACGGGATTGCCGCCACCGTCGTCAGCGACGAGGTCGATCCGACGTTCCGTTTCATGACGCTCGATTGGGACGGCAAGATCCGGATGGATTGCTCCTCGCCCTACGCGATGGCGCGCCTGATTGCCATGCGCGAGCGCTTCGACGTTGCGTTTGCCAACGACACCGATGCCGACCGGCACGGCATCGTGACCCGCTCTAATGGCTTGATGAATCCGAACCATTATCTCGCCACCGCGATCTCGTATCTGTTTGAACACCGTCCGCAATGGAAAGCGGACAGCGCGGTGGGCAAGACCATCGTCTCCAGCGCGATCATCGACCGCGTTGCGAAAAAACTCGGCCGCAGGCTGGTCGAAACGCCGGTCGGATTCAAATGGTTTGTCGATGGACTGATCGGCGGATCGTTCGGCTTTGCCGGCGAGGAAAGCGCCGGCGCCTCGTTCCTGCGTCGCGACGGCTGGGTGTGGACCACCGACAAGGATGGCCTCATCCTGGGGCTGCTGGCCGCCGAGATGACCGCGCGCACCGGGCGCGACCCGAGCCAGTTGTTCGGCGAGTTGACCAGCGAATTCGGCGTGCCCTTTTACGAGCGGATCGACGCACCGGCAAACGCCGAGCAGAAGAATGTTCTAAAAGGCCTGACCGGCGAGACGCTTGGCATGAAGGAACTTGGCGGCGAGGTAGTGCGCGCGACGCTGTCGGCGGCACCCGGCAACAATCAGCCGTTCGGCGGGATCAAGGTCATCGCCGACAACGGGTGGTTTGCTGCGCGGCCGTCGGGCACCGAAGACGTCTACAAGATCTATGCGGAAAGTTTTCGCAGCGCGGACCACCTGAAACAGATCCAGAGCGACGCGCAATCGGCCATTGCGCAGGCGTTCAAGGGGTGAGCCTCGCAAGGACGGAGCAAATGTTTGCCTTCGTCATGCGCGGGTCAAGCCCGGCCATGACGATGGTCAAGGCTCTCAGAAACTTGCAAAGCCAGTCATGGCCGGCCGGGCTGGCGCGCATCTTCCTGCCTGGGGGAAAGCTCAGACGCGATCGCCGAGCGCCGCGGACAGCTTTGTGCGGTCCACGCAAGCCAGGCTGCTTCGGCCGGCCATGACAAGGGAAAATTCTTTCCGGCCATCGAGTGGTATGACGGGTGACCGACTAGGCCGCCGTAAACGGGGAAGCAGACGGGGAAGATGGATCCCTGACGATATCGAGGTGAATTCCGCCGCAACGGATGCAGCGCATGGTCCAGTATTCGTTACCCGCCCGTCCGCTGATCACGCGCAACACGCGGAGCTCGCCCTCGCAATCCGGGCAACTGGAACGCACCGCTTCGGACGGGTTCACTTCCGTGTCAAGCATGACTGGCCTGCCGCCTCTGTTCAATGATCACGGAGCGCTGGTTGAGATAGTCGATGCGGGTCTTGGCGTCGGCAATCGCGGCGTCCTTGTTGGCCCAGGCAAAGCCGACTTCGAGCTCCGGAAAGGAGACGCCGTCGATGATGACAGGCTCGAAATCCGAGCGCCTGATCCTGGCGTGCCAAAGGTTTCTTCCCGCCTCGAAAGTCTCGATCTGAAAGCCGTCGTAATTCATGTGGTATCCTTGCCGATTTGAGTGTCGCAAGATGAGACCACAGGTCCGTCCGGGGGCGTGTGAACTGGTTCACACGGGCAAGAAAGAACTTTCACGCCGGAACCCAAAGCGTGGATTGCCAGCTCGAATCCCCATCGTCCTCGAGGTTCGTCCTCGAGGTTGTTCCTTAAGCAATGGCTTTTCCGTAAGACCGGCTGCCATTTTTCCGGATCGCGCCTCGGGCGTGTATGATGCGAGCAGCCCGAACCTGGGGACCGAATAATGAGCGAGGCGGCGAACGCGCTGGTGCTTGATCTCGTTGAATGGATTGCGCGCGAGCCGCGGCCTTACGCGCAAGTGATCGCGACCTGGCGGACATCATGCCCGCGCCTGACGGTCTGGGAGGATGCGATCGATTCCGGCTACGTCACGCGCGGCCCTGGCGCCATGGTCGAAGTCACCGAGACTGGCAAGCAATTGCTGCGCACGCATGGCCGTCTGCGCTGACGGCGTAGGCAATCGCGCTTTGCGGAACCCAACACCGACTGTTGATGCCATTTGCGCCCCTGCGGGCGTTGACTCCGCGCGGCGTTGAGGCAACCTTCATGCAAGCGCATCCATATCCGCGACGACGCGCCAATTTCCGTCATCCAGAGGAACTCGCCATGATCGATCTCTACTATTGGACCACGCCGAACGGCCACAAGGTCACGATGTTTCTCGAAGAGGCCGGACTGAAGTATAAAATTTTTCCGATCAACATCGGCAAAGGAGATCAGTTCAAGCCCGAATTCCTTGCCGTAGCCCCGAACAACCGCATCCCGGCGCTGGTCGATCACGAGCCCAAGGGTGGAGACAAGAGCGGCGGCAAGCCGATCTCGGTGTTCGAATCCGGCGCGATGCTGCTTTATCTTGCCGAGAAGACCGGCAAGTTTCTCCCGGCCGACATTTACGGCCGCTACGACGTTATCCAGTGGACGTTCTGGCAGATGGGCGGATTGGGGCCGATGGCGGGGCAGAACCATCATTTCCGCAACTATGCGCAGGACAAGATTCCCTACGCGATCGACCGTTATGTGAACGAGACCAACCGTCTCTATGGCGTGCTCAACAAGCGCCTGAAGGACCGCGAATTCATCGGCGGCCAATATTCGATCGCCGACATGGCCTGTTATCCATGGGTCGTGCCGTACAAGAACCAGGGCCAGGACATCGAACAGTTTCCGCATCTGCAACGCTGGCTGGAAACCATCCGCGTCCGCCCCGCAACCGAACGCGCCTACGCGAAGGCCAAGGAAGTCAATCCGAATTTCGGACAGCCCGCGATCCGCACCGAAGAAGAGCGCAAGGTGCTGTTCGGCCAGACCGCGGCGGTGGTGAAATAAGCGACCAGAAATCTCAGCTCGTAGGGCGCAATGGCGAAGCGGATTGCGCCGGGCTGAATCTTGTCGGACATGATCCGATATCTCGGCGTCGTGACGGCGGAAAGCGCAGAGTTTGTCATCGGGCGCGCGTTCGCGCGACCCGTTGGCTGATCCGCGAGCGCGATGATTTTTGGCTGGATCAGTCGAGCCGCGAGTTGGTTTCCTTCTCCCCTTGCGGGAGAAGGTGGCCATAGGCGGCCTGCGGCCGCCGTTCTTTTAGGACGCCGATGCTATGCATCGGCTATGCGAAAGTCCGCGCCGGATGAGGGGTCCCTATCAAGCGCTCAATCTGGAGATTTCGATCGCGGGGCTCTCCCCTCACCCGGATCGCATCTTCGATGCGACATAGCCGAAGCTTTGCTTCGGCGTTCTTTAAAGGACGGCCGCCTTGGGCGGCCTTTGCCTCTCCCGCAAGGGGAGAGGTGACGCCTTCGATGGCGCTCAGCTCAACCTAATCTCATCATCAATTAGCATCCTCGGCCGCAATCTTGCGACGCAGACAATCGCGGCACAGGCAATCCTCGCCCGCAACCGGCATTTGCAGGCGCGCGCTTTCCTCAGCGCACCAGCACGATCCGTCGAGGCTGCAGGCAAATTCCGTTCCGCAACCAGAGCAGGCGATGTATCGCGGGGCCGGCATTTCTAACCGATTTGTCATGAATTAACGTCCAACTTCGCCCGCGTTTTTCATCTCTGGTTCATCGCTTGCAGCACTATAGTCCAATCGTCACAGCGCTGCACGGTTTCGGAGAAATCATCAAGGAAATTTCCATGGCCCGCGATTCGCACGCAGCGCTGATGGCGCTCAATCGTTTCGGATTTGGCGCGCGCGGTGGCGCCTCGGGTGATCTCTTCAATGCGGCCTCCGACCCGCGCGGCTTCGTCAAATCGGAGCTCAATCGTGCCGGTGCCGTCGCCCTCGAATTGCCGGGATTGCAGCCGACGCCGGTATTGGCACAAGCCGTGTTCGGCTTTCAGGACGAACAGAAGGCCAAGCGCGAGGTGGCCGCGAAGTCAGGCGGTGATGCCTCCGAGACGATGCAAAAGCCGCCAGAGGCCAAGACGCAGATGCCGGCTGCGGAATCGCCGGAAAAGCGCGCGAAGGCGCCGATGCCGCCAACCGATGCGATCCAGTTCGCTGTGCCGAAATCGCCGGCGCAGCCGCTCAACGTCATTCAGAAAACCTATCGCGCCGAGGCGCTGGCGCGGCTGCAGCGGGCGTTGATGTCCGATTGCGGATTTACCGAACGCCTGGTGACGTTCTGGTCCAATCATTTCTGCATCTCCGCCAACAAGGGCGAACTGGCGCGAATCTGGGCCGGATCGTTCGAGCGCGAGGCGATCCGGCCGCATGTGCTCGGACGCTTCTCCGACATGCTGAAGGCAGTCGAGCAGCATCCGGCGATGCTGTTCTTTCTCGACAACCAGCAATCGCTGGGTCCGGACTCGCGCGCAGGCCAAAACCGCAAGCGCGGGCTGAACGAAAACCTCGCGCGCGAGATCATGGAGCTGCACACGCTCGGCGTCGGCGGCGGCTATACCCAGGACGACGTGACGTCGCTGGCGCGCATCATCACCGGGTGGACCTTCGCCGGACGGCAAGGTCAATTGGGAGCCCCGGGCACGTTCGTGTTCAACGAGAATGCGCATCAGCCCGGGCCGCAGCATCTGCTCGGCAAGGTCTACGCCGACACTGGGCTTGCGCAGGGCGAAGCGGCACTCGCCGACATCGCGCGCCATCCTTCGACCGCGAAATTCATCGCCACCAAATTGGCCCGGCACTTCGTGGCCGACGACCCGCCGCAGGCTTTGGTGGCGCGCCTGCAGGAGGCGTTTCGTAAATCCGACGGCGACCTCAGGCTGCTCGCAACGACGCTTGTGGATTCCGACGAGGCCTGGCGCGCGCCGCCGACCAAGATCCGCAGCCCTTACGAATATCTCGTGGCGGCTGGCCGCCTGCTCGCGCAGATCCCGGATGAGCCGAGCCGCTATCTCGGCGGCCTCAACCTGCTCGGTCAGCCGTTGTGGACGCCGGCGGGGCCGAACGGATTTGCTGACACCAATGCGGCCTGGGCCGCGCCTGAGGGCATGAAGCTGCGGCTCGACATTGCCGCGCAAATCGCCTCACGCCTTGGCGACAATGTCGATCCGCGCGGGCTGCTGGAGCTTGTTGCGGCGGATGCGGCCTCGGCAGAGACGCGGCGCACCATCGAGCGCGCCGAGACGCGTCAGCAGGCGCTGGCGCTGTTGTTGATGTCGCCGGAATTCCAGAGGAGATGACGATGGACTGCTGCGAAAATCAAACGCTCCTTTCACCGTCGCGGCGCGCGCTGCTCGTCGGCGGCGCATCGTTCGCCGCCTGGGCCTATTTGCCGAAATTTTCGCGCGCCGCCGACGGCCGCGATCCGCGCTTGGTTGTCATCATCCTGCGCGGCGCGCTCGATGGTCTCGCCACCGTCGCGCCGATTGGCGATCCCGACTACGCGCCCCTGCATGGCTCGATCGCGCTTTCCGCCGATGGCCCGCACGCGGCGATCATGCTCGATTCCTTCTTCGCGCTGCATCCCTCGATGCCCGAATTCGCCCGGATGTATCGCGAGAAGCATGCCGCGGTGATTCACGCGGTGGCGACGCCCTATCGCGACCGTTCGCATTTCGACGGGCAGGACGTGCTAGAAAGCGGCTTTGCCGGCCCTGGCCGGGTGCAGTCAGGTTGGCTCAATCGCGCGCTCGAAGTTTTGCCGAAGGGCGGGCGCGTGAGCGGAGGACTGGCGATCGGCGCGACCACGCCGCTGGTGCTGCGGGGTGCAGCGCCAACCGTCGGCTGGGCGCCCGCCGCATTGCCGCAGGCTGACGACGACACGGCGGCGCGCCTTATCGATCTCTATCAGCATCGCGATCCGGCACTGGCGAAGGCGCTGTCTCAGGGCCTCAAGCTCGAAAAGATCGCGCTCGGCGACGACATGAAGCCGAAGCCGGGCATCAACAATGCGGGTGCGATGCGACAGGTTTCGCGCGGCGCCGCCAAGCTGATGGTGGCCGACGACGGCCCGCGCATCGCCGCGCTCGCCTTTGACGGCTGGGACACCCACGCCAATGAAGGCGGTCCTGTCGGGCGTCTCGCGCAATTGCTCTCAGGGCTCGACGCCGCGCTGGGCGAACTTGAAAGCGGGCTTGGCGAGCGCTGGCGCGACACGGTGGTCGTGGTTGCGACCGAGTTCGGCCGCACCGCGCGGATCAACGGCACCGAGGGCACCGATCACGGCACCGGCACCATCGCGCTGCTCGCGGGTGGTGCGGTGAAGGGCGGACGGGTGATCGCCGACTGGCCGGGATTGAATGCGGCCAATCTCTACGAGGGCCGCGACCTCGCGCCGACTTGTGATCTTCGCGCCGCGCTCAAAGGCGTGCTCCGCGATCATCTCGGGCTTGCCGAGCGCGTGCTGGCCGAGAAGGTGTTTCCCGACTCTGCGCAGGTCAAGCCGATGCAGGGCTTGGTTGGCTAGGATGCGAAAGGCTGTAAATTCGGCTTCATGCATGACCGCGTGCACTACGCCAGCGGGCTTCCGTCATGCCGCCAGGGGCAAATAACGCACGCCGTCGGCTTCATTCAATTACCTGATCCGCGCGCAACAGGAATGATTCGGGCAGCGATATCCCGAGCGCCTTGGCGGTCTTGAGATTGACGACCAGCTCGAATTTGGTCGGCTGCTCGATGGGCATATCCGCGGGGTCGCCACCTCGCAAGAGCTTGGTCACGAAAACGGTGCTCTGCCGGAAGACCTGAGGACCATCGGCACCGTAGGAGATCAGCCCGCCGACTTCAGCAAACGAACGAGTTTGGGTGGCCGTTGGCAGTCCGTGATTGAGCGCGAGTTGGGCGACGTCTTTGGTCGTGAGGCTCCCCTGCACGACGACCGCGCTCGCTTCTTCACTTTTCATGGCGGCGAATGCCGCGTCAACCTCGTTGAGTTCGCGCACCATGATGGATGGCGCAATTTCAATGCCGTTCGCTCTGCCCGTAAGCTCGACCTGGTCAAGGATATTCTTCGAGAAGGGATCCCTGGCATTTAGCAGAACCGCCACGCGGCGCGCGGATGGAAAGATGTCGCGAAATAATTCGACACACTTGGCATGCATTTCCGATCCCATCAGGGATATGCCCGTCACGTTGGCGCCGGGGTGAGATAGACTCTTCACCAGCCCGGTTCCGAGGGGATCGCCTGACACGACCACAATTGGAATTTGACGGGTCGCCTTTTGCGCAGCCAGCGCACAGGGTGTCAGGAGTGCCACGAGAACATCTACCTTGAGCGCGACCAGCTCAGCGGCAAGACCGGGCAGGACATCGAGCCTGCCTTCCGCCGATCGGATTTCGAATGCCAGATTTTGATTCTCGATAAAGCCGGCTTTGGCCAGGCCTTCGCGCATCTGCGTCTTGAAGGAATCGGCGTCCGCGGTGCCCAGCAGGAGCACGCCGATACGGTACATCTTTCCCTGCTGTGCGCACGCAGCTCGTGGAAACGCCGCTGCCGCGCCACCCAGCAACGCAATAAAATCGCGTCTGTGCATCGCTTCCCCCAACGATAATTTCTGCAATTCGAGATGGGAGTATCGATCTGAGCGAAACTGCTCGGATAGTAGATTGTTGAACCGGGTTGTCCAAGCGCCGGTATGTCGCACTCCCTCCGCGGTGTCCTTGCCAAGTGCCGCTTTCGCCATGCGAGCGATCGTGGCGGCGCGCCAACTTCATGGCGCGCGGCGCCAAAGAGCGCGGCTGCACGATCACCTCGGCCTTGCCGAACGGGTGTTTCCCCGACAGCGCGCAGGTCAAGCCGATGCCGAACTTGATCGGGTGATCTCCTTCACCTTGCTCCCTGCGCTTCGCGGGGAGAGGTCGAAAGACGCGGATCAATCCGCCTCAGCCCCCATTTCATCGCCATTGGACACAGAGCGGCGGAACAGCACACCGGCAAATGCAAGCAGCCAGAAATATCGAGCGTATTGCGGGGCAAACGCGGCAACCAGGGTGCCCAGCAGAAGCAGGAGCAACGGGAACAACGCGCGCTGTAATTCATGACGGGAAGGCCGGTCCCGGGTCGCGATCCACCAGAGCCACGCATTGAGCGCGGCGATCATGCTCAAGTGCAACCCATAGAGCACTGCGATCACGCTGCTCTGCCCGTAGCTACCATCGAGACTGTTGGTTGCTGGCAACAAAACAATCGAAAGGAGGAAGAACAGATTGATGAAAACGACCGGACGGCTGGCGTAGGGTTGTCGCATCAGCCTCCGATGATGGCTGTACCAGAACAGGCCGGCGATGAGGAAGCTCAGCGTGAGGGCGATCAGACGCGCTGCGTAGAGATGGACGAGTTCGTCCCAGGTGGGCGCCGCGGTGAATTGCGCCGCGCGCGGCAGGTCATAGGCCAGCAGCGTCATCGCTACGCCGAAAATGGTGTTGCTCAGCGACTCCAGCCGTCGCATCTCAAAATGGTTGGGGCCGGGTTCATCCATGTTGGTAAGAGTAAATGGGCGGGAAGTCGGCATGCAACCATCATTCCACCGATCAGGCTGGAGGTGAAGCCGCTAGGTGCCGCCCAGCGGGATCGATTCAACGTCACGTTCCTGTTCTACGAAACGCGGAGCGGCGTGGCCGAAGGAAGTGGAGCATCAGCTAAAGCATGATGAAGTTAGGCTGAGCTATATATGCGACGGAAGTGAGCTCCCTCTCCCGCTTGCGGAGGTTGCAAAAGCTAGGCCACGCACTCATAAATCCGGTTCTATAATTGCGTCTCAGCTGAATGTCCGCTTTGATCTGAAAGCGACCGAATTGCTACGTTGTCGCGAAATGACGCGACGGGCCAATGGCAGAGATCGCTTATTTCACTTGATGACCCTATCTCACGAGCAACATCGGGGGATCGCGATGCCAGGAGCCTTCGCGGGCCGTCCGGCCGGGAACGCATCTTCCGTGTATTTCCCTGCCGCCATTGCGGGTGGCAACATGGGGTTGGTGCTGTGCCAGGTGGGGGTCCATTGGTCCGGCCTGTGTCCCCACATGTTGAGCTGTCCGAGGGCGTCGAACAGCCCAAGGTATTGAAAAAAGCTGACCCCTTCGACATCCGTCGAGATTGGGCAGCCTAGCGTCACGACCGTGAGGTCATGCACTCGGTCCGGCGAAAGGGATCTGATCGCGTTCCCGATCTGCAGGGCGCCCTTGCTGTGTCCAACCAGAAGCCTGAACGGCGCCTCGCGATGAAGGAGCAGGCTATGCAGCACGTCCGAGGAGCCGGAGCCGTGGCGAAAGACAGGCGCGCCGTGAAGGGTCTTCGCGTCCGGCGTCGACGCGGACAGCTGGCGGCCGATGCTCGCCGTTCGGGGCGCGGCATTGGCGATAGCGTTCTGGATCAAGCTTTTTGCATGCAGAGCGTCATAGAGTCCGAAGCCGAACCATCCCCCGAGCGCCTGCAGAATGACATCCGCCATGCCATATCCCGGGACGATGGCAAGTACGGGTTTTCCGAGCGCGATCGAGATGTCCCATGCAAGCGCGGCGCTGCCGAGCGCCGAGCTTCCGACCCCCGTGATTGTAGCGATCTCGACGGCGCGCGTTTCCGGGTGAGGCGAAGCCAGGAACAGCTCCACATTGGTGTATTTGTGCACGTAGGGCGCGGTATTGGCGTCGATGAGCAGAAGCGAGCCTTCAGGGTCACTGATCGCATCGAACTGAACGATGCGGGAAGGAGGTTTCTCCTCACGAACTCGCATAGGCGCGTCCTTTTCGCCGAGCTGAGCGGCCAATGTCGGTACGTCGTAGAAGATGATATCCAGCGCCGTGTTGAATAGGCGGCAGGCGCGGACGGCTGGTTCAATTAACTGTGGCGGCGGCTCAAAAAGATTGAGAAAGGATGGCTCAGACGGGGTTGGCAGGTTGTCTCCAATCGGCATGGTGTAACCCTCCTCGCAGGCTGAATTGACCAAATTGGGTGTTAGGGACCTGAGCGGTTACGTGGCAGCCGCGCCGATGGTGTAACATGCCGCCGTGAGGTGAAATGTGAACGCATTTACATTGCCGCCGAATTTGCGTTTGGCGCGAGAGCGGACCAATAGCCGAGCTGCCGCGAGGTCAGCAGGGGTCATTCGCGACTGGGTCGAGCCAGCAATAAGCGCGACCATTCCGCTGGGGCCCGAAAGCGACCGCGTTTGGTAGCGCGGAGAAATGACGCGACGGGCCATTTGCGATACTCGAAATAAAATCAGGCCATTGGCATCCGCTGCGACAACCGGCGGATACATCTCCAAATGGTAGATATCCGCGGAGACGTCACACAGTGACGCGGACGCGGCCTTGGCTCTTCGTTGATGACGCTTCTAGATCATGTTGCGATTAAGTGGAATCGCATCATGATCCATCTCTTTAAGGCCGGCCGACCGTCGCTGCACCCGCGGAGCCGTTCCGCCAACTGTCAGCTTCGCCGGGAAACGGATCGGTCCTGAACCTAAATTAGGGTGATCGCTGCGGTTGATCTGGCTTGGCGCCTTTTATAGCAAATACCCTTGCAGCAAAGGGATCGCTTGGCTCAATTCGCACAGCAATCCCTTGGTTGAAATTAAAAGCCGGAAAGCCGTGGTCGTTTGGGCTACCGCTTGCCCATACCCAAGATCCCTTTCCTATCTGAGAAAAAATTGGATCTAGATGGGCCGGCCAATATTTCCCTCGTTCATACCATCCAGTACCTGCCGTAGAACTCGGGTCGAACAAGGTGGCCATTTGCGCGGCGGTTGGCATCAGCCAATTGCCCCACAGGCAGAAAGCTGCCTAACCCAAACTTCCGCCTCTTCCCATTTAAAGTTCCGATCCGGGCCCACAATTGCCGGTGGCTGCGTCTTGAATCGCGCCACATTCATCCGAGGTAAACCGCCGCGATTTGCCTGGAAACCAGTCGTTAAAAAAGGCAAGGTGCTCTACATGAGGCTCTGCAATTGTCTCTGCATAAGCAACGGAAAAGCCTTGCGCGGCCACTTGCAAAAATTGATGACAGCATCGTCGGGGCCGACCTGCATCATGGTCGGGATCGCAATTGCAATGAAGGCGGGGATGACGCCCCACCATGTTTTTTTTGCTCGGGCGCAGATGTCTGCATACCTGCTTAAGCCCCCTCTAGGCATCGCAACGCTTCTATGCCGGCACCAGCGGAGCCGGATTCTTAAGGTAGCGCTTGATCGCATCCGCCGTCCAATAGGCGAGGGCGCCGATAGGCCCGGTCGGGTTCTTGCCGGCGTTCTGCGGAAAGGCGCACGCGCCGGTGACGAACACATTCGACACATCCCAGGTTTGACAGTAGCGGTTGAGCGCACTGGTCGTAGGATCGGCCCCCATCGCCGCCCCTCCCGTGTTGTGCGTGCTTTGATAGGGGACGATGCTGTAGCGCTCGGGTGAGCCACGCCGTGCTACGCGCTCCGCACCCATCTCCTGCCCGATCTTGACACAGATGTCGGCGAGGAAATTCGCTTGCTTCTGCTCGTTGGCATGATAATCAAATGTCATCCGCAGCAGCGGCCGTCCGTAGCGATCGCGATAGGCCGGGTCGAGATCGAGATAGTTCTGGCGGTAGGACATCACGCTGCCCTGGTTGATGACGGTGAGCGTGTGGTTGTAGTGCCGCACCACCGCCCGCTTCCACTCCACGCCCCAGGCTGGCGTACCGGGCGGCACGGGATGGAAGCCGATCGGCCGGCCACCGCTGCTCGGCGTGGAGATGCCGCCGCCGCCGATGAAACCTTCCCTCGCGTGATCGAAGCTGCCGGTATTGAAGTCGTCGATATTGACCGCCAGCGCACCGGCGCCCATGAACGGGTTGATCCAGGTCTTCTCGTCGAAGAACACGGTGGCGCCGCTGCCGATCTGGTAGGCATAGTTACGGCCGACGACGCCATCACCGGAGGTCGGGTTGTAGGGCTTGCCGATGCCCGAGAGCAGCATGAGATGCACGTTGCCGAGTGCATAGGCCGAAAGGACCACCAGCCCGGCTGGCTGCTCGAATTCGCGGCCCCCTGCATCGATATAGGTCACGCTCTCGGCGCGCGTTTTTTTGGTGTCGAGGTTGACCTTCATGACGCGTGCGTTGGTGCGGATCTCGACGTTGCTCTTGCCCGCAGCCAGCGGGATCACCGTAAAATGCGCGCTCGCCTTGGCGTTCGCCTCGCAGCCGAAACGCTCGCAATAGCCGCAATAGTGGCAGGCGCCGAAGGCAACGCCGTCGGGATTGATGTAAGCCTGCGACATGTTGGCCGACGGCCCGGGAAAGGGGTGATAGCCAAGACTTTTCGCCGCCTTCTCGAACAGCGCTCCCGCGTGGGTTTGCAGCATCGGCGGGTTGGGATAATCGCGCTGGCGCGGTCCTTCGAACACGTTGCCGCCGTCGATGCTCTCGCCGCGCAGATTGCCCGCCTTCCCTGATACCCCGCATAGATATTCGAACTTGTCGTAGTAGGGCTCGAGCTCGTCGTAGGCGACGCCCCAGTCCTGCAACTGCATGTCGGGCGGAATGACAGCCTTGCCGTAGCGCGAAAGCGTCTGCTTCAAGGGCTCGTGGTCCCACGGCAGCCAGCGCCACGTCACGCCATTCCAATGCACGCCCGCGCCGCCCACGCCTTCGCCCGGCAGGAACGAGCCGAGCTGGCGCATCGGCAACGCCGTCTCGCTGGCGTTGTTGCGGAAAGTGAGCGTCTCGCGCGAAACATTTTGCATCAATTCGTGGCGCTGCGCATAGCGCAACTCGTCGTGAATGGTCGGGTACATGAAATCGGGATTGGTGTCGCGCGGGCCACCACGTTCCAGCACGACGATCGAGAGGCCGGTTTCGGCCAGCTCCTTGGCAAGAATGCCACCGGTCCAACCGAGCCCGACAATGACGATGTCAGCGGATTTGAGTTGCGTTGCCATGGCCTTGCTCCGCTCAGCTCAGGTCCTGGATCGACTTCGGTTCGACCTCGTAGTGCTTGTTGCGATATTCCTCGATCACGTCGACATACATCCCGATTGCGCCGGGAAAGCCGATCATCTTCCACACCGCGCTGTTGCGATTGCCCCCATACATCGGATCGGCAAAATACCCTTCCATGGTGTTCTGAAGCAGGACGCCGAAGAAAGTGCGCGCGGGTATTTGGGCAAATTCCGCCTGTCCGGCTTCGATTGTCTTGAGCGCCGTGATGCGATCGGCGGCCGACAACTGGTCGAAAGTCTTTCCGCCGTGCGTCTTGGCGCACCAGGCGGTCAGGTCGGCTATGCCAATGCGGTAGAGATCGGCGAACGGCAGCGGCAGCTGGTAACCTTGTTGCGGCGTGCCTTGCCGGAACGGACCGTCCAGATACATGCGCGCGCCCCGGCCATAGGCGCCGGCCAACTCGCGATCGATGAAGATCGGCACGCCAGCTTCGACACCGCCGGGGCCGACCTCGTCCTTTGGAATCAAGGTATCGACCAGCGCGACGACGATCGCCGCCTCGGCAGGCGTGAAGAATCGATAGCCGTCAGCCGATTGGCCGGCCCGCGGCGCAGGTTGCGGATGCTCATGCGCATGCGGCTGCGCTGCGGTTTGCGCCGCGGCTTCCTGAACTGGAGACGCGGTCGCGACCATGCGGGCTACCGCCCCGGTGACGCCGAGGCCTTTCAAGACATCGCGTCTATGCACTTCATCATCGGCCATGACATCCTCCCCGGATTAAACTGCTTGAACAGCGCTGCAGACAGGCATCGGACGTCTATAGCGTTTTCGAGCGAAGTGGATACCGGTTCGCGTGAAGAAAACGCGTCAAAACAAAAGATTAGAGCCCCGGTTCTGATTCAATCAGAACCGAAAAGGCTCTAGCCTTTCTTCGGCGACCAGCCGTAGGCTTTGGCGCAGGCGCCGCCCATCAGCATTGCCCGCTCGCTGTCGCTCAGGCGGCTGGTTTTGAGGAAAGGTTCAACGGCCTGCTCGTAGTTGACGACAGCGAACGCGCGCGTCCAGTCCGTCCCCCACAGGCAGCGATCGAAACCCCAAGCATCGAACACGCGCGCAAGCGGATCCCAAAGGTCCGGGAAGGGATATGGTTTTTGCGACAGCGTGCAGGCACCGCTGACCTTGATGACCGCGTTCGGGCGGCGGGCGAGCTCCAGCACCTTCGGAAGGTCGGCCCACGGCTCCGGCGGTGCCGGCGGTACGCGCGGCTGCATGATGCCCAGATGATCGATGATGAATCGCGTCTCGGGATGGCGATCGATGATCGCCGTTCCCGCCTCCAAATTGCCCCAGCACAGGATGTTGAGTGGAAAGTCGTAGCGAACGGCTGCGCGTGCAATCCGGTCGATGCCAGGATCGTTCGGCGCGCGTCCGGTATCCTTCGTGAACATGATGCGGATTCCGACCGTGCCCGGCGTCTTCTTCCATTCGGCGACGACATCGGCGACCGCCGGGTCGTCCGGGTCGACCGGCTTGACGATGCCGAACCGGGTAGGATGGGCTCGCGCCACCTCGGCGGCATAGCTGGCATCGTAACGGTACATCGAAAACGCGGAGATGAAGATCGCGCCGTCGACGCCGACCTTGTCCATCGCCGCCACCATCTCGTCGCCCGTGACGTGATCGGGCCAGTTCGGCACACTAGCCCAGGGTCGCTTCGAAGTGTTGGCCTCATAGGCATGGACCTGGGAATCGATAATGGGCATCAGATGGCTCCTTCTTGCAAGTTGCGGTAGATTTGACATTCGCCGCAGCGTTGCCGCAAGTGCGCCACAGCGAAGGTCCAAGTCCAAAACCGCATGACGACCTTATGTTTGTGATTTGAGGGCGGCCAGAGGCTTGTGTCCAGAGGGCCAGCGACTCCGCGCTTGCCGTATCCGGCACGGCCGCTCAGCTCCGCTGAAGGCGTGACGAAGTTAGGTTGCGCTCTACGTCGGAAGTGAACTCCCTTCCCGCTTGCCCGTTGGGAGCCGAGACGAGCGAAGCTCGCTCTCGAGGCTGGGGAGGGGGGATTCATTGGGACGGCGCGCAATTTTCAAGTACGGCCCCCGACCCGCCGCACTCGGGAGTGCTGCGACCTCCTCCGCAAGCGGGAGAGGGTGAACCGAGTCCTGCCGAGAGATCGATTCAACTAGAAATCATCGCGCCTTGGCAGCGGTTTTCCCGTGCGACAACGCAAAGCGCGTACCGCGCCCGGTCGCCATTGCGCTCCACGCGCAGGCCTATCCGTCGAACTTGATTTCATGGAACCTTTCCGGGGCGGCAGGGACCTTCGTTTCCGCCGTGGCAAGCAAAATTCGAACGTAAGGGGGATGTGGAAAAAGATGGGTGGTGCCCCAGAAAAATACCAATCCTGCATAACAACGGCCCCGGCGTTGGGGAGACGCCGAGGCCGCCAACCCGACAGAGGGGGGCTTATTTGGTGGGGTAACCAAAGTCTCCGACGGGCAGAGTAGCGTAGCCAAATTTGAAGCTACGCGCCTCCGAATCTGAGTTAGGTGGTAACACAGGTCTGTGAAAGACCTTCGGGTAAGAGGCCCCGGTAAGGGGATGCCGGGGCCTTCACTTTTTTCTCAGTCTTGCGGGATCAATATCCCCTGATAAGCGCGCCCGGTCTGTCCCCCTCAAAATCAGGCCGTACGTCAGCACTTTTCAGGGCGTCTTGCGACGTGCCTTCCTTCGCGCGCAGCATCACCCGCCGCTGGCGCCTCGTTTTCGATCGGGATCCTCATCAATTGGAGGAGGCCACACCTTGCAATCGAAGCTTCGGGCGATGCCTGGGCAGATCGGGCCCGTCTGACTGTATGGCGGGACAAACGCCTGCGCCTGACCGACAGACCAGGGTACGCTGACGCGGGATGGCCAGTGCTTTTTGTGTTTCTGGATATGCCCGCCGCTGCTGGTGGCGGCCTTGGCCGGCGTGACTGTCGGAACCAGCGCCAGTGCCGTGGTACACAAAGCGAGCGTCAAAAGCCGGATCGCAAGTTTGCTCATGGGCTTCTCCTGACGGCTAGGACGCAAGCCTACTCCGGTTCGAAATATTCGTTGTTCAAAATCTAGTGCGGGGAATTTGAAGTTCCTATCGGTATCGCGGCAAGTTCGTGATAGGAACTTCAAATTCAAAGCCGCTACTCAAATTAAAAAATTGTTAGAGCTCCTTTGATTCCGAAGTTCGCATCAGAGGTCGCCGCGATAGTTTGCGAACTTCGGAATCGGAGCTTCTGGAGATCAATCCCGTCCAAGGTCGCGCGCAAGCCTGCGCCCGGCTATCCATTCGTGATCCGATCGACCTCTGCCATTTCCTCGGCACCGAGCGCCCAGCCGATCGCCTTGACGTTCTGCTCGACCTGTTCGACCCGCGTCGCCCCGGCGATGACGCTCGCCACTTGCGGCCGCGCCGCCAGCCAGGAAAAGGCGAGCTCGAGCATGGTGTGGCCGCGCGCGCTTGCGAAAGCTTGCAGCTTCTCCACCATGTCCTCGTTGCGCGGCGTGACGTAACGGTCGCGCAGCGCCGGCGATTTGCCAAAACGCGTATCTTCCGGTGCGGCGGCGCCGCGCTTGTATTTGCCGGTGAGAAGACCGCTGGCGAGCGGGAAGAACGGCAACAGGCCGAGATTGTACGCCCGTGCCGCCGGCAAAAGCTCCTTCTCGATGTCGCGCACCACGAGGCTGTACTCGTCCTGGCAGGAGACGAAATGATTGACGTTGATCGCGCGCGCCACGTACGCGGCTTCCGCGATCCGCCAGGCCGGAAAGTTCGAATTGCCGATGTAACGCACCTTGCCCTGCCGGATCAGGTCGTCCAGCGCCCGCAGCGTCTCCTCGATCGGGGTCGAGGAATCGTAGTCGTGCTGCTGGTAGAGGTCGATGTAATCGGTCTTCAGGCGCCGCAAACTGGCCTCGACGGCGGACATGATGTAGCGGCGCGAGGCGCCCTGTTTGGTGCCGTCGGTCGCCATCGGCTTGGAAAATTTCGTCGCCAGCACGATGTCCTTGCGGCGGTCACCGAGCACCTCGCCGAGCACGGTCTCGGAGCCGCCCATCCCTGCATAGATGTCCGCGGTATCGAACAGCGTGATGCCGACGTCGATCGCCTTGTGGATCACCTTGCGCGAGGTTTCGAGGTCGGTGCGATGGCCGAAATTGTTGCAGCCGAGGCCGACGGCGGATACGCGCAGGCCCGAGCCGCCGAGGTTGCGAATTTGCATGATGAATCAATCCGTGGGAAGCCGTGGTGTGAAGCATCAATATTTGGCCCGCGCGCCAACCTGGCGCAAGGCGTGGCTCAAGCCGCGACCCGTCATTGCGACCCGTCGGCGCGCAAGACGCTCCCAACACAAAGTGAAAGTCTATGACAGAAAAAAGTGCGGCCCCGGTCAGGCGACTGACGGGGCCGCTTTGGGGCGCGTGATCGTTGACGGGGGGCCTGATCAACGCGAGGCAAAACCTAGCTTTGCCGTGTAACGCAGTCGTGACATCTCTACTTATCCACAGGGGGCGCGATCGGGCCGCGTGCGACATCGACAAACTTTCTCGCGCGGTGGCGCGGCAGAAATCGGCAATGGTCAGAATAGCTTGCGGTAGACCACAAAGCCGGAATGCTCCGCCACCTTGTCATAAAGCCGCTGCGCCGTGTGGTTTGTGTGATGCGTTTGCCAGTAAACGCGGGGCGATCCGGCGCCTCTCGCCTGTTGATAAACTTCGTTGATGAGCGCGCGGCCTACGCCTTTGCCGCGCGTGCTTTCGTCGGTGAAGAGGTCCTGTAGATAGCAGACCGGCGCGATCGCGGTGGTGCTGCGATGGAACAAATAGTGCGCAAGGCCGACCAGTCTTCCGTCGTTCTCGGCGACCAAACCATGGACCGGTTCATAGGCGTCGAAAAAGCGGGCCCACGTCATGCGGGTGATCTCGGGCGAAAGCGCGGTTGGACCGGAGCGGCCGTAAAACGCGTTGTAGCCATCCCACAAGGGAAACCACTGCTTGAAGTCATCAGGGGTCACGAAGCGAATGGTGAGATCGTTGGACATTGTTCTGTTCGCGATAGAGGGGGGCTTGCCGGGCCAGAGATGGATCGCGGCCTCTTCTTTGAGCATGATCCGGAAAAGTGGAAACCGGTTCTCCCTTAGCTAAAAAAGGCGGGAACGCGTTTGCCTGGAGATCATGCTCAAACAAAGAGATGAGATCATGATGCGAATCCACTTAATCGCATCATGATCTCAATGCCAAAGCGGGAAGGATCCATCCGATGCGGCAGATGCCGCGCCCTATTCTGCCGCGCGAAGATGATCGCCGAGCCCGATGCCGCGGCGGCGGCGCAGGGAACGGTAGTAGTCGGCGCGGGCAGGATCGTCGGTGTGACGAACCAGATCGGTCACCGGTGTGTAGCTCAGCATGCGGCCGCCGTCGGGCAGCGCCGTGCAACTGAAACGCAGAACCTGCCCATCCCTGAGATTGATGTTGATCGGCGTTGAATCGCCGACCCGCATCATCTCCGTCCGCTCGGCGATGAAGGCGCTCAACTCCTCCTCGGGCAACTCGTAGGCGCCGTTGTCGCGGCCATGATACATCAGGGCGATGAACGGCGGCTTGCTGTCGGCCTTCTCGTCGGAGAGCGCAAAATAATCGCGAAAGGCACGATTGATGAATTCGGCACGGGTATCGGAATCCAGAAGCACGATGCCGATGTCGACATGATCGAGCGCTGCCGAAAGCCGCTCGGCCGTGCCGTGATGCCGCCGCTCACCGGCCAGCGTATCCGTCAAGCGCTTGCGCAACACTCCGGTGATGGCCGCGGTGCCGGTCGCGGCGACCGCGAGCGTCAAGAGGCGGATCATGTCGGAGACGTCGAAGCCCGGCGTGGTGCGATGGTTGAGGAAAAACAGCGTCGAACAGCCGACCGCAATGCCGGCGCTGATCATGCCCGATGCAAGGCCGGAGAGGGAGCCTGCAAACGCCACGATGCAGACGAAAAGCGGCGCGGGATTTGGAACGACAATGAGGGTACGGTCGATGATGAGCGCGATCACTGCCGTCGCCGACGACAGAGCAGGACCGCTGATGGCGCGCCAGTCGAACTGCATGTCCGTTCCCGTTTGCAGCGAGAATAAGGCAGGCAGCTTTACGGATCCTTGCCTTCGCGGCGCGCTTTGATCTCGCTAACCCTAAAAAAGGGTTTACCGGGTGGCCGTTGCCTTCTCCGCGCCCGTCATGGCGCGAAGGGGTGCCCACCGTAGCGGCTCGTGCCTCAACGCAAGCATCTCGCCGCGAAGGGCCAGATATGCCCGTTATCCCCTCGATTTATGCCCGCTATCCCACTTGTTCACACGCTTGCAGCGATACCCGCCGACTGATCGGTCTCAGTATCGGGACGCCAGTCCATCGGCACAAAGCCCGGGATCTGCTCGACGCGCCGGAGCCAGGCGCGGATCGCGGGGAAGGTCGACAGGTCGTAGTCGCACTGATCGGCGACATGGGTGTAGCCGTAGAGGGCGATGTCCGCGACCGTGAACTGGCCGGCTGCGAAGTACTCGCTGGTCTTGAGATGATTTTCCATCACCTGCAGCGCGGCATAGCCGCGCTCCATCCAGTCCTCCAGCGCGTGGGTCTGAAGGTCCCGGCCGCCCCTGACCAGCGCGAGCCAGAAATAGGCGGCGCCGATATTCGGTTCCAGGGCGTGTTGTTCGAAGAACATCCATTGCAGCGCTTCGGCGCGCTCGATGCGCGAGTCCGGAGCCAGCGGAGTTCCGCCGGCGACGTACCAGAGAATCGCATTGGATTCGGCGAGGTAACGTCCCTCGGCGACTTCAAGCAGCGGAACCTGTCCGCTCGGATTCTTCGCCAGAAAATCCGGCGTGCGACTTTCGCCGCGCAGAATGTCGACGTCGATCGCACGATAGGGCAGGTTGAGCAGGGCCAGCGCAAGGCGGACCTTGTAGCTGTTTCCAGAGCGCTGCATCGAGTAGAGCTTGTACATTGCGAAATCGTTCGACCGATTGGACAGACGGCACATGCCGAAGGACAGTCTTGTCCTCCGGCAACGCGGCTAAACAATGATGCCTTGAGAGAGGATTGCAAGAGCGGAGCGCGGAAAAGTCGAAAACCTCTACCGCACTGCAACGACGTGAAAGATCATTCCAACGGTCTCGATTGACATGTCACGCATGCGCGATTTTTCCGGCGGATATTGTAACGTCTGCGCGATCCAGTGCCGCGCGCCGCAGAATCAAAACATAGAGTGTCACCAATGTCAGCAGCGCCAGCGGGATGGCGGTCACCTGCGCAACGCCGCGCGTCAACAAAGGTGCAAGCCACGCGATCGCCAAGACGCTGATCTCGTAATCGCGGAACCCGCGCCGCAGCCCCAGCCGCGCGAAATAGGCGATCGCTACAGCCGCGACGACCAGATCGTAGTCGAGCACGTAAGGCGTCGCGAGCAGGCTTGCCACCGAAAGCGCCGCCGCCTTGA
>Ga0307474_10000800_pt1 | contig 22740 bp, 20 predicted proteins | sample atmos_gasesECM1C_2_FD_203312 | JGI IMG/M metagenome (GOLD analysis project Ga0307474, IMG submission 203312) | Hardwood forest soil microbial communities from Morgan-Monroe State Forest, Indiana, United States - atmos_gasesECM1C_05 | ecosystem: Environmental > Terrestrial > Soil > Temperate... | reverse complement strand
ACCGCCGCGACCGCACAAAATAGTGAATCCCGACCCCGCCCTGTGGCGAAAAATTCCACACCGAGGTCGCTCCCGGCATCCCGTGCGGAACCAGCACGTCCGGAGGAAACTTGTGCGTCGTGTAGATCAGCCCGCCCGCTCCCTGAAACCACGGCTGGATCCGCTTCGATTTCGTCAGGAAATTCCAGCGGAAGATCACCGGCGTCAGGCTCGCCCCGTAGTAAGTCCCTCCGCCCACCGGCGCAACGAAGGTCGTTCCTTTGTAGACGAAGGTCTGGACGTGCGGCGCCGGCGTGTACGCCTGCCACAGCGGCATGATGTTCCCGGCTAGCTGGAACTGCCCGCTCAGGATGCCCGCCTTCAGTACCGGCGTCAGCGTCTTTCCCACTTCAACGCCGCCAAACAGGAAGTTGAAGGTGGAGCGGTCGCCCACACCCTTACCCCAGCCCACGAACGGCGCAATCTCCCACGCACGCTTGTTGCGCACTTGGGCGACCGGCGATTCGGCTGGTTCATCGCCGGCCGCGCTCGCCGGCAGTGAAGCCGCATCGAACGCAAAGGAAAGACCACTTGCGTCTTGGCCAAACAGAACTGCGGAACCAGAAAAAATCAACAAGAACAACGCCAGCTTGCGAATCAAGTTTTTCCCCTGTGCAAATCGAGTCGATGGTAAAAGTCAGCGTCTCAGGATTCCATAGAAAAGGCCGCCGAATTTGGCGGCCCCTCAGCTTCGTGCCCGAACCAGCCCTCAGCCGGCGACCTGCTCCATCTGCTCGGCGTCCATGTCGAAGTTCGAGTACACATTCTGTGTGTCGTCGAAGTCTTCCAGCGCCTCCAGCAGCCGCATCATCTGCTTCGCCGTGGCGTCATCCAGCTTGGTGTACGTCGAGGCAATCATCGTCACCTCGTTCATCACCGTGGGAATCTTCGCCGCCTTTACCGCGTTCAGCACCGCCTCGTAGCTGCCGGGCTCAGTGAGGATCTCCCACGTATCGCCTTCGTCGTTCAGGTCCTCGCCGCCGGCCTCGAGCACGATGTCCATCAGCTTCTCTTCCGTCGCAGCCGACTTTTCTACCGCGATCAGGCCCTTCTTCGAGAACATGTGCAACACCGAACCGGTCGAGCCCAGATTACCGCCGTTCTTTGAGAAGCAATGCCGAATCTCGCTTACCGTGCGATTGCGGTTGTCCGTGGTCACTTCCACGATCACCGCCACACCGCCGGGCCCGTAGCCCTCAAACGTGATCTCTTCGTAGCTCACGCCCTCCAGCTCGCCCGTCCCGCGCTGGATCGCCTTCTTGATGTTGTCGCCGGGCATGTTCTCGGCCTTCGCCGCAAGGATCGCCGTGCGCAGCCGCGGGTTGCCGTCCGGATCGCCGCCGCCGGCCTTCGCCGCAATGGTGATTTCCTTGATCAGGCGTGTGAATGTCTTGCCGCGCTTGGCGTCCAGCGCGCCCTTCTTGTGCTTGATTGTGGCCCATTTCGAATGGCCGGACATGGGAACCTCAGTATCGTCAGAAATGCCGGTGCGCCAAGCGGTTCCAACCGTTCTTTCGCGCCCCGCCCCTGCGAGTATATCACCGGCAAGATTGCTCCAACCCGCCCGGCCAACCCGTTCCGGACCGCGATTCTGCCTCCCTGCCAAACCCATAAGATTTCCCAATATCCCATCAGAATTCTTTACGTAGCGACTTCGGTCCTCCCGGAATCGTATAAAGAGACAACGGCCCCTGAAGCAAGACGGCTCTCAAAGAATTCCTTCCAACCCTCACCAGGAGCAGCCTTTTTGAAGTCGATTATTCTTGGCCTCATCTTTGCCGCATTCGCCTGTGGAACCGTCCGCGCACAGGGCAACTACGAGATCCAGGTCTACGGTTCCGAAACCGTGCACCCTCGCACCACCATGCTTGAGCTCCATTCCAACTTCACCGCCCATGGCGATCGCCATCCAGCCAACGGCACCGCGCCCACGTATCACGCCGAGCATGAAACCATCGAAATAACCCAGGGCATCACGGATTGGTCCGAGCTCGGCTTTTACGTCTTCACTTCGGAGCAGAGCGGTCTCGGCGCCCAGTGGGTTGGCGACCACATCCGTCCCCGCGTGCGCGTTCCCGAATCCTGGCACTGGCCCGTTGGCGCCAGCCTCAGCACGGAGGTGGGCTACCAGCGCGCCAAGTTCTCCCCCGATACCTGGACATGGGAGATCCGGCCCATCGTCGACAAGCAAAAGGGCCGATTGTACTGGGCCATCAACCCCGCCCTCGAGCGCACCTGGCACGGCCCCGACGTGAACCTTGGCCTCGATTTCTCGCCCGCCGTCAAAGTGAGCTGGGACTTCACCAAGATCGTCACCGGCGGCATTGAGTACTACGCCGACTACGGCAGCCTCCACGACATCGCATCCCTTCACGACCAGCAGCAGCAGATCTTCCCGGCCATCGACCTCAACGTCTCCCCCGCTTGGGAGATCAACTTCGGCGTGGGCGTCGGTCCTACGGCCGCTACTGACCACTGGATTGTCAAAGGCATCATCGGCCGACGATTCAACTGGGGCCGCTCCCAACCTCATCTCAAAACCAGCCAGCCCTGATCCCGACCTCGGCCGCGCATCTCTTCTCCGCGGGAATCACCTTGCTCCGCTTCATAATGGTTCGATATGACGCCAACCATCGCGATCTCTGATAAGCCGGACGCCGCTGCGGTGCAAAAGCTCGTTAAGGCGTTGATCGGATACAACGAAGAGCATGGCGGCCCGCGCAATGCCCGTCCGCTGGTGATTCTGGTCTCCGATCCGGGAACCACCGAAGTGGTGGGCGGTCTGTATGGCGCCACCGTCTATGATCAACTCAAGATCGAAATCCTGTATCTTCCGGAGAATCTGCGCGGATCGGACTTGGGACGCCGCCTTCTCGAACAAGCCGAAGCGGAGGCCATCGAGCGAGGTTGCCGCGGAGTCTTCCTCGAAACCTTCACGTTCCAGGCACCGGGTTTCTACGAGCATCTCGGCTATCGCCGGTACGGCTGCCTCGACGACTTCCCGCCCGGCCACAGCTTGACCGGTTTGCGCAAAGAGCTCTCCGCTTAACTCACGGCGGAAGATCACGTGCCGGAACATTGAACCTGTCGGCGATAATTTCCCTCTGGATGCGCAAGAAGATCCTGTTCGCGACCATCGGCTCGCTCGGCGACCTGCATCCGTGTCTCGCCCTGGCCTCCGAGTTGAAGCTGCGCGGCCACGCCGTCACCATCGCTGCCACACCCTACTACCGCGGGAAAGTCGAGAGCTACGGTTTTGCCTTCCGCCCGCTCCGCCCCGACTGGAACCCTACCAGCGGCGCGCTCATCGCCCAGTGCGCCAACATGCGCCGCGGCCCTGAAGTGCTGATCCGCAATCTCGTTCTTCCCCACCTCAAAGACACCTACGTCGACCTGAGCGCGGCCGCCCGCGACACCGACCTCATGGTCACGGGTGAACTCGTCTTCGCGGCGCCACTCGTCGCGGAAAAGCTGAACCTGCGCTGGGCTTCGGCCAGTCTCTCCCCCATCAGCTTCTTGTCGGCGCACGACCCCTCAGTGCTGGTTAACTGTCCTGAGTTGATTCTGCTGCGCAATGCGGGCATCGTCATCAACCGCGCCCTCCTCAGCCTGAGTCGGATCATCCTTCGATCCTGGTGGCTCCCAATTCGGGACTTGCGACAAGCCGAAGGCCTCTCACTGGGCCGCGATCCGCTTCTTGACGACAAGTTCGCTCCCGAGCTGGTCCTGGCCCTCTTCTCGCGATGGCTGGCCGAGCCACAGCCGGACTGGCCCACGCAAACGGTGCAGCCTGGCTTCGTCTTCTTCGACCGCCACGATGCAGCACAAACGAGTCCTGATTCCGGCACCGCCGTTTTAGAAGAATTCCTCGCGGCCGGCGATACCCCCATCGTCTTCACTCAAGGGTCCACCGCGGTTCACCACCCCGGTGACTTCTACCGCGTCAGCGTCGAGGCCGCACGCCGCGTGGGTCGCCGCGCTCTTCTCATCGGCGCCGAGCCCGCCCTCATACCCTCAGCGCCCGATCTCCTTGCCGTCCGCTATGCTCCTTACTCCGAAGTCTTTCCCCATGCCGCAGTGATCGTCCACCAGGGAGGCTCCGGCACCACCGGCCAGGCCATGCAATCCGGCCGGCCCATGCTCTTCGTCCCCTTTGGCTGGGACCAGCCCGACAACGCCGCCCGCATGGTCCGCCACGGATCCGCGCTCGCGCTTCCTCGCAGCCGCTACACGGCCCACCGCTCTGCCCGGGCTCTCCAGCGCCTTATCGCTGAACCGCAATTTCAACAGCGCGCCATCGCCATCCAGAAACAAATGCAGGCGGAAGAGGGCCTCTCTTCCGCCTGCAATGCGATTGAAAACCTGCTCTCCCGCTGAACGCGGTCCTCTACTGCGAGTCGCTGTTGTCGAACCCGCCTCCGCCATCGTCGAAACCGCTACCGCTGTCATCAATCTGCACGTCATCCGCGCTGGTGTCATAGGCCGCCGAATCGTCCGCCAACGACTGCTCATAGCCGCCCTGCCCTACATCATCGCCCTGCGTACCGAAACTCGCGTCCGGGTTGTTATATGCGGCGTCGGACAAGTGGGCCCCGCCCGCATCGCCAGGCTGGTTACCCGACTCGCGAAAGTGCTGCTCACCGCCGGTGCCCGCCGGGCCAGGCGAATCGTAATAGTTGTTCACCGTCTCTTCCACGGGCCGCTCGAATCCGCCGCCCAAACCGCCACCCGGTCCTAGTCCCATCCCGGCCATGCCGCCGCCGAAGCCCCCGAACCCACCGCCACCGTAGCCCGCGGGGTGCCCAAAGCCGTGCAGAATCGACTCCACGCCCTCAAACGCCAACGCGCCCGCGGCAACGCCCGCCGCCGTCTGCATGGCGCCGCGCATAAAGCTGGGCTGCTGCCCTAACGGCGCCCCCAGGTATTGGGGCTGCGCAGGCGGATAATACTGTGGTTGTTGAGGATAAGGCGCCTGCTGATAGGAAGGAACGGGCTGGTACGGGGGAGCCTGCCCGGGTTGCACCGGCTGCGGCTGGGGGGGCAGCGCCTGCTGCGCGGGCTGCTGATCGTCCTTCCGCCCGAACAGTCCGCCCAGAAAGCTCGTCGCATGGGCCGGCTGCGCTTTGGCCTGCTGGGCCTGCTGCTGGAGCTGCCCAATCTGCTGTTTCGCCTGCTGCAGAGCGATATCCTGCACCAGCACCGTCTGCGCCAGAATGTACAGCGCGTCTGAGTTCGCGCCAAGCTCGCGTCCAAGCAGGTTTTCCGCGTCCGGATCCTTCTCCTGCAACTGGGTTTGGTTGACCCGCTGGGCCAACGACGTCAACATCTCTTGTTCCTGGGGAGTCACTAGAAAAACCTCCGGCAGCAGCCACTGGTTCCGGGCCGCCTCTCCCGATTGAGACGCACACCCTTCTCCAAAGTTGCACTGCCGTCTCTTTCTACGCAACCTTCCTCACGATTGTTCCCGAAGAAAATCTGCATGCGATCTTGTGCGATCCGGCATTACCCAGATCGTCAACCCGCACCCATCTCTGCCATCTCTTCGCCCTCGCTGTCCACCCATGTTTACACTTTGTGACTCACGTCACTGCCCTGGGGTCAATGCCCTTTTGGTCATTGACCTTCTGTTACCTTTTCGCTATCTTCCAGACAAATAATCCAGAGTTGCCGATCGATTCAGATCGATAGAGAGCTGCGGAACGCTCACATGCTTGACGTGCGTTTCTCTGTCTCCAGCAAGCGAGATCTCGCACGACGACCAGGTGTTCTCGGAAGAAAGAGTAAGGCCCTGTAAGTATGAAAGCTCTCTTCCTGTACCTCGGTCTGGCAGCGATTACGTGCGCGCCAGCCTTTGCCGCAGTCACCGTCACCAGCCCCGCCAATGGCGCCTCTGTTAGCTCACCCTTCGCACTCAACGCCACCGCGAGCCCCTGCTCCTCTCAGCCCATCGTCTCGATGGGCTACTCCTTCGATAGCAGCGCCAGCAATACCTTCTTCACCGGCGGATCGGTTCTGGCCCAGGTGGTAGCGCCTGCTGGTGCGCACGTCCTCCACGTCAAGTCGTGGGGAAACCAGGGCGCTTCCTGTGTGACGGACGTAACCATCATCGTCACCGCGGCCGGCACTGGGACCAATGTGGTAATTAGCAGCCCCGCCAACGGGGCCTCCGTTACCTCGCCCTTCGCCCTCATCGCTTCCGGTACGCTGTGCGCCTCGCAGCCCATCGGCGCCTTCGGTTATTCCTTCGATAACAGCGCAAACACGACATTTGTAAACGGCCAGTCGGTTTCCGCCCAGGTGTCCGCGCCCACTGGCAGCCACATTCTGCACGTCAAGTCCTGGGGTCCGCAGAACGCGGCCTGCGACACCGACGTTGCTCTCACCATCGTGGCCGCGACCCCGCCCGTGTCGGGCCCCAGCATTCCGTCCAATGCCATAGCCATCAAAGCCATCCAGAACCTCACCACCTGGCAGGCCGCATTTGACCTCGGCACCGGCGGGACATCCTCGGGCATCATGAACCTTGTGCTGTCGCCCGCCCTCAGCGGCTCCGCCCGCGAGTTCATCACCACTTACTCCAGCTACGGTGGAGAACGTTACAGCGTCCACATCGGCGCCGACACCGCCGCCACCAACTTCGTCTACGACACCTGGCTCTACCTCGCCAGCCCCATCAACGACATCGCCAATATCGAGATGGACCTCAACCAGGTTATGGCCAACGGCCAGACCGTCATCTTCGGCTTTCAGTGCGACGGCTGGTCGCACAGCTGGGACTACACCGCGAACCGCGGCACACCCACCAGTCCCAACGACCAGTGGATCCACTCCAACCAGACTTGTAACCCGCAGGCCTGGGCCACCAACACCTGGCATCACGTTCAGATCAGCTACTCCCGCGATACCTCTGGCAACGTCACCTACAAATCCGTGTGGCTCGACGGCGTCGAGCAGGACCTGAACGCCACCACCAACTCTGCCTTCGCGCTCGGCTGGGGCTCCTCGCTCCTCACCAACTTCCAGGTGGACGGCATGACCGCCCTCCCCGGCACCGCGACCATCTTTGCCGACAACATGACCGTCTATCGCTGGTAGCGTTCTCCCTTCCCAGTGCGGGCAAAAAAATGCGGAGACCCGATCGGGTCTCCGCATTCGCCTTTCACTCACCAGAGCGCCGGGTGCGCCGGGTCTCCCGCATTTGGAGACCTGGGTGAAACTACGCCATCGCAAACGCCCGGATCGTCTCCTTGCGCACGGTAAGCTGTTCCACCAGGTCTGTCCGCACCTCGTAGCCGCGCCCCGGAATATCCGGAATCTCGATCTCGCCCTTCGACGTCACCGTCACCTCGGGCTCGATGATGTCCTCCGCAAAGTACCGTGCCGAAGCCGACACATCGCCCGGTAGCGTAAAGTTCTCCAGCGAGGCCAGCGCAATGTTGTGCGACCGGCCCAGTCCTGCCTCCAGCATCCCGCCACACCACACCTGCACGCCCCGCTCCATCGCAGCATTGTGCACCGCGATGGCCTCGGAGAAGCCGCCCACACGCCCCAGCTTGACGTTGATAATCTGGCACGAACCGATCTCGATCGCCGCCAGCGCGTCGCGCCGGTTGCGAATCGACTCATCCAGGCAGATTGGCGTTTTCAGCTGCCGCTGCAGCATCGAGTGATAGAAGAAATCATCGTGCCAAAGCGGCTGCTCGATCATCATCAGGTCGAACTGATCGAAGCTCCGCAGCCTCTCCGCATCGTGCAGACGGTAGGCTGAGTTCGCATCGCAGCTCAGCTGAATGTCCGGCCAGCGGTTCCGCACCCGCTCGAAGACCTCGATATCCCAACCCGGCTTGCACTTCAACTTGATGCGCTGATAACCGGCCGCCAGCTCTCGCTCGATCGTCGTCATCAACTCGCCGATCGACGGCTGTATCCCGATCGACACGCCGCACGGAATCCGGTCCTGCACCCCGCCCAGCAACCGCGACAGCGAGATTCCCTCGCGCTGCGCCTCGAGGTCCCAGATCGCGTTCTCCACCGCCGCCTTCGCCATGCGGTTTTCCCGCACCAGCTTGAAGATCTTCGGACAGTCGCCGCCATGCTCCACATCTTCCGCCGCAGCCAGCATCGGCCCCAGCTCGTTCACAATCACCTGCCACGCCGTGTCGGTCGACTCGCCCGAAAAATACGGACGCTCGCCCGCGGTGCACTCGCCCCACCCCGTCAATCCCTCCGATCGCACTTCAACAAGCAGAATCCGTCGGTCTCGTGTGACCCCGAAGCTCGTCTCAAATGGGCGCACCAGGGGTAAGTGGAGTTCACGAAGAATGATTCCATCAATTCTCATATTTGGCTGTTTCCTTGAGGCTGTTCCCTTGAAAAGTTTGGATGCCCGCTTCCAGCTGGGTTGTGGCTCCCAGCTCAAAAATCCCGTTTCCTTCTGCATCCCGTTCGAAGCCCACTACGGCTAATCCCCGGGAAAACGCTTGTTGAAACCGTCGGCGATTCTCCAATTGAACGGCGAGGGCGCGTTCACGGTCCCGCTCGGTAGCCTTCCATTCGTAGATGGCGGCGGGTACCGTGATCCGTTCCTCAACTTGAGGCGCTGCCGTGCGGCCTTCCAGAATCGCCTTCACCCGTTCCGAGTCCAGATGCCACTCGGCCAGCAGACGATCCGTCGGCAGTCCGCCCTGCAGTCGAGATGAGGATACACCATAAAAATTCTCACGATAGTGACAAACCAATGCCCCCAGCTTGTGGATATTTAGGAAGGCGTTCTTGATCTCCAACGGATCGAAGGTCCACTCCATCTGCCGGATCCCGCGGCTAAGTGCCTCATCCCGCTGTGCCAGCTTCAGCTTCGCCCCAACCCCCCGGTTGCGATACCCCTCCTTTACCGCCAGCATATGCGAGTGCAGGTACGCCCGCGGTTCCCCATCCGGAAAATTCTCTCCGCTCTTCACGCCCGGCAAAGACAAAGCGAATCCGATCATCGAATTCGCATCCCCTCGCGCGCCCGCGGCATGCAGCTCCGTGTCGAATGCCCCCATCACCTGCCCGCCCGCCTTCTGCATCACCAGGAAAGCCTTGCGTGGCATCAGGTCGGTCGCGTCATAACCCCAGGTCTCCACCTGCAGCTGGACGCACGCCTCCAGCTCCTCCAACCCCTCGCAAGCGCGGATCACAATCACGACCGCCCCTCCGGTCCCAGACTCGGGCTTTCATCAGCAGCCGAGATAAGCGTGCGGTCCTTCTGTTCCCTATTCCGTGTTCCCACTTCCCTGCCATCCTGATCACTGACCACTGAGCACTGTTCACTCAGTTTCCGCTTCGCTCCCACCCAAAGCTCCTCCAACTCCCCAGCCGACAGCTCCTCCAGCGGCTTCTCCGCCGCCCGCTCCATCTCCCGGAACCTCTCCCGAAACCGCAGATTGCACCCCCGCAGCGCCATCTCCGCATCCACGCCCAGGTGCCGCGCCAGGTTCACCACCGTGAACAAAAGATCGCCAAGCTCCGCCTCGATCTGCGCCTTCCGTCCAGCCCTGGCCTCGGCCTCCAGCTCGACAACCTCTTCTGCGATCTTCGGCAACAGGTCACGCCAGTGCGGCCAGTCAAACCCCGCCTTCGCCGCCTTTGCCCCCAGCTTCGCTGCCTCGGCCAGCGCCGGCATCGCCCGCTGAACACCATCCAGCCGCGACTCCGCAGTCTCGGCCCCTGCTGCATGCAACGCCTTTTCAAGCGCCTTGATCTCTTCCCAGTTCCGCAGCACCGCTGCCGACGACAAGGGGCCCCCAACGACGGGTCCTTGTCGTTTTGGATCGGATCCCGCCACATCCGCATCGACGTCGCCGACATTCCCTGCCGCTCGCGAAGCCTCTTCTCCAAACACATGTGGATGCCGCCGGATCAACTTCCGGTTCAAATGCTCCAGCACGTCGCTGATCGTGAAGTGGCCCTCGTTCGCCGCCATCTCGGCATAAAACAGCACCTGCAGCAGCAGGTCTCCCAGCTCTTCCGCCAGGTGTGGAAAATCCCGCCGCTCAATGGCGTCGAAGACCTCGTAGGCCTCTTCCAGTGTGTATTTGCGGATGGTGTCGAATGTCTGCTCGCGATCCCACGGGCATCCGCCCGGTGCGCGCAGCCGCGCCATGATCGCCGCCGATTCTTCAAATAGGGATCCCGCTCGCGCCGGGTCGGTCGTCGAGCCTTGCTTTGGAGCCTGTTCCGTTTCCCTGTCAGGCTGGGAGTCCATGTAGTCCCATTTTATCGTGCCGCTCGGTAGGGCCGTCCCATCAACAGGTAATGTGAGCCAAATCACTTGGGTGACCGAACTTAAACACGGCGGGCCGGAATCTCAGTTTTGCCTCGGGGAGTGGGGAACGGCTCTTTTTTGTTCGTGATGCAACGTCGGGTCGTCATATTGCCAGTGCGCGAGCGATATCCATCCATCGCGTATTGCTCCAGTCTTCGCGCGGATCGGCCGCCGCGCGGCCAAACGTCCAAAGACGAAGGCGCTCCGCATCGATCTCAGCAAGATCGGCAACTCGATGAACCAGCCCAAGAGGATCGTCCTGCAGACGTACTTCGCAATTGATCAGGTGTTGTACGAGGTCGTAGGAGCGGTCGCCGATGAAGGGCTTCGGGTCGATTACCAACCACGGTTCTCTTTGGGATCGAAGAACATTGCCCGCGTGGAGATCGGTTGCGAGAAGTGCGTCGTTTGGCGCAGGCCGGGCGAGTTCCTCAAGAACCCGCAATCCTTCACTCACCAGTCCCGCGTCCGGCCAGAGGTGACGCTGTTCGATCGTCTCGTGGCACCAGCAATCGATCATTTGTGAAATGGGGCGAAATTCTCCGAGTGCGTTCCGCTGCGGCGTGAGTTGCCAGATGCGCTTGACCAGGCTCGCGATAATTTCATCCTGCTTCGGCTCCGGCTCACACTTAAGCATGCTTCCGGGCAAGCATCGTTCCAACAGCATGGCTCCTGATCCGTCGTCTGCCTCCAATAGCCTGACGGTGCCGTCCCCATCCCAGAGGCGCAACCCGGCGATTTCATCACGGCCCTCCATGTGGGGCATCGCCAGCTTGAGCACTGGTTGCGTGCCGTCTGCGCGTTCCGCCGGAGCGATCCACGAGCAGGTCCCAGTGTGACCAAAGGGTTGACCCACACGCAATGACCACTGGTCTGTCAATTGTCCGAGCATTGCAGGCAGATTGCTTAGCCAAGCTCTCCGCTCCGGACTTTTCTGGCAATTTGTCTTGAGCTGTTCCGAAATGATCATCATTACTCTGAACGGAGACCGTGAATCGAGGGGCTTCCTTGCTCTCGTAAGCGCCGTGTGCCCCACTCTAAGTGCACTTTGGCATTTGGCGTGAGAGGCCCTCGTCCCTCCGCCCCTGATCCTTTCTCCCCCTTCCAGATCCCAACCGTCAAATGTGCTGGAACTCTCGCGGCTCTTGTGTTCCAATTTCCCGCAATCGGTTTCTTCCCCAGGAAAACCGTTTCGCAAAACCGGAGTTTCGTTCCCCCACCGACGCGCATCCCAACTTGCACCGGGTTTTTCCGGATTCGGTTCCAGGAGGGCGTTCCATGCTTCGGAAGCTGCTGCCGCCTTGCCTCCTCTTCGGCGCCTTCGCCTGCGCGCAACAACCCGGCCATCCGCCGGGCATCAACTTCGCGCCTCCCAGTCCCGATGATCCTGCAACGCCACCGCCCGCACCTCTCGCCGCTCCCGACCCAACCCTCGCGCCCCTCACCAGCGCTGAGCGCCGCCAGATCATCGATTCGGTCGCAACGCGTCTCAAAAGCTCTTACGTCCTCCCCGAGATGGCGCACCAACTCGTCGCCTTCCTCCAGGCCCGCCAGCAGCTGGGCGACTACGACGGTATCAACGATGGCGCGACCCTCGCCGTCCGCCTCACCAGCGATCTGCAGGCCGTCAGCCGCGACCGCCACCTCCGCATCGAGTTCGCGGCTACCACGCTTCCCCCAGAAGAAGGCGGTCCCACCGCGGAAGAAGACCAGCAATACCGCCAGGACCTGGCCCGCACCAACTGTGGCTTCCAGCGCGTCAAAATCCTACCCGGCAACATCGGCTACATTCAGTTCAACTACTTCGGCTCAGCCGATCTCTGCGGCCCCACCGTCGCCACTGCAATCAAGTCCATCGCTCACACAGACGCGGTCATCTTCGACGTGCGGCAGAACCTCGGCGGCGATCCCGCCATGGTCGCGCTTCTCGCCTCCTACCTCTTCGACCGCCCCGTCCACCTTGACGACCTCTACAACCGCCGCGAAAACAAGACCACGCAGTACTGGGCCACGCCGGAAAAAGTCACCGATCGTCTGTCCACCCAACCCGTCTACGTGCTCACCTCCCGCATGAGTTTCTCCGGCGCCGAGCAGTTCTGTTACGACCTCCACAACCTGCGCCGCGCCACCCTCATCGGCGAAAGGACCGGCGGCGCCGCTCATCCCACCCGTAATCACCGCATCAACGACCACTTCCTCATTGCCATGCCCGAGTACCGGTACATCAATGCCGTCACCCGCACCGACTGGGAAGGTGAAGGCATCGAGCCCGACGTGCCCGCGACTCCCTGGAACGCTGTTGTCACCGCGGAGAAGATGGCCCTCACCCGCATCCATCGCACCAGCGCAGAGCCCCTCCCCACCACGTCCGCTGCAATGCTGAGCGGGCCCCTGACGCGGTGAAGGAAAAGTAAGCGGGGATCCGTGGTTTTCTACCTTGGTCCCGCCATGAGTCGTTCCCTCAGAAAGGTGTCATCCCGCATTGAAACGGAGGGATCCGTGGTGCGGTTGTTTTTTAGTCCCTAGTCCCTAGTCCCTAGCGACTGTTACTTTATCTCTCAATGCTCCGCACCCTCGGGACGATCTTCGCAGCATTGTTGGGCCTCGCCTTCGGTAGCTTCCTCAACGTCTGCCTCAGCCGCTGGCCCGAGGATGAAAGCATCGTCCGCCCGCCCTCCCACTGCCGCACCTGCAACCGCACCCTCCTCTGGTGGGAGAACATCCCCATCCTGAGCTGGCTCGCCCTCGGAGGCCGCTGCCGCACCTGCAATGCGCAAATCCATTGGCGCTATCCCGCGGTCGAAGCCACCATCGGTATCTTGTGGGCCTGGTGTGCCTGGACCTTCGTTCCATTTCTGCCCGACCCAACCACCACCATCTCCTTCTCACCCGACTATCTTCTCGAGCATCTCGCCCTCTTCCCGCTGACCTGGCTGCTCGTAGCCCTTGCGCTCTTGGACCTTGAGCACCTCTGGCTCCCCGATCTCCTCACCCTGCCGGGAATCGGCGCAGGGCTTCTGCTGTCGCTGGCCATGGGCGCACTCGGCCATCCGGGCGGCTCGCTGCTGACTGCATTGGGCAGCCGCGTCCTCGCCGTCCTCGCTGCCGCCGCCCTCATCCTTCTCATCCGCCTCGTCTACTGGCTCTTCCGCCGCCAGGAAGGCATCGGCCTCGGCGACGCCAAGCTAATGGCCCTCCTCGCCGCCTGGCTCGGCCTCCCCGGCGCCCTCCTCAGCTTCTTTATCGGTGTGATCCTCGGCGCTTTACTTGCCGTCCCTCTCCTCATAGTCCAAAACGCAAAGCACACCGGAGGCGTCGCCAAGCTCCCCCTCGGCACCTTCCTCTGCATCGGCGGCATCGTCACCGCCCTCTGGGGCCACCGGATCCTCGACGCCTACTTCACCTGGTCCGGCTTCTGACTTCGGTCCCCCAATTATTCTGATCTGTGCTTCCCAATTCATTCGCACGCCTCAGGATGCCGTCGTCCCGCAAGGGCTTGCTCCGCGCCGCCCTTCTGTTGTTCTCCGGCGTCCTCGTCCTCGGCTGGTCGCTCGCCGCTCTCACCCTCGTCGCTTACCGCTTCATCGACCCGCCCACCACCGCCGTCCAGACGGAGCGCCGCATGCAAGCCCTCTTCCACGGCAAGCCGTACCGCAAGCGCTACGACTTCGTCGCGCTCAGCCGCATCTCGCCCGAACTGCAGCACGCCGTCGTGGCCGCTGAAGATGCGCGCTTCTACCAGCACCACGGATTCGACTGGCACGAGATCCAGATCGCCGCAGACGAGGACATGGAAGGCAAGCGCATGCGCGGCGCCTCAACCATCACCCAGCAGCTTGTGAAGAATCTCCTCTTTGGGACCAGCCGCTCCATCCTCCGCAAGGGAGCCGAGTTTAGCCTCGTTCCCGTCGCCGAGATCGTCCTCGGCAAGCAGCGCATTCTCGAGCTCTACCTCAACGTCGTCGAGTGGGGTCCCGGCATCTACGGCGCCGAAGCCGCCTCTGCCTACTACGACCGGACCTCAGCCCGCAACCTCGGCCGCGACCAGTCGGCGCGCCTCGCCGCCATCCTCCCCGCTCCTCTCAAACGACGCCCCGAGCGCATGAATCACTACAGCGCTCTCATTCTCGAGCGCGAACGCCAGATGGGCTGGTGATCGGCTGTTTATCGCCGGCCGTTCGGCGTGAGCCGCGCGCCGCCTAGAGAATAGACGCAGTGTCGCGTCACCATTTTGCTGCTGCTTATCCCAAACCTCGCCGAAGAGACCCGTAGCGGCTCTACACTCCTCCTTACCAAATTCCAGAGTGAGGCAATGCTCCATGCTTCGAATCCCAGTTACGGTTCTCTCTGCCTGCGCCGTGATGGGCATCGCCAGCGTTGCGCCGGCGCAGGGTCAGGCGAAGGCCGTCAAAATTACCGACTCCATCTACATGGCGCCCATGACCTCCAATGTCTACCTGGTCATGACGCCGGAAGGAAATGTGGTCATCGATACCGCTCCGGAGCGCGACGCCCAGCAAGCACACGACCTGCTCACCGCTATAAGCAAGGCTCCGGTGAAATACATCATTCTCACCCACGGCCACATCGACCACATCGGGGGGATCAGCCTGTGGCAACAGCCCGGGACCCAGATCATCGCCCAGCGAAACTATGTCGAGCTCGTCAATTACGTCGTCCGGCTCGACGCTTTCTTTGCCCCCCGCAACTCCGTCGCCTTCAATCGTCCTGTTCACGAGGTCGGACCGTGGGCCGGCGACTTTGGAGCGCATATTGACCCCACCATCTTCTTCGACGAGAAATACGAATTCACGCTTGGCGGGGTCCAATTCGAGTTATTCAGCACGCCCGGCGAAACACCGGACCACCTCACCGTCTGGCTTCCAGCGCAAAAGGTAGCCTTCATCGGCGACAACTACGCCGGCGCCGGGATACCGGAACCGATGTCCTTCCCCAACATCTACGCTATTCGCGGCACCAAGCCGCGCCCCGCGCTCGACTGGATCAAATCCATCGACACGGTCCTTGCGCTGAAACCGGAGATCGTCCTCAATGGCCACGGCGATCCAATCTTCGGGCAGGCAGAGGTCTCTCGAAAGCTGACGCGCTACCGCGACGCCATTCAGTATGTGCACGACGAAACGGTCAAGGGCATGAACGCGGGAAAGGATGTCTATACGCTCATGCAGGAGATCAAGCTGCCAGCGAGTTACAACCTGAGCGAAATATTCGGCAAGGTCAGCTGGTCGGTCCGCGGAATCTACGACGGATATGCGGGCTGGTTCGATGCCAATCCATCCTCCATGTTTGAGGTGCCAGCGTCCTCTGTGTATCCGGATCTGGTCAAACTTGCCGGTGGCCCCGACCGCGTCTCGCAGATGGCTCTCGAAAAGCTGCAGGCGGGCAAACCCATCGAGGCGCTGCACCTCACGGACGTTGCACTGGCGTCCGATCCCGGCAATGCCACCGCATTGAATGCCAGGATCAAGGCGTTGGAGAATCTGCTCGATAGTTCCCAGAACGTCGTCGAGGATGGATGGCTGCAGTTCGGGATTCGCAAAGCCAAGGAGGCGCTTGCGGTCAAGTGATTTCAGGATCGGACTTCAGTATTTGACTTGGCCTCATCTCGGCAGCGTTTCGCAAGCGACGACAACGACCCGGCCGCCGCGATGGTGGCAGCAGCCACGGCACGGCCCGCCGGAACCCTCCAAACCAAGGCGTCCCTGCTCGCCTCCCGCGAATCTGTTATCGTCCACCTGAAGAGCCATGGTTCGCCCCGCCAAACCAAAACCGAAGCTTCCCCACGCGTTTGTCGTCGAAGCGCTCGCGCCGCTCAATCCCGAGGTGCGTCGCATGTTCTCCGGGTTTGCCGTCTACCTGGGCAACCGCATCTGCTGCATGCTTCGCGATCACCCCAAATCCCCGCAGGACAATGGCGTCTGGCTGGTTCTTTCCGAGAGCGCTGACCCCGCCGATCCCGCGCTGCGGCGGGAATTCCCTTCCATCCGGCAAATCGAGCTGCTGCGCGACAAGATCGGCCACTGGCTTCTCATTCCCAGTGACAGTCCCACCTTCGAAACGGAAGCCCTCCACGCCTGCGATCTGCTGTTGCGCCACGATCCACGACTCGGCCGCGTTCCGCAATCGAGACGGTAGAGCCTTTTCTTCCATTGATCAATCAGCCATGGTCCCTGATCAGCGGCTAAAGGCGGAAGAGCCTGCGGGCATTGCCGTACGCAATCTTGCTTCGATCCGTATCGCTGATGGCACAGTGGTCGAGCCAGATTTGAGCTTCGACGACATCTTCGTAAGGGTAGTCAACGGAATACAGCACACGATCGGCGCCGACCTCCAGAAGAACGTTGGTGAGCGCCTGGGTGCGGAAGTTGCCGCTGGTAGTAATGTAGAAATTCTCGCGAAGATAGAGACCTAACGGGTGCTTTGCCTTCAGAGTGAGACTGCTGCGGCGAATGCGGTTGTCGACGCGCCAGATACCGAGTGGAATGGCCTCGCCCAGATGGCCGAGGATAATCTGCAGTCTCGGGTATTCGTCGAACAGGCCACTGCCCATCAGCCGAAGGGCATGAATGGAAGTCTCCACCGCGAATCCCCACGGCGATCCGGCGAGCCACGCATGTCCTTCATAAGCTTGCTGGCGCGTCTCGAGGGGCAGGCGCGGGTGGAGGTAAAAGGGCACATCGAGTTCCTGCACCGTGGCCCAGAACGGCCGGTACTGCGGCAAATCGTAGAAGATCGCTGAATCTGCGGAGCCGACCTGGGAGAATCCGTTAACCAGCGCGCCGTAAAACCCAAGTTCCTTGACGCAACGCGTCAACTCCCGCGCCGCTGCCTGCGGGTCCTGCATGGGCAGAGCCGCAAACCCCTTCAGGCGTTTGGGATTCCTGGTGATGTTTTCGGCCAGATGGTCATTGGCGCGGCGAGCGAGTGCGATGGCTTGGCCGATCTCTGGAACCGACTGGATACCTGGCGCGGTGAGAGACAGAAAGCATACCTGTAGTCCCCCGCGATCCATGTCGGCCAACCGGCCTGCGCCGAGATCGAGTATCTTGGAGCGGGTCTCCGGTGGAAGATCCTTCACCGCGTAGCTGTCTTCCATGATTTCGCTTAGCGTGAAGTGTTCTTCCAGCGCGATCTTGCCGCTCGGAGCGGCCTCGCCGGCATCCTCGGCGGCTGCAACCTTCAGCGAACGCATGGTACCGTCTTCGGCCGTCGCGTTCGCCGCCAGTGCCGCACTCGCCGCGGCTGCGGAAGCGAGAAAGTTGCGCCGCGTGATGCCGTTTGATAGTGCCGATTCCTTCACGTGTTCCTCACAGTCTCAGCCGAGACGGTGCGAGTGTACACCAATGCCCGCTGGCGAGCCACCTTCTTTCCGACGAAATCCCCGGGCGTTAAAGCTCTCTTTCCCCTGTTTCCTATGCCCTACCGCTTCTTCTCTTCTCGACCGGCTCCGGCCCACCGTAGCAAGATGGCCCAGCGTCTCAGCGATCAGCCGGGCGTTACCGTCGTCAGCTTTGCCCGCATGGTTCCCTTCAGCGGCTATAAGTGGGATGAAGACTTCACCTACACCGGCGGCGCCACCCGCAACATTCACGTCAACTCTGTATTTCAACACCATGCGCATCCCACTCAGCGCCGGCCGCGAATTCGCCTGGACGGATTCTCCCTCCGCACCCCTGAGAATCATCCTCAACCAGAGCGCCGTCCGCCAACTCTTCCCCGATGGCAACGCGCTGGGCCGTTCCGCCCGCGAAACAGTGGGCGACAAGACCAAGCTCTACGAGGTGGTCGGCGTCGTTGGCGACGCCAAGTACGAGGACCTCCGCTCCCCCGCCCCTCCCACAGCCTGCTTTGCCATGTCGCAGGACGACGGCGAACAGTCTCCATCGTTCACCGGCGTTGTCCGCACCAGCCTGGGCTCCGGAGCGCTCGGCAATCGGCTCGCGCCCTCACCGCCCAGCTGACGCCTTCCGTTCCGTCTCCGGAGGTCCCATCTCAGCTCACCACTATCGACAACTCGCTCAGCGCCAAGCGCACGATGACCCTGCTCGCCGTCTTCTTCGCGGTCTGCGCACTGGTCGTCACCGCCATCGGCCTCTACGGCACGCTCTCCTACGCCACCGCACTCCGCACCGCCGAGATCGGCATCCGCATGGCCCTCGGCGCGCAGCGCTCGCACGTTGCCGCCATGGTCTTCGGCCAGAATCTCTGGGTCGTTATGGGCGGTACCGTTGCCGGACTAGCGGCAGCGCTCGTCGCCACCCGCGCGCTGGCCAGCTTCCTCTTCCTCACCTCCGGCCACGATCCCTGGATCATCGCCGCGTCCATCGGGGCCCTCGCGCTCACCGCTTGCGCCGCATCCCTGCTTCCCGCCCTGCGCGCCGCCCGAATTGAGCCCATCTCCGCCATCCGCTGCGAATAACAGCGGCCCGGCGAGCCACCGATGATCGCCGCGCATGTGCAAAGCCGCCTCCGAATCCCACGCATCTGTCCGTTTTTGAACGATCCACTTTTCTTTCGAACGCAATCGAGCGGGCGCACCTGCGCTAACGCCTTTCTTTGCTTGCGCCGGCTATGGCAACCGGCGTGCATTTCATCCACAAAAGGCGGAGATCAGGAATGTTGACAGACTTCCGGTACGCGCTCAGGCAACTCGGCAAGGCCCCCGGCTTTGCCACGACAGCGATCCTCACACTGGCGCTGGGCATCGGAGCCGATACAGCCATCTACAGCATCATCCACGGCGCGCTGCGGCTTCCTTACCCGCACGCGGAGCGAATGGTTGGCATCCAGAACGTCTTCCCGCAAGGCTCCTACTACGCCGCCTCCTTTCCCGACTTTCTGGAATGGCGCGCCAAAGCCCGCAGCTTTTCCCAACTCGTCGCGGACTTCTCCAGCCGCTCAACCTGGAACGGCGAGTCCTTCGGCCAAGCGCAGCCTGAAGCTCTCAGTATCGGCATGGCCAGCGAAGGCTTCTTCTCCATGTTCGGCATGCAGCCTGTTGCCGGCCGCGATTTCCTCCCCGCTCAGCACCAGATCGGAGCAGCGCCCGTCTGCATCGTCGCCGAGAACTTCTGGCGAAACGAGCTTCACGCGGACGCCCGCATCGTCGGCAAATCCCTCGACCTCGACGGAAAGTCCTGCACCATCGTAGGCGTGATGCCCATCTTCAGACCCGCGGGCTTCACCCCCACTCAGGTCTGGGTGCCTCTTGAAACCAACAAGCCCTGGAGTCAGCACGGCACGAACTATCTTTTCGTCCGCGGCCTCCTGCAGCCCGGGACCAGCGTCTCGCAGGCCTTTGCCGAACTCGCCACCATTCAGTCGAACATCGACAGGCAATTCCCGGCCAACAAGCACGGCATCGCCGTGCATCCGTTGTCGCTGGCCATCTTCGGCGACCTCCGTGTCATCATGCAGGTTCTTCTGGCCGCCGTTGGATTCATCCTCCTCATCGCCTGCGTCAACCTGGCCAACGTGTTCCTGGCACGCGCCTCCGATCGCGCCCGCGAGTTCGCCGTGCGCCGCGCCCTGGGCGCCTCTCCGCGCCGGCTCGTGCAGCAATCGCTGACTGAAAGCCTTCTGCTCTCTCTCGCCGGCGCCGCCGCGGGTCTGGCCGTCGCCTTCGGGTTGACGCACATTCCACTCGCCGCGTGGCCCAAGGGCTTCGTCCCACCCTCCGGCGTGCATCCCGACCCCGCCATTCTCGCCTTCACCTGCATCCTCGGCGTGGTTACCGGACTGGCCTTCGGCATCGTCCCCGCATTGCGCATTCTGCGCCAGGACGACAAGTCCGCGCTGCAGCCGGGCCGCACCCTCACCGAGCCACGCAGTCACGGCCGCACCCGCGCCGCCCTTGTCCTCTCTGAGATTGCGCTGTGCATGATGCTCGTCGCCGGCGCGCTCAGCGTGGCCATGCACTTTGCCGCACTGCTGCGCCTCGATCCCGGCGTAAACGCCCGTAATGCCATGGTCATGTCGGTGATACTTCCCGCCGCGCAATACCCCAAGGACGAGGACCAGCGCCGCTTCTATCACGCCCTGGTCAACAAGCTCTCGTCGCTCCCCGGCGTCGTTGCCGTGGGTGGAAGTGTAGACACGCCCTTCTCCGGCTCCAACGCCAACGGGGATTTTCAGTATCAAGGCCAGCCCCCCGGCTCTGCCGACAAGAACCCCTTTGCAGAAAAGCACTTCATCACGCCCGGATACTTTGCCGCGCTCAGCGCGCAAATGTGGCAAGGTCGCGACTTCACCAATCAGGACCAGGTGAATGCGCCACACGTTGCCATCATCAACCGCACCATGGCGCAGAAACTCTGGCCCGGCGAGAGCGCTATCGGCAAGTGGCTCAAGCAGGGCAACGACACCATCTCCATCGTAGGCGTGGTCGGCGACATTCAGTTTGCTTCGCCCGGCGAACCGCCGGCCTTCCAGATCTATCAGCCCATCGACCAGGTAGCCGTGCCGTTCCTGTCGTTCGTCTTGCGCACCGCGCCCAACTTCGGCGCTGATCCGCTCTCTCTTGCCGCGCCGGCCCGTGCCGCCGTTGCCTCCATCGATCCCAAGCTCGCGGTCTCTAACATCACATCGTTCGACGCCCTCTCGCAGGGAGCCCTGGCCGGCCAGCGCACCTCCACCACCGTCACCTCGGTGCTCGGCGCGCTGGCTCTGCTGCTCGCAAGCGTCGGCATCTACGGCCTCATGGCCTACTCCGTCAGCCGCCGCGAGCGCGAGTTCGGGATTCGCATTGCCCTGGGTGCGAGCCGGATTCGCATCTTGCGGCTTCTCTACTCCAGCATCTTCCGCCTCGTCTTCGGCGGCATGGCGCTCGGCGTTGTCCTCGCCTGGGTCGCACGCGTGTGGATCGCCTCGCTGTTAGGCGAACACGGAAACAACGCTGGCGCAATTATTCTGGGGGGCCTTCTTCTCAGCGGAGTGGCAGCGGTCGCAGCCATCGCCCCGGTTCGCCGCGCCACCCGCATCCACCCCATGGAGGCACTCCGCAGCGAGTAGCGAATGCCTCGCTGCCGGTGACACCAGGTCTCTGCGCAACCTACTTCAAACGGGTCGCGCCCGGATCAGGGGAAGATTCCCAGCGCGCAAATCAGGTACTGCGTGTTGTTGGGGGCTGCGCTCCTCAGGTCCGGCAATGCAAATGTAGTGGTCCCGTTTCCCCCGTAGTTAGTTCCGATCAGGCTAAACAGCGCGGTGTTCTGAGTGATGGGCAGCACTCGTCCATCGGCGGGCAAATAGTTGTCAGGGTACTCAACCGCAACATTCAGCAGAATGCTCCCCAATGTGCAGGTGGCGCCGCCGCCCCCGGAATTGGTGAATGAAAGGGTGGTCGTGCCAAAGATTCCCGTGGTTCCTGCTGGTCCCTGTGGACCGACGGCGCCTTGAGCGCCCGCAGCACCGGTCGGGCCACTCGGACCGGCAGGGCCAGCGGGTCCAGCGGCTCCGACAGGTCCAATCGCACCCGCGGGGCCAATAGGACCAATGGGGCCGAGAGGACCGGCGGCTCCCGCAGGACCAGCGGGACCAATGGCACCAGCGGGTCCTGCTGCGCCGGCAGGCCCGGCAGCGCCCGTTGCGCCAACTGGCCCGGCAGGACCCACTACGCCTGCAGGTCCGACGGGTCCAACCGCACCGGCAGGACCGGCAGGTCCGGTTGCGCCAGATGGGCCGGCAAGCCCCTGAACTCCCTGTGGACCGGCCACTCCTGCAGGCCCTTGTGCACCCTTCGCTCCCGGCGCACCCGCCGCACCGGCTGGACCCGGCGGTCCCGCAACACCTTGCGGCCCAGTAACTCCGGCAGGCCCTTGCGGACCGGCCGGGCCCTTGATGTTCCAGACAACATACTTTTCATGGTGGGTGCAGTCCTTGATGGAGTCCACAATGCGTGCGTGACCGTTCTCTTCGTTGTAGCAGGCAATAATCACGCCTGGAGCAGGCGGAGGAGGCGCGGCCATAGCCGCAGAAGAAGCAAGCAGTCCCGAGACGACTGCAGCAGCAAAGAACCTGGTTGTGTCCATTGGGGAAGGGCCTTTCGTATATAGATCGGAGCGGTGAAAAACTGCAAAGTACGGCCGTGATTATGCTCTCTCGTCTCCCGCCGGCCAAGTTACCAAAGACGTTGCATTTCTGGTAAATCCCTCCCGCCCATTTAGGTCACCTCAGCCCAGATTGCTTCGCATCCCGGCGAACCTCACGATCAGCCTGCGTACGCTCAGTGGTGCGCTGTCGGAGCAACGAGCCCCGGCGTGAGTTTCCCGATGATCTGGATGTAGTGATAGATCCCGAAGTTCGGCTGGTCGTCGAAATACGTGGTCAGGTTCGATCCGTCTGCGGCCAGCCCCTCGAAGTGGCGCCCGCTCGTC
>Ga0307474_10000799_pt1 | contig 22744 bp, 21 predicted proteins | sample atmos_gasesECM1C_2_FD_203312 | JGI IMG/M metagenome (GOLD analysis project Ga0307474, IMG submission 203312) | Hardwood forest soil microbial communities from Morgan-Monroe State Forest, Indiana, United States - atmos_gasesECM1C_05 | ecosystem: Environmental > Terrestrial > Soil > Temperate... | reverse complement strand
CCATTCGATCGATACACGGCCAGACACGCGCAACGTCGAAGCGGAGTACCGCTGGGGCGCTGGTCCTGGCCGGTGCTCCATGCGTATAGAGACTGAGAAAACAAGCTTTCTTCCCGCCGACGATTCTCTGGGCCAGTTCATCACTGAGCATTATTGGGGATATGCCGCCCAATCAGACGGTGGTTGCCTTGAATATGAGGTTCAGCACCCACGGTGGCTTGTGAGAGAAGCAAAGACTGCCAGATTCTCTGGAGATGCGGCTCGATACTATGGCGCTGAGTTTGGGAAATTACTGACGCTGCCTCCGGATTCCGCCTTCATGGCCGAAGGGTCTGCCGTAACCGTGTTCAAAGGAGTGAGGGTTCAATAAAAGGACGCGCTGGAGGCCGGCGGCCTCAGACTTCATTGGCGACTCTCATTTGCCGGCAGCACCCAGCTTTACCCAGTGCTCCTGATGGCGGTTGTCCTCGAGCAGATAGCCGGTGACTTGCCCATTCACGTCGTACTGAAAAGTCAATTGGACGTTATGCGCGCCGGTGGGATCGACGGGGCGAAAGAAAGTGTCGGCCGACGACGCCTCCAGGCCAACTACGTCTCCGGTAGGGCTTTTTTCCAGGAGCTGGTCGCCCTGGCGGAAGATCGTTTCGATAGCGTGGCCGTTTGGCTCGCGATATTCGCCTGCAAAGCTGTCGAGCTGTGCCGATGAGAGCTTGATGGTGGGTGGGAGCAGCGGAATTACGATGCGTTCTGCCAGCACCTCAGTCGTGGGGGGAATATGATGATCCAGGAGCCAGCGCGGCAGTTCCGGCTCGTCGTAGGCGCGCGTCCAGCAATCGTGCTTGAGTCCTTGATAAATCCAGAGGCGAATGTCTCCGCCTGAAGCTTTGAAGGCGTCGAACATGAGTTCGCTTTGCCGCGGCAGCACGACGTTATCCAGGCTGCCGTGGAAGAGCCAGACGGGAGTGCGGCCCACGGCACGAGCGTACTCGGCGGGCAGAATGAAGGCCTGCTGCCAGCGCTCCGGCTCATAGCTCCAAAAGACGCCTGAGGCGGCAATAGCAATGGCAGCCCAGCGATGCGGATGCAGGCGCGCCAACTCCCAGGCGCCATAGCCGCCCAAAGAAAGTGCGCTGAGATAGGTGCGCGAAGGGTCGCCGTGAAACTCGGCGGACTCCTGTTCGAGCGAAGCCATTGCCAGCTCGAGCATGTCGGGATCGGTCCAGTGCGCGGTTTGTGGGCACTGCGGCATCACGATCACGAACGGCCAGCGGTCAGGATGGTTGCGCACTGCTTCGGCGATGCCGATCTGCGTTTGCCACATTCCTTCAGAGCCGCGCTCGCCGCGGCCATGCAGAAAGAGAATGATCGGCCATTTTTTGCCGTCGTCGCGCCGCCACTCTTCCGGCAGGTAGACCTGAAAACGGTAAGTGGTCCCGTTGAGCACGATGCGCCGATTAAGGAAACCCGTGTCCTGCGAAGGCTCCGGCTTGGCCGGCTGAGACTTGGCGGCGGTTCCACTGGCTGCGGCGGGCCATACTGCGCAAGCCAGCGCCAGGCAGGCTGCGCACGTTCGAAATAGGCGGGACATCGTGCCAATCATCATATCGATTCCGGGCAGGTCCGGGCATGGCGGCTCGAAGTTTTTGGCTGGGCCGGCAAACCGCGGATATTGAGCGTATTGAAGGCCAGCGTAGCCGCCCGGGGCTGTTCAATATGGGTGGTTTCAGCGCCAATGCGGCGTCGGCCGATCCTTGCGATTTTCTTACAAATTGCATGCAACAATCGAACCTGCGATGCTGACTGAAGCGATGACGAAACTGCAAGCTGGAGACACGCTGGACCATTACCGTCTGGACGCGGAGGTTGCGCGCAGCGGCATGTCTACGCTCTTCCGTGCGACTGACCTGCGCACCGGGCGCCCGGTGGCATTGAAAGTGCCGCATCCGGAGATGGAGGCCGACCCGGTTCTTCTGGAGCGCTTCCGGCGCGAGGAGCAAATTGGGCAGGAGATCGACCACCCCGGAGTTGTAAAAACCTTTGACGGTGAAGACCGCAGCCGCCGCTACATGGTGATTGAGTGGGTAGAGGGCCGACTGCTGCGCGACATTATGAATGAGGAAGGCAGGCTGCCCGTCGACCGCGCTGTGGCGCTGACTGTGGGTATTTGCGATGCGCTGGACAACCTGCACAAGCATGGAGTGGTGCATCGCGATCTGAAGCCGGAAAACATTATGGTGTGCGATGGCGACCGCATCAAGATCATCGACTTTGGAATTGCGTTGAAAGAAGATGCGCGGCGCATTACGCAGACGGGGCTGACTCCTGCGCTGGGCACGCCTGATTACATCTCTCCCGAGCAGGTGAAGGGCCATCACGGCGATCAGCGCAGCGACATCTACGCGCTGGGTGCGATGCTTTATGAGATGTTGACGGGCCAGCCGCCATTTACCGGAGCGAGTCCGCTGGTGGTGATGAACGAGCGGCTGCTGAACGATCCCGCACCGGCGAGCGAGTTGAACCCGGAGATCCCGCCGGCGATCGAAGAGATTCTTTTCCGTGCGCTGGCGCGAGACCCTCGCCATCGGTATTCCACCGCCTCCGACATGGCCTGGGAACTGGAGCACCAGGAACTTGTCAGCGTCGAAAACGGCGAGCGCCGTCCAGTTGGGCTGGCGCGGTTTGCCATGGACCGCCGCAAGATGGCGCTCTATGCGGCTTTGGCGCTGGTTCCGGTGGTTTTATTTGTCGTGATGCTGCTGCTGGCCCGGCGCTAATTTCGAATCGGTATTTCACTCCGGGATTTTACGCCGGCACTCGCTTCAGCAGAGTTTTGGCGCGGCGAAACCAGGGACGTTCGCGGCGGCGCAGATATCCGGGCATAGTGGGCCGTTTATCCAGCACCTTCTTCGCCCACTCGCGCGCTTCGGCGTTCTGGCCCTGCGATGCCAGAAAATCGGCGAAGTTCAGATAGGTTTCAGACAACGTTGACCGTTCCACTGCCTGCCGAAAATTCACTTCAGCTTTTTCCTTCTGCCCGGTTTGCGCGTAAGCCTGCGCCAGCAATCCGACGGCGCGATAAAAGTCATGGCTGGGATCGCGCTTTACGGCCATTTCGAGATCGGGCACGGCGGCTGCCGCGTCGCCTAGCAGGACGGCGCAAACTCCCCGGTGGTAGAAGCAATCGGGAGTATCGGAACGGGCTGCGATCGCTTTATTGAAGGCGTCGCGGGCCATCTGGAGCTTGCCCTCATCCAGATACAAATCGCCAAGCTCTTCCCAGTTTCCAGCGGATGGGTTGTCATGAATCTCAATGAGGAGCCGTTTAATCCGCTTACGCCGCGGGAAACCCTTGAAGGATTGGCGCAGCAGGCCGGCGTCTGGCAGGGCCTCGGCAAATAGATAGATCAGCGCGCCGAGTGGCCCCAGGAAAACAATGATGAAGATCCAGTAGGTGTCGGGCCGTCGGCGAATGAAGTGGATGATGGCCGCCGCCTGCAACAGCAGACCCCAGGGGTAGAACAGCGAGCCAAGCATTCCCATGCGCATTTAATCTTAATGCGATTTTGCGGGGCCCCGAAAGAATTCCTGCTTAACGGTAGGATTCATCGCGATGAATCACGAACTCCGGATAGGCTCCGCCGCCGATTTCGTGCAGATCCATGCCCATGCGTTCGCCGTCGGGATCCACGCGGAAGGGAACGAGGCGATTGAGTAGCGCAAAGAGCAGATAGATGAGCGGGAAGACGAAGCCGAGGAGCGCGGCGACGCCGATGAGCTGGGCGAGAAGCTGTCCCGGCTGCGGAGCAAAGAAGCCGGCGGCGATCAGTCCCCACAGCCCGGCAGCGCCGTGGACTGTGATGGCGCCGGTGGGATCGTCGATGGAGAGCGCGAGCTCGAGCACCTCGACGAGAAGCGGCGTGAATACGCCGGCGACGCCTCCGACGAAGAGCGATTCCACCGGAGATGTAAAGGCGGCGCATGCGCTCGAAGCGACGAGACCGGCCAGCCAGCCATTTGCGCAAAGGCTGGCGTCGGGTTTGCCGAAGCGGAAGCGCGTGACGGAATACGTGGCAGCCAGTGCGCCCGAAGCAGACATCAGCGTGTTGATCGCAGTTCCCGGCAACGCGGCAAGCGGTGCGTGAGCCCAGAGGATTGCGCCTGCGGTGTTCCAGGCCAGCCAACCCACCAGCGCCAGCAGGCAGCCGAAAAGCACATAGGTTGCGTTGTGGCCGGGCATCGCGGTGGAGAGGCCTTCTTTTGGAAATTTGCCACGGCGAGGTCCTGCGATCCAGACCACGGCCAGCGCGCTGAGGCCTCCGAGCACATGCACGGTGGCCGCGCCCCCGGCGTCAAGAAAGCCTGCGCCCACTCCGAAGTTTGTGCCCAGAGCACTGAGCCATCCGCCAGCCCAAATCCAGTGCGCGTCGAGCGGAAAAACAAGGCCGGCGATGATGGCTGCGGATGTGCAACCTGCGGCTAGCCTCCAACGATCAGCCCCGGAGCCCCACGGAAGCAGCACCACCATTGCGACGGATAAAAACTCAAACAGCACCGCGAGCTGGGACTGCGGCGCAGCGGCATTGAGGCCGTGGAGAAGAAAGGCTCCAAACCCGAGCACGCTCCAGTCCTTACCGGCCAAATGCAGGACAATTTCTGCTGATCCAAGGGAACCCGCGAAGGATGCTCCGACGAAAGCGAAAACAATGGCTGCGACGGCAATGAGGGCAAGGTTGCCGAGCATGGCCTGAGCCGCCGAGCGCGAGCGGCCAAGCCCGGTATTAATGAGCGCCACGCCGGCAATGGCCATGGGCGCGAGCAACAGAAGCCCGAGAGTGAGAGCGAAGGCAGCGTCGGTCATCGTCGCGAGCGGGACTGGAATTGGGGTCGCAACTGCCGCCGGGATCATGGGTGGGATCGCGTTCATGGGCGCTCAGCCCCGCGCGGAAGCATATGGCCGCGCACTGCAACAACCAGGCCCATCCCGATGACGGCCAAACCGCAGAGTACGAACGCCAATCGGCGTGCCGGATCAGGAAACAGCGCCAGCGCGGCGATCGTCAGAAAGAATCCGGCAGGCATCACCAGCAGTCCGGCGTACTTCATATTCACGTTCCTTTTCGTTCGTTGAAGGCAGTTCGCTGGCGGCCGCCGATAGAACTGTTTCCACCCAGCCTGGCCGATGAGTCCCGCGTGTTGATATCTGGTTGAGAGCGGTTGTTACGTCCTTATGAATTCTAAACGATCCAATTGTTAGCATCGGCTCAAGCGGCCTCTTCCTGGTGCCGAGCGGCCTCGTCCGGCGCCGAGCGAGGGCCATATCGTCTCGTTTTAAGAAGTGGGCGATCACTATCTATGTACACGCGTCTTGTCCGAAGCAAAAGACTCTTTGCTGCCACTCTCGGGACGGTCACGCTTGCGAGCGTCGCAGCTTTGCTGGCCTGGGACGCCTTTCCGAGATTGTTCCCATCCGGAAGTCATGAGGTGCTGGCCGCTTTTTCACTGGCCATGATCGCTCTTGCGTACCTCGTTTACCAGATTGCGCATCGGCCGCCCGCAATGGAATTTGTGAAGGCGGTCATGTTGGCTGTTGCGTTTCTTTTCTGGTCGGCCAATCAGTTCTGGCCGAATCTGCCGCAGGCGGCACTGTTCAACGACATCGCGATCGCTTTGTTTGTTCTCGACGTTTTTCTGGTGATTGCCGGCTGGCCGCGAGCATCTCAGGACAGCTCATTTGGCGAAGCCTGTTCAGGGTCGTGTGCGGCATGTTGCGGCGGACCCTACAGTGAAGAAGAAAGCTGAGCGAGACAGGCAGCAGGGCAGGCTTTGACGGCGCCGTGCCAGCAACGGGCCGGCGATGAGAACCGGCTCGCTGGCCGGCCGCATGAAATCTCTTTGAATTTCTCAACTTCTGGAACTCGAACAGCGATGAGAATGGCAGTCACCTCACTTCAGTAACGTTTGCCCCAAGCGATTTTCTTTTCAAGCGGTTGCAAAGCTAGATTCCCACAAGAGATTTTCGCGATGTGGCACACGGCTGTTGATGGCGATGGGCCTCCGGCTGCTATATTGAAATTTCGGGCGACTCCGCCTGCTTCCCGAAGTTGTATTGCTAGCCGTTTCTTGTACATGAACCATGGGCCCGCCGACATACGGGCGCATACAAAAACGAAAGTCAAACCGGGATTCGTTCATGGCGCAAATCTTCGATCGCAGCTCCAACGCACTGGCACGAGCTAGCCTGGTGTTGACGGGGTTGATCGTCATTGCCCTGGGAGTGACGCTTGATCAGTTGCAGCGCTCGCCGTGGGTAACGCGGCAGGGCCAACGCGCGGATCAGCCGGTACCCTTCAGCCACAAGCATCACGTCCAGGGGCTCGGGTTGCAGTGCCAGTACTGCCACACCTCTGTTGAGAAATCGAGCTATGCGGGAATTCCGCCGACGCGCACCTGCATGAACTGCCATGCCCAGATTTGGACGAATGCTCAGTTACTTGAGCCGGTGCGGGAGAGCTGGAGCACGGGACAGTCGATTCCCTGGATCAAAGTGCACGACCTGCCCGACTTCGTCTTTTTCAGCCACGAAATCCATGTGAACAAGGGCATCGGCTGCGAAAGCTGTCACGGCAAAGTGGATGAAATGCCGCTGATGTACGAGCAGAACACGTTGCAGATGGAGTGGTGCCTGGATTGCCATCGCAATCCGGCGAAGAATCTGCGGCCGACAAGCCAGGTCTACAACATGGACTGGGAAGCGCCGAGCGGCGACCGCCCAGTGTGGTGCGCGGCGACTGACGATAAGGCGGGCGTGCCGACAGCGCAGAGCGTGAACTGCACGAAACGCGACCCGGGCGGCGCGGGAGCGGAAGTGGCCTCGCTGCGGTTGCCTGCGATGGGCGCGAAGAGCCTGTCGGGTGATGTTGCAGGAGCGCCGATGCCGGCGGCTGCGCCAACCTATCAGAAGTTCATCAGCCAGGAAGCTCTGGGCCTGTTCCTGGTGGATCACTACAAGATTCGCACGCCGAAAGATTTGACCAGCTGCGAGGTATGCCACCGATGAGCGCGCGCGAAAGCAAAGTCGAGGTGGCAATGAACCGAGCGGCCGGAGATCGGAACGCAGGGGCTAAAGCCCCGGATCTTTTTGCGGCGGAATCGGCACGACTAAAGTCGTGCCCTGATACTTCGTGCTCTTGCGAAAGCGATGCGGCGATGAACTCGAGTGCGGAAAGTTCGCAGCGGGCAATGGCTTCCGAGCCGCTGGCGTTGGATCAGAAGGCGCTCGAACCAATGACGCTTGACGCGGTCCGGCGGGAACTGAAAGGCGTGAAGGGCAAGAAATACTGGCGTTCGCTGGATGAGTTGGCGAACACAGAGGAGTTTCAGGCTGCCGTGGAGCGCGAGTTTCCCTCAGCGGCGCAGGAGTGGGTTGATCCGGTTTCGCGGCGCGGCTTCCTTAAATTGATGGGCGCGTCGATGGCGCTCGCCGGCCTGGCCGGTTGCACCAAGCAGCCTGACGAGCCAATTTATCCGTACGTGAAGTCGCCGGAAGATCTGGTTCTGGGCAAGCCGATGTACTTTGCCACGGCGCATCCGTTCACGACTGGCGCGGTGCCGTTGCTGGTGAAGAGCGATGAGTTCCGGCCGATCAAGATTGACGGCAACCCCGAGCATGCGTACAACCAGGGCGGGTCGGATGCGTATTCGCAGGGAACGCTGCTCGATTTATACGATCCTGACCGCTCGCAGCACGTCACCTATCGAGGCGAGGGCCGCGATTGGGCGGAGTTTGCCGAGGCGCTGCGCGGCAAGGTGAATTCGAGCAAAGATGGAACCGGCATTTACTTCCTGAGCGCGACCATTACTTCGCCCACGCTGGCGCGGCAGTGGAAGGAAGTGCAGACGGCGTGGCCGAAGGCGAAGTTAGTGCAGTACGATCCCGCGCTGGCCGGAACATTTCTGGCGAGCGGCGTGAATGTTCAGTACGACCTTTCGCAGGCCGACGTAATCGTCTCTCTCGACGCGGATTTTCTTTCGGGCGCAAGCTATCCGGGGTTCCACAGGCTGGTGCGCGACTATGCCGCACGGCGCAAACATCCCGAGAACGGAATGAACCGGCTCTACGCGGTCGAGAGCACGACGACGACCACCGGCCTGAAGGCCGAGCATCGGCTGGGACTGCGCGCGAGCGAGGTTCCGGCGTTTGCTGCGGCGCTGGCGGCGGCTGTTGGCGCAGCGGGAGTGAATGCTCCGAGCTATGCGTGGACGGGTGAGCAGCAGAAGTTTCTCGCAGCGCTGGCCAGCGATTTGAAGGCCAATGCAGGCAAGAGCGCAGTTCTTCCTGGGCTTTATCAGGATCCGTCGGTTGCGGCTCTGGCAATTGCGATTAACGTCGCGCTGGGCAACGTGGGCAAGACGGTTTCCATTCCTTCAGAGCCGGCGATTCCGATTCCGAGTGACCAGCTTGGCGATTTCAAAGCGTTCGTCGCGGATCTGAACGCGGGCAAGGTGGATTGGCTCGTCATTCTCAATTCCAATCCGATCTACGATGCGCCTGCCGATCTGGATTTTGGCGACGCGTTCAACAAAGCGAACATTGTGGCGCATCTCGGATCGCATTACGACGAGACAGGTCATCAGGCGCACTGGCACATTCCTGCGGCACACTATCTGGAGTCGTGGTCGGATGCGAGAGCGTACGACGGCACGGTTTCCATCGTGCAGCCGATGATCGATCCACTTTACGGCGGGCATTCTGCACATCATGTGTTCCAGGCGTTGCTCGACGATCCAATGGTGAGCCCCTACGACGCGGTGCGCGAGACGCAGAAGGCGAACATTAAGGGCGACTTTGAGACAGGCTGGCGCAAGGCGCTGCACGATGGATGGATTGCGGATACGGCGTACGCAAAGGGCGCAGGCGGCGGCGCTAAAGGTGCCGGCAATGTTCCCACGCCCACGCCGAAGGATTCGCTCGAGATCATCTTTCGGCCCGATCCGAATATCTACGACGGCCGCTGGAACAACGTCGGCTGGCTGCAGGAGCTGCCCAAGCCGGTTACGAACCTCAGCTGGGACAACGCCGCGATCGTTTCCGGCGCAACGCTTTCAAAGTGGGGATACGACGAAGACGACATTATCGAAATTACCGTTGGCCATGGCCGCGTCAAAGCGCCGATTATTGTTGCGCCGGGCCATCCCGACAATTCCATTACGGTCTATCTCGGTTATGGCCGCGAGTTTGCCGGCCGCGTGGGATCGGGCCAGGGATTCAACGCCTATCTGATTCGCAATACATGGGCACCGCTGTACGCTACCGGCTCGATTCGCAAGATTGAAGGCAAATGGGGCGTCGCGATTACGAAGAGCCACTATCAGGATCATCGCGGGTCAACATTCGGACAACCGGACGGGCACGATAACAATTCGCTTGAGGCCGACGAGGCGCTCGGCCCGCGCGGCATCATCCGTTACGCTACGCTCGACGAGTTCAAAGCCAATCCGAACTTTGCGCACGAGGGCGAAGGCCACGACACGCCGACGCGCGACACTTCGCTTTTCCCCAACTGGGCGTACAACGAGGCCAACTCCTGGGCGATGTCGATCGACATGAACAGCTGCACGGGCTGCAATGCATGCATCGTGAGCTGTTATGCCGAAAACAATATTGCTGTAGTCGGAAAGCAGCAGGTGCGCATCGGCCGCAATATGCAGTGGCTGCGCATCGATTCCTACTTCGAGGGCGACCTGTCGGCGCCGCGCGCGCACTTCCAGCCTATGGCCTGCCAGCACTGCGAAAACGCACCTTGCGAGCAAGTTTGCCCGGTGGGCGCAACGGTGCACACGCCGGAAGGCCTGAACACCATGGTCTATAACCGCTGCGTGGGCACGAGGTATTGCTCCAATAATTGTCCTTACAAAGTGCGGCGCTTTAACTTCCTGCTCTTTTCCGACTTTGAAACCGACAGCCTGAAGCTGATGCGCAACCCCGACGTGAGCGTGCGTTCGCGCGGCGTGATGGAAAAGTGCAGTTACTGCATACAGCGCATCAACGCGGCCAAGATCGAAGCCGACAAGGAAAACCGCAATGTTCGCGACGGCGAGATCGTGACCGCGTGCCAGCAGGCATGCCCGGCCGAGGCAATCGTTTTTGGCAATATCAACGATCCCGGCAGCCGCGTATCGAAACTAAGAGCCCAGCAGCGCAGCTATCAAGTGATTGCAGATTTGAACGCGCGTCCGAGGACGCAGTATCTGGCCGAAGTGCTGAACATGAATCAGGAGCTGGAAGCGACGCCGACGGAATATGCGCCGGCGAAGGGTTGAAGCAGCGATGGCAACGAAGGAAGTAAAACCCGCCGATCCGATGATCGATCCCGCAACCGGAGAATTCCGGGTCATTGCGCAGGGTCAGACTTTTCTCTCGATCACGGAGAAGATCGCGCGCATCGTGCTTACGCCGAGCACGCCGATGGGCTGGTTTGCGCTCTTCACGATTGCCGGCGGCGGCGCTACCGTTCTGTTGACGGCGGTTACATGGCTGTTCCTGAAAGGCACTGGCATCTGGGCGATCACGCAGCCGGTCGACTGGGGATTCGCCATCATCAACTTCGTCTGGTGGATCGGCATCGGCCACGCAGGCACGCTCATTTCGGCCATTCTGCTGTTGTTCAAACAGGGCTGGCGCAACGCCATCAGCCGTTTCGCCGAGGCTATGACGATTTTTGCCGTGTGCTGCGCCGGCATGTTTCCGCTGATCCATACTGGCCGCCCGTGGCTGGCTTACTGGATGCTCCCGCTGCCATACACCATGACGGTGTGGCCGCAGTTCCGGTCACCGCTGCTGTGGGACGTTTTCGCGGTATCCACATACGCGACGATTTCGGTAGTGTTCTGGTACATCGGCATGGTGCCGGACCTGGCCACGCTGCGCGACCGCTCGAAGTCAAAGATTGGGCAGTATTTCTACGGGATGCTGAGCGTTGGCTGGCGCGGATCGGTGCGCCACTGGATGCGCTACGAGACGGCTTCGCTGCTGCTGGCCGGCCTGGCTACTCCTCTTGTGCTCTCGGTGCACACGGTCATCAGCTTCGATTTTGCCGTTGCAGTTCTGCCTGGCTGGCACACGACAATCTTCCCGCCGTATTTTGTCGCAGGCGCTATCTACTCCGGATTCGCCATGGTGCTCACGCTGGCAATTCCACTGCGCAAGTTTTATCACCTTGAAGGGCTGGTCACCGAACGCCACATCGACAACATGGGCAAGGTGATGCTCGCGACGGGCTTTATCGTGGCGTACGGCTACGGCATGGAAGCGTTCATGGCCTGGTACTCGGCATCGCATTGGGAAGCGTTCATGTTCTGGAACCGCGTGTTCGGGCCGATGGGTTGGTCGTATTGGGTGCTGATCACCTGCAACCTGGCGATTCCGTTGACGACACTGTGGTCGCGCAAGCTGCGCACGTCGATTCCGTTCATGTTCTTCATTTCGATTGTCGTGAATGTGGGCATGTGGTTTGAGCGCTTCGTGATTGTCGTCACCAGCCTGTATCGCGACTTCTTGCCGTCGTCGTGGGGAACGTATCGCGCGACGAAGTGGGACTACATGACGTTTGTGGGCACGCTGGGATTGTTTACGTTCCTGTTTTTGTTGTTTGTCCGTTTCCTGCCCATGATTCCGATGAACGAAATTCGCATGTTGCTGCCGGGGGCCAAGATCAAGCCCAAGGTGGCGGAGGCGGCTGACTAATGCGCTTCCCCAATTGCTTTAATCGGAATCCGCGAACGTCGAGGGTCGTTTTCACCAAGAAAACGACCCCCATGACACTGCCTGCAAGGGTAAGTGAATTGGGGAGAGCGCTCTGATGCCCGCACGCGAAGGAACCTACGGCCTGCTGGCCGAATTCGATACGCCGAGCGACCTGGTGAGGGCCGCGCGGCAGGCGCGCCAGGACGGGTGGCGCCGCATGGACTGCTATACGCCGTATCCGGTGGAAGAAGCAGCTGAAGCCATCGGCTTCCACCGCAACAAGGTGCCTTTGCTCACGCTGATTGGCGGTCTTATGGGCTGCGCGGCCGTGTTCTCGCTCGAGACCTGGATTTCGGTGATTGCCTATCCGCTCAACATTGGCGGACGTCCGCTGTACTCCTGGCCGGCCTTCATTATTCCCGCCTACGAGTGGACCATTCTGTGGGCCGGTCTTTCGGCGGCATTTGGAATGTTGGCGCTCAATGGCCTGCCGTCGCTTTACCATCCGCTGTTCAACGCGCCGAATTTCCGCGACGGCGCGACGACGGACAAATTTTTCCTGTGCCTTGAAGCGCTGGATCCGAAGTTCGATCTGGTGGAGACGAAGGCATACCTGCAGAAATTCGCTCCGAACTCGGTTGTGGAGGTGGAGTACTGATGCACGTCGTCCGCCACAATTCGTTCGGACGCAAGCTCCGGCTCGTCGCAGCGTCAGCCGCGATGGCGGCGTTGTCGCTGATTGCCGGCTGCCGTGAGGATATGCAGAATCAGCCGAAGATGGTTCCGCAGCGCGGCTCGGATTTCTATGCCGATCATCGCGGCGCGCGTCCGCAGGTGCTCGACACTGTGGCCCGCGGCCAACTGCACGATGACAGCTACTTCTATACCGGCGTGGTGCAGGGGCCGAACGGTTACAAGCAGGAACTCGACGCAATGCCCGCAGAAATTCCCGTGACTATTGAAGTGCTGGAGCGTGGGCAGGAGCGATTCAATGTCTACTGCACGCCGTGCCACTCACGGGTGGGCAATGGGCTGGGTGAGATTGTGCAGCGCGGATTCAAGCCGGCCGCCAATCTGAACGACCAGGTTCGCGTTTCGCAGCCGCTCTCTCATTATTTTTATGTGATGACGCACGGATACGGCGCCATGCCGGACTACTCGGCGCAACTGCCGCCGGCGGATCGCTGGGCGGTGGCGGCTTACATCCGCGCGCTGCAATTGAGCCAGGCGGCCACGTCGAAGGATGTCCCGGCCGGCGCGCAAGTTAAGAACCTGAAAGATCTGGCGAAGGACGAAGGGCATCCCGAGTACGCGCAGCCATGGCCCATGCCGTCGACGGCGGTGAACGCGAACAAGCCGATCGCCAGCGAAGGAACGCCGGGAATGGCTCCGGCTTATCCGGCTGACCCCAGGATTTTGATTCCCGACAGCAATCCGGCCCCGGCGGGCAAGAAGTAGGACGAGAAGGAATGGCACACGATTCACAATCCGCGACACATGGAGCAAAGACGCTTCCTGCCGATCTGAGCGCACCCGCGTTTGTTGATGTGTGGAAGAGCCGCGCAATGATTGTGGGTGGCATCGCGATGTGCGTTGCCCTCGTTCTGATCTTCCTTGCCAATGCGCAGGATCATCTGGGCTTTGACCATTTTTATCGCGCATGGGCGCTGGGCCTGATGATTACCTGGGGACTCTGCGTGGGCGGGCTGGCTCTGCTGATGGTGCAGTACTGCTCCGGCGGTAAGTGGGGATTGCTTTTGCGGCGGCCACTTGAAGCGATGAGCCGTACGCTGCCGCTGATCATCATTTACTTTCTTGGCCTGGCTGCGGGAATGAAGCGGCTCTACCTGTGGGCTCAGTTCACCAATGTGGATGACACAGCCGCGGCGCTGAAAAATGGCGTGATCAACGAAATTCAAGCGCACTGTCTCGACTTCAAGCGCCCAATGCTCAATCCCGCGATGTTCCTCTGTGTCAGCTTCCTCTGTTTTGCGATCTGGGGATTCTACGCATGGCGGCTAAATTCATGGGGCCTCAAGCGCGATTCTCAGGGACCGGAGACAACTCCGTTCTGGATCAAGAAGCTCGAAAACGTCAGCGGACCCGGCATCGTGGTCTACGCGCTCACCATGACGGCGGCAGCCATCTACTGGGTTATGTCGATGGACCCGACCTGGTACTCGTCGGTTTATGGCTTGCTGTTTCTTGTGGGGCAGGGATATGCGACCCTGGCTTTTTCGATCATTGTTGCAGTGTCGCTTTCGAAGGCCGAGCCGTTCAAGACCATCCTGCGACAGACTGAGCAGCACGACCTGGGCAAGCTTACCTTTGCCTTCGTAATGCTGAATATCTACCTGGCCTTTGGGCAGTTCCTCATTATCTGGTCAGGCAATCTGCCGGACGAAATCAACTGGTATCTCGATCGCATTCGCGGCGGCTGGGGCGTAATTATCACGCTGGATTTCATCTTCCACTGGCTGATTCCGTTCACCATGCTGCTATCGCGCGACCTGAAGCGCAACAAGAAACGGCTGGTGCGGGTGTGCCAGTGGATGATCTTTGCCCGCGCGTTCGATGCGTTCTGGCTCATTGAGCCTAACTTCAAAGACGCCGCGCGCAACCTGCACTTCAGTTGGGGAATTCTCGAATACATTGCGGTGCCCGTTGGCATGTTTGCCTTCTGGGTGGCGTATTTCTGCATGCAGCTGAAGAAGCGGCCACTGGTGCAGGTGAACGATCCGCATCTCGCGGAGATTCTGGAGCCTGAACATGTCCACGCTTGATCACAACGAGCCGGAGGGCGAGAAGTTTCTCGCCTCTCACGGGCCGGAAGAGGTCGACACGTCGGCGGGTTACGAGCGCACCGACGCCAGCGTAACGGGAATCGCAGTGTTCCTGGTGTCGCTTCTCATCTTTGTTGCGGTGATCGGGATGCTCTGCTACGGCATCGGCGGCTGGTTTAACGCGCGCATGAATCGGGAAGATGGGCCGAACAGCAAGTGGACCAAGACTGTGGATGTGCGGCAACTGGGGAATCTGCCCTCCAGTCCCGAACTGCAGAACAAGGTGGCGGAAATCACGCAGACCTTTCCCACGCCGCGCCTGCTGACCGACGACGGCGATCAGGATGTGGCCGACATGCATGCGCGCGAGGACCTGCTTCTCTCGAACTACAGTTGGGTCGATCAGTCGAAGGGGACGGTCAGGATTCCCATTGAGCAGGCGATGCAGTTGATTGCGCAGCGAGGATTGCCGGTGGCTCCGGCGGTGACGACCCAGGCGCCGATGACCGGCGAAGTTGCGCCGAGCGTAACCGTGCCGTTGACCGACGGATTTGCACGCACCAGCTATGAGCAGGATCAAGCGGAGCAGGCAGCGCAAGTGAAACGACAGGAAGAGCAAAAATAACGGTGGAATCGCGACGCACAATTCGGAGAAACTGGGCCCGAAGAAACCGGATCCGGAGAAACTGGACCGGCTCGGCGGCGGCAGCAGCCGTATGCGCGCTTGTGCTGTGTTTTGCCGCACCTATGGTGACCGCGCAGGTTTCGAGTTACGGCGACAAGGAAGCGAATCCTGCGAGCGACAAGCCGCCAACGATTCTCGGCGGCGTAGGCATCGACCAGCGCCTCAATTCGCAGTTGCCGATGAACCTCACATTCACTGACGACGCGGGTAAGCAGGTAACTCTTGGTGGCTACTTCGGCAAACGCCCGGCGATTCTGGCGCTGGTTTACTATCGCTGCCCCATGCTGTGCTCAGAAGAGCTCGACGGCCTGACGAGCGCGCTGGAAATGGTGCGATTCGTTCCCGGCAAGGACTTCGACATCATCGTGGTGAGCATCGATCCCACAGAAGGAACAGACCTGGCCGCGGCAAAGAAGCGTGAATATGTGAAGCGCTACGGCCGGCCTGAAACAGCCAACGGATGGCATTTCCTTACCGGCACGCAGCCGAACATCGATGCGCTGACCCAGGCAGTCGGTTTCCGCTACGTAAAGCTCACGGTGCCGGGCAGCAATCTGATGCAATACGCGCACGCAAGTTCTATTCAGATTGTGACTCCGGAGGGCAAGCTGGCGCAGTACTACATGGGGGTGGAGTACTCGCCCAAGGACATGATGCTCGGCCTGGATGAGGCTTCATCGAATCGCATTGGATCGCCGGTCGAAAACATTCTTACTTACTGCTATCACTACGATCCGACGACGAACACTCACGATCTGATCATTGCGCGAGTGGTGCAGCTTGGAGGATTCGTCACTGTTTTGCTTTTAGGCGGATTCATGTTTGTAATGTTCCGCCGCGATTACAAGCTTGAGCATTTGGCGGGAGCAGCGACTTTGGATAAGGCAAAGAAAGTGAACGGATAAGGGAGAATGGACCACATCAGCCCAGTATTGTGGCAGTTTCTCGTCAAATGGTTGACGCACTTCGCGCTCTTTCCGCCCGAAGCATCCAAAATTGCGCCCGAAATGGACGCGCTTTATTTCTTTATGGCGCTGGTCAGCCTGGTTGGGCTGACGCTTGTGATCCTGCTGGTTCTCGGATTTTCGATTCTCTACAACAAGAACCGCCACCCGAAGGCAATCCAGATCGAAGGCTCCACGATTCTGGAAGCAACGTGGACGATCATTCCTCTCGGCTTATTTTTGATCATGTTCGTTTGGGGCGCGCTGCTTTACTTCCGCATCTACACGCCGCCGGCCAACGCCATGAACATCTACGTGGTAGGCAAGCAATGGATGTGGAAGGTGGAGCATCCCGGCGGCCAGCACGAGATCAATGCGCTGCATGTGCCGACGGGCCGTGCGGTTCAATTGACGCTCATCTCGCAGGATGTGTTTCACAGCTTTTCGATTCCGGCGTTTCGCGTGAAGCGCGAAGCGATTCCGGGCCGCTACTCGACGGTCTGGTTTGAAGCCACAACGCCCGGCACCTATCACCTTTTCTGCACGCAATACTGCGGCACCAACCATTCCCAGATGATTGGCGATGTGGTGGTGATGACGCCGGACGACTTCAAGAAGTGGCTGGACGGCTCAACCAGCGGCAACTCACTGGCGCAGGATGGAGAGCGGCTGTTCGCCAGCCTGAGCTGCAATGCGTGCCACAACACGAGGCCGGATGCGCGCGGGCCGAGCCTGGCCAATGTTTACGACTCCCGGCTTACGCTTTCGACGGGTGAGACCGTCACCGCGGACGACGCCTATCTGCGGCAGGCGATTTTGAATCCGTCGCAGCACACGATCCAGGGTTATGCGCCCATCATGCCTACCTACCAGGGCCAGGTGAGCGAAGAAGGCGTGATCGCGTTGGTCGAATACATTAAGAATCTCGATTCCGATTACCGCGTCCAGCAGACTCTCAATACTACCGATCTCGTTCCTGAGGGCCAGGCCGGCAAAGCGCCGACAGCGGGCCAGAAGCCCGCAGCGCAGAAGGGAGTCAAACCATGAGCGCTGCCACAATCATCAATCTTCCCGATCAGTCCACGGCCAGGATCCCCAAGATGAACTTCCTGACCAAAGAGAACGGCCTGCTCAGTTGGCTGCTGACGGGCGACCACAAGCGGATCGCCACGCTTTACCTGATTTCGATTACGTTTTTCTTCTTCATTGGCGGTGCGCTTGCCGGACTTATTCGCCTGGAATTGCTCACTCCGCAGACAGATCTGATGGCCGCCGACACCTATAACAAGGTGTTCACCATGCACGGCGTCATCATGGTTTTCTTTTTCCTGGTGCCCTCGGTGCCGGCAACGATCGGGAATTTCCTGATTCCGATGATGGTGGGCGCCAGAGATCTGGCGCTGCCCAAGGTCAACCTGCTCAGTTGGTATCTATATGTCATCGCCGGCTGCATGGCGATCTACACCATGGCCGCGGGCGGCGTTGACACAGGCTGGACTTTTACCACTCCACTGTCAACGCATTATTTGAATACTCACGTTATCTCGACCGGACTCGCGATCTTTGTCGCCGGCTTCAGTTCCATCTTTACCGGTCTCAACTTTATCGTCACCATTCATAAGATGCGCTGCCCGGGAATGACCTGGTTCCGGCTGCCGCTGTTCGTCTGGTCGAACTACGCGGCCAGCATCCTGATGGTGCTGGGCACGCCGGTGCTGGCAATCACGCTGGTGCTGGTTGTCCTCGAACGCTCGCTGCACATCGGCGTCTTCGATCCCGCTTATGGCGGCGATCCGATTCTCTTTCAGCATCTGTTCTGGTTCTACTCGCATCCGGCCGTCTACATCATGATTCTGCCTGGCATGGGAGTCATCTCCGAAGTCGTCTCCACATTCAGCCGGAAGCGCGTCTTCGGCTACACGGCGGTTGCGTTCTCCTCGGTGGCTATTGCCGTCTTTGGTTTCTTCGTGTGGGCGCACCATATGTTCATCATGGGCATTTCAAACTACGCGGCGCTGGTGTTCTCGCTCCTCACGATGCTCGTCGCGGTGCCTTCGGCCATCAAGATTTTCAACTGGGCGTTCACGCTCTACAAAGGCTCCATCACATTTGAGACGCCGATGCTTTACGCGTTCGGCTTTATGGGCTTGTTCACCATCGGCGGCATGACGGGCGTCTTTCTTGGCGCGACGGGAACTGACATTCACCTGACGGAGACGTATTTCATCGTTGCGCACTTTCACTTCGTCATGGTGGGCGGCATGCTGATGGCGTTCCTGTCGGGCATTCACTTCTGGTGGCCCAAGTGGACCGGACGAATGTATCCGGAGAAGATTTCGCAGTTGGCCGCGATTGTCACCTTTATCGGCTTCAACTTTACGTTCTTCCCGCAATTCATCCTGGGCACGCTGGGCATGCCGCGGCGCTACGCTGCTTACCCGCCTGAGTTCCAGGCGCTGAATGTGTTCTCCACGGCGGGCGCGACCATTCTTGGCGTGGGCTACCTGCTGCCGATCCTCTACCTCACGTGGTCGTTGAAATACGGAGAAATTGCCGGCAACAATCCCTGGCAGGCAACGGGGCTTGAGTGGCAGACGCAGTCGCCACCGCTGACCGAAAACTTCCCTGTGATCCCCATCATGGATCACGAAGCCTACGACTACGATTGGCTTGAAAAACAAGAACAGAAGGAGGTGGCGAGTGTCGGATAGCAGCGTAACTGCGGGTGGCGCAGTGGCCGACGCTCATCATGAGCATCCGCCTTATCAGCGCCACCACTTCGAATCCGTAGACCAGCAATTCGACGCCACGAATTTTGCGATGTGGCTCTTCCTGCTGACGGAAATCATGTTCTTCGGCGGGTTGTTCACTGCCTACCTGATTATGCGCAACTGGTACTACCCGGCGTTCGTTGAGGCGTCGCACCAACTGAACATCGGATGGGGTACCGCGAACACCGGAGTTCTGATCGTATCCAGCTTCACGATGGCAATGGGAGTGTGGTCCGCGGAGATGCGCAAGAAGGGACTGCTGATTCTGTTCCTCTCGCTCACCTTCATTCTGGGCCTCGCTTTTTTGGGCATTAAGTCGATCGAGTACTCCGAGAAGTGGGAGAAGCACCACGTCCCCGGACTCAACTGGAGCGACGCCAGCTTCCTCAATCCCGCGTCGGATCCGGAGGTTCACAAGCTTTATCCGCAGGACAAGCCGCTGGCGCCCGACATGGCCTCGAAGACCGAAATGTACTTCTTCCTGTATTTCGCCATGACCGGCATGCACGCGCTGCACATGATCATCGGCATCTCGATTCTCGGATTCATGCTTGTGCGAGCGCGAGCCGGGGCCTATACAACAGGGCACGTCACCTATGTTGAGAACTTCGGGCTGTATTGGCACTTTGTCGACATCGTCTGGATCTTTCTGTTCCCGCTGCTGTATTTGATAAGCCGGTACTGAGGGGAGAAGAGGAATGAGCGAGCACGGCGGACAAGCTGGGCACGACGAAAAATTCGAGCAAAAAGTAGTTGAGCACGACCAGGAACACCACATCGTCAGCCCGATAATCTATCTGACGATTCTGGGGGCGCTGCTGGTGGGAACGGCATTGACCGTCTGGGCGTCGTATATCGATCTCGGCGCGTGGCAGATCGCTCCGGGACTGACGCTGTTCTGGAATCCCGTAGTTGCGCTCGCGATTGCCTGCACTAAGATGACGCTGGTGGTGCTGTTCTTTATGCACGTTAAATACAGCACCAAGCTGACCAAGCTTACAGTGGCCTGCGGCTTTTTCACCTTCATTGCGCTCATCGGAATGACGATGACGGACTACTTCACGCGCGCGTGGGGGCGGTGGTAAAGGACAGCTTCTAGCCGCTAGCTTCTAGCAAGAACTAGGGCCGCCTTCGGGCGGCCTTTTCTGATTTATTTTCAGGTCCTTTAGTTTTGCCCTAGAATGGAGTCGTCGGAATGGTTGGTGGTCATGTCTGACTTAAATCCGCGCATTACGGTAGAAGCCGGCAAAATGGGAGGAAAGCCCTGCATTCGCGGCCTGCGCATCACTGTTTACGATCTCGCATCGTATCTCGCGTCGGGAATGACCGAAGAAGAGATCCTGAAAGAGTTTCCATATCTCGAGAAAGAAGACTTTCAGGCAGTTTACGAGTTTTTTGCGAGCATCCCGGAAAGGATAGCGGTTCTTGAAGCTTCTCGTTGACGAGAATCTTCCCCCGCGCGTCGTCCGCGAGTTCGCCGGCCTGTTCCCTGATTCTATTCACGTGAGCGAAGCGGCCTGGGCAGCAGCCCCGATATGACGATCTGGGATTTTGCCAAGGCGAACCACTTTACGTTTCTGACCAAGGATAAAGATTTTGCCAATCTGAGCATCGCCAAAGGAACGCCTCCGAAGGTGATCCTATTGCAGACGGGGAACTGCTCAACGGCTGAAGTCATACGGATAATCCGAAACAGCGCGGTCCGCTTTTCGGATTTCGATGGCGATTCCAAGCGAAGCCTGCTGGTTCTGCGATGAGCTGGTTTCTTTCTTTGTCAAGGCTCGACCTGAACGATCAATCACAGTTTGCCGAAGATCCCAGATCTACAGCGTCGGCTTGGGCGGCTTCACTACGGTCCAGGCATTCGCCCCGGCCACCTTCACCGGTCGACGGAACAACCTGCCATCCTGCGCGGCGTAGAGCCAGTTCTGATCGCCGCTCCCCGCAAAGGTGATCGCTGTCAGTGGGCCGCCGCCCGGAATCGGCGGGTTGAGAATCTCCGCGATGCGGCCATTTTGCATGGAGACCTGAATGCCGAGCGGCGTGGCGAAGTAAACCATCCCATTGACGTCTTCGGCTGCGCCGGCTGATCTGCTCTGCCAGCTTAGCGCCGTGGTCTCCGGCAACTCGAGCCGGTAGAACGGCTCGCCATTTATGAGCGTGCCGTCGGCTGCGATTTGGAACGACCAGCAATAGCGCGAACCGCCGTCGGTTATGACCAGCATTGATTGATCTGGGGAGAGGGCGAGCCCCGTGGGAGCCTTGATCTCCCCGCCTTGATCGGTCCAGCGCAGCGCAACACGTTCACCCCCCGCGGCATCGATGAAGTCGATCAGGGCCGCCGAAACGTTCAGCAAGTAGATGCTTCCATTCGCCGTGATCACGAAATCGCCGAGGCCGACGAGTCCGGCAAGGCTGCGGGCAATAGTTTTCTCATCGCGCACAACGCCGGACGCGTTACTGAACGAGACGATGTCTCCTCTGGAAGGCACGTAAGTATAGACACGGTCGTTCGCGCCGGCGCGTAGGATCGAGGCGTCGTTGGGTGGGCCGAAGAAATGCGTTACTTTACCCTGCGGATCGAGACGTTCGATTGCATTTGTTCGCGAATTGGCGAAGTAAACATTGCCCTCGCGATCGGAGGTAATGCTCGAGATCGATCGGTAATCGCTGTCGCCGATCTGCTGCCACGACTTGTCCACGAAGATCGTTGAAAAGACCGACGCCGAAGAATCGCGTCCCGCCTGCTGCTCGGCCGTCGGCTCGTGAACTACCACTGGCGCGGGGTAATCGCGCCACAGCCAGCGCAGCGCGTCGGGCAGAATCGCTCCACCCTGCTTCGTGCTGTGGCCATCGGTGCCCATCACCAGCTTCACGTCGTAGCCGGCGAACTCCAGTGCCTCATACATCACCTGGTTGTTGATGGGCCAGCTTCCGGCAAACGAGGTTCCGTAAGGTTCGGCAGGCGCAATATGATCGGCCGATCCGTCCTGCATGAAGATGCGAATTGGCTTGGGCTCGGTCTTGCGCACCAGCGCCGGCAGCGCGTCGGCGCCTTTCATTGAAACGTACGTGCCGATGAGCGAGAGCACGCGATGAAACTGATCGGGCCGATTCCACGCCGCCGCAAATGCGCCTACTGCGCCCGTGCTCACGCCGCTCAGGCCGCGGTCGTCGGGATTCTTCGACAGGTTGTAGGTTTTTGCTACTTCAGGAATAAGTTCGCTGAGCAGGAAATCGGAAAAGCGCGGCGTCAGCGAGTCGTATTCGTAGATTCGGTTGTAGCGATTTTGGGCGACATCAGGATGCGATGGATCTGAAACCACCGGCAAAATGCCGGGATCGACGAAGATCGCGATCATTGGCGGCAGATCGTGTTTAGCGATCAGGTTATCCAGGACCACGGGAACACGCATGCTGTCGCCGAGTGCCTGGCTGCCGTCAAGAAAGATCATGAACGGCGTGGGCTTGCTGGCGTCGTACTGCGCAGGCACATAGAGGGCGCAGTTGTGCGGCGTGCCGGGATAATCCTTGCCCGGCGCCAGTATGAATTTGGTGATGGTGCCCTTGGGCACGCCATCGTGCGGCTGTGAGTCAGGGCCCAGGGTGTAGTCCTCGGCATGCAGGCCAATGGCGGCGACGGCGAGGAAAATGGCGAAGATGGAGCGGCTCAGAAGGCTCATGGGAAAGACCTCAATCCAAGAAAAATCGGAGATGTGGGCAAGAAGGAGCGCAAAGGCGCAACCCAATCATCCTAACCGCCCGGCTGCGACGCGCTCTACCTGATTTGCGCAACCCGGGAAGGCCACGGAGTTGCA
>Ga0307474_10000798_pt1 | contig 22783 bp, 22 predicted proteins | sample atmos_gasesECM1C_2_FD_203312 | JGI IMG/M metagenome (GOLD analysis project Ga0307474, IMG submission 203312) | Hardwood forest soil microbial communities from Morgan-Monroe State Forest, Indiana, United States - atmos_gasesECM1C_05 | ecosystem: Environmental > Terrestrial > Soil > Temperate... | reverse complement strand
CGTCGCTGTGCGCGTCGTGGTCCACGACCCGGTACCGCGCCACGAGCTCCGGACCGATCAGCTCCTCCATCTCCGCTTTGGTCGCCTGGCGGTGCGTCCCGGTCGCGCACAACAGCGTCACCCTCTCGTCGGGCACGCCCGCCCGCGCCAGCTCGTCGAGCAGCGGCGGCAAAACGGTCCGGTTCGGCATCGGCCGGGTGAGGTCGGGGAACACGACCGCCACCCGCCGGGCGCCCTCGGCCAGCGCGCGCAACGGCACGCCCGCGACCGGCGCGCGCAGCGCGGCGCGTATGGCCGCGTCCTCGTCGGCCAACGCCGGCGCGTCCACGGGCAGGATCACGTCGGACGAGTCGGGCACCTCGACCGACGTGCCGTTGCGGCCGTAGGCGATGTCGACGCGCACCGCGGTGTCAGATGTCGGTTCGGGCTGCGCCGGGCAGTGACGCCGTCGCCGCCAGGACGGAGGTTGCGACGTGGTCGACCTGGGCCCGCAGGCCGAGATACACCTCGACCGCTTCCGGGTCGGGCTCGATCACGCCGGAGACCGGGTCGAGCTTGTCGAGGGCCAGGCCCATGCCGAGCGCCTTGCCTGCCAGCAGCGCCGCGCCCGCGGACGCTGCCTCCCCCGAGCGGCGCCGCGTGGCCGGCACGCCCAGGACCGAGGTGAGCACGCCGACCCAGACCGGGAGGCCCGTCCCCGCGCCACCCAGGGTGACGCCGGCAGCCGACGAGCCGCCGAGCCGCCCGACCGTCACCACCTCCATCACGCGCAGCACGTCCCACGCCACCGCCTCCATCGCCGCGCGGGCCAGGTCCTTCGGCTCGTGGGCCGCACTCAACCCCATGAAGCCGGCCCGGGCGTCGTCCCGCCACCACGGCGCGCGGGCCCCGTCGAGCCACGGGACCGCCAGTACCCCGTTCGCGCCGGGCGGGCTCTCACCCGCCATGCGAGCCAGCTCGACCGGGGTCGTGTCGAGGAGGCGCCCGAGCCAGGCGAGCAGCGAGCCGGCCGACGACAGCCCGCCCTCGAGGAGCCAGCCACCGTCCGCCCCGCGCGTGACCACCGCGCCGGCCGGCGACGGGACGGGCCGCTCCTGGACCGGCACCGAGATGTTGGCCGTCGTGCCCCAGCTGACCATCGGCCGGTCCTCCGAGGCGCCCGAGCCGAGGACTTCGCACTGCCGGTCGCCGGCGCCGATCACGACGGGGATGCCGGGTCGCAGGCCCAGCTCCGCACCGGGCACGGACTTGAGCTGGCCGACGACGGTGTCGGAGGCAACGACGCTCGGCAGCTTGCCGAGGGCGGGGCCGGCAAGCTCACGGACCGCGTTGCCGTCGAAGTCGTAGAGCCCGCTCCGCGACGCGAAGGTTGCGTCCGTCACCACCTGGTCCGTCATGCGGAAGACGACGAGGTCACGCGGCGACAGGATCAGGTCGGCCGCCTCGAGCCGCTCCGGTTCGTGCTCGGCCAGCCACGCGAGCTTCGCGGCCACCGCACCGGCGTCGAGTGGGATGCCCGTGCGGGCCCGGTTGATGTCGTCGCCTCCCATCCGCGCCGCCAGCTCCCGCGCCGACGCGGCCGCCCGGTGGTCCGACCACAGGATTCCCTTGCCGATCGGCTCGCCCTTCGCCGTGAGCGGCACGAACGTCTGGCGGGCCCCCGAGCACGCGACGACCTCGACCTCGCCGAACTCCCGTGGCGCCTGGGCCCGCGCCTCGGCGCACGCGATGACCGCCGTCGTCCACCAGCGCAGCGGGTCCTGTTCGGCCCATCCGGGCTGAGGGTGCGCGGTCGTCAGCTCGGTGCGGGCCAGCGTGACGAGGCCGTCCTCGCCCCACAGTCCGACCTTCGTGACCGTGGTGCCGAAATCGATGGTCAGGATCATCATGTCGGGTGTACCAGTGCGGCGACCAGGCCCGCCATTTCGGCCGGGTCCGGATCCTGGTAAATCGTCCGGCCCATCGCCATCCCGGCGCCACCACCCTCCATCACGTCGCGCACCTCGTCGAGAACGGCGTCCCGTCCCCCTTCCGTTCGCGGACCGCCCAGGAAGAGCACGGGGGCCCCCACACTCGCCACCACCCGCGCCACCGCGCGTTGCCGCTCGGCACCCGGCGCCCCGGCGGGGACCGGCACCTTGATCACCGGCGCGCCGATGTCGTGAGCGAGCACCGCGGCCAGCACGACCGCGTCGGTGTCACGACGGATCCGCCCCTCGCGCCACACGATCGGTTCGACAAGCGCCTCGAGGCCGGCGTCGCGTGCCTGCTCGAGCACCTGCCCGAGCAGCTCCAGGGCGGGCGCGGTCAAGGGATCCTCGAAGTCGATGCGCGTCATGTGCTTGATCCCGGTCCAGCCGTCGGACGCCGCCCGGCCCACGCTCGCGACCAGGCGGTCGTCGAGCTCGAACGCCGAGCCGGCGAGACCGGTGCGGTTCAGCGACAGGTACGTCCGGTGCCGGGCTGCGATGTGGCCGGCCTCGGCGAGGCCCTCGAGGGGCTGCGCCGTCGCCAAGATCCCGTCGCACGCCGGCAGCGCCTTGGCCAGCGAGCCGAAGAACTCCGCCCAATTCTCTGTCGTAAGCACGGCCCGCGCCCGGTGGTCGGCCGCCAGGATGAGCGACGGGATGGGCAGCGTCCCGCCGCGCGTCATGTCGCCGCGCCCGACAGGGCGAGGACCACCTTCGCCACCGCGGAGAAGTCCTCGCGGCCGTAGCCCGCGGTGCTCGCCGCAGTCAGGAGCTGGCGCGCCGCCGCGGTCGTCACCACCGGTACGCCGGAGCGTGCCGCGTAGGTCAGAGCGAGGTCGACATCCTTGGCCATGAGGTCCGTCATGAAACCCGGCTGCCATCCGTTGGATGCCGGGCTCTCCGGGACGACGCCCGGTACCGGCAACCGGGTGCGCACCGCCACGCAGTCTCCCGTTGCGTGCGTCAGGACCTCGTAGAGCTTGGTCATGTCAACCCCGGACCGCACCGCCATCGCGGTGGCCTCCGCCGTCGCCGTCATCTGTGCTGCGTAGATCACCTGGTTGCACAGCTTCACGACCTGGCCCATGCCCGGCCCACCCACGTGGACGATCAACCCGGCGAACGGGTCGAGTGCGGGCGAGGTCGCCTCCAGCACGCCTTCGTCACCGCCCACCATCAGGGTCAGGGTCCCTTTCTGGGCACCCGCCGTGCCGCCCGACAGAGGAGCGTCCAGGTACCGCGCCCCGGTCTCGCCGACCCGCTCGTGCTGGGCCCGCTCCACCTCCGGGTCGATCGTCGAGCAGTCGACCACCGTCTTGCCCCCGCCGAGGACCGGCAGCATGCCGTCGACGACCTCCACGACCTCGGGCGAGTTGGGGACGCACATGATGATCACTTCGGACGCCTCGGCCACCCCGCGGGGCGAGCCCCCGTCGGTCGCACCCGCCTCCACGGCGGCGTCGATGGGTCCCCGGCTACGCGACGCCACCGTGACCTCGTGGCCCGCTGCGACCAAGTGCCCCGCCATCGGCAACCCCATGGCGCCGAGGCCGATGAACCCGATCCGCATGCCTGCTCCTCCCCGAACCAGAACCGATGCGCCGACTACGCGAACTGTGGCAGCCACTCGGCCGTGCCGGCGAGCAGCTCGTCGACCATCGCCTCCGTCACCCCCAGGTCGCCCCGCCCCGCCAGTGGGTCCAGCGCGAACGCCTCTCCCGCCAGCCGGCGGTCGCCCCGCAGCGCGGCCTCGACGGTGAGCTCCTGCGTGGCGACGTGGCGACGCACGATCTCGTCGTAGGGAGCCGGCAACACCGAACGATCGCGGCCCCGGATGCCGTCGCCGTCGATCACGCAGATCGACTCGAGCACGACGTCGGGCGGCAGGCCCACGCCCTGCCCCGAGTTCGGGATGTTCACCGGCGCCTCGAACGGCTCGCCGCTCAGCATCGCCTGGATCATCGGCGACGGCAGCTCGCCCGACTGCCAGGTCTGCAGGTCCTTCGTGCCGGCGAGCCACGCGTCGACGTCGGCCACGTACTCCGCTTGATGCTGCTCGCGCCTGCTGATCGGGCTCAGCCCGATGTTGTACGACGCGCCCCACTCCGACTCCGGCGTGAGGGCGAACGAGACGAACTCGGCGATATGGCGGTCGCCGGCCGCCGGGAACGTTCCCCAGCGGTCCAGCAGGGTCAGCTTGAACACGTGCCGCTCGGCGAAGTCGCGCTTGGAGAACTTTTCCGCCTCGGGCCGGTCCGGAGAGGGTCGCAGCGACTCCAGACCTCCCACCTCGTCCACCAGTTTGCGAAGCACGTCGAACCCGTCGGCCCCGTCGACCTCGAGCGCCGTGAGCACAGGAAAGTGGTTGATGCCTGTGACCGAGCACGTGACGGACTCGAACGGGCGCCCACACGCGATGGCCAGGTCCATGCAGAAGTTCCCGACCTCGTGGCACAGCCCGACCGTCTTGATATTGGTCTCCCGGCACACCGCGCGCGTCAGGCAGGTCATCGGGTTGGTGATGTTGAACAGCCACGCGTCGGGGCAATGCTGCTCCATGGCTTTGCCGATGCCGACCAGGACGGGGATGTTGCGCAGCGACCGGTTGATGCCGCCAGGCCCGACCGTGTCGCCCACGGTCTGCGTGATGCCGTGCCGAGCTGGCACGTCGAGGTCGACCGTCATGGAGCGGAAGCCACCGGTCGAGATGCACACGATGACGAAGTCGGCGCCCTCGAGCGCCGCGCCGAGGTCGGTCGTCGTCGCCACCGTGGCCTTGGCGTCCATGGCGTCGTTGAGCTTGCTCGCAAGCGCCTCCATCTTCGGTAACGGCGCCGGGTCGATGTCCTGCAGCACGAGATGCATGCCCGCCAGCGCCGGGGTCCCGAAGAGATCGGCCATGAGCTCGGGTGCCCACTGATAGCTGCCGCCCCCGACGATCGTCACTTGGGTGCTCACGACGCCACAGTACAGTCCCGGTCGTGCGTCGCCTCCGGCGTCGTGCCGCCGGACACCTCCCTCGGCCGTCGCAATGCCGTCGCTCGCGCGGCCTCGAGCCGCACCCGGGCTGACGGAGATCAGGGTCCGCCGTGCCGGCGATGATCGCCTCGTCGCGGCGGCCTCACCTCTGTTCGACGCATCCGCCAGTCATCACAGGACCTTCTCGCCCCAGAAGCACGCGAACGGGTTGTCGTTGTAGGGCGGCACGTCTACGTACCCCGCGGAGCGGTAGAGCGCGAGCCCGTGGACCTGCTTCGGACCGGTGTCGAGGCGGATCTTCCCGTAGCCCAACTCCTTCGCCGTTTGCTCGAGCGCATCGAGGAGCGCCCTTGCTATGCCCCGCGACCGGGCCGCCGGGCGAACGAACATCCGCTTGATCTCCGCCACGCCGTCGTCCAGTCGCCTGAGACCGCCGCCCGCAACCACCTCGGCTGCCTCGAACCCCACGAGGTACGCGCCACCGGGATCGCGCAGCTCGTGCGGAACCAGAGGCGGGTTGTCCAACCGATTGAAGGACTCGTAGACGTCGTTGAGCTCGACCCGCATCTCGGCCAACAGTTCTGATGCGGGCGGCTGCTCCGGGTCCGACCGTTCGAAGCGCAGATTGCTCACGCCACCTTGTCCGGATGCAACGCTCGGACCATACGGTGCATCCCATCGCGCCAGGGCACCGTCGTGGGACCGGCAACCTCGTGCATGCGCGTCGTGTCGATCTGCACGCTGTCGATGGTCTGTTCGGTGGGATCGAAGCGGGGCTCGACCCCTGTCAGCTCGCCGAGGTAGGAGCACCATTCCTCAATGCTCACGGGCTCGCTTCCCCCCCAGTTCACCGTCAGCGCCGGCACGGAGGCGGCCGTCAACAGCCGCGGCACCATGGCGAAGATGTCGTCGGCGTGCAGGGGGTGGTAGACGCTCGGCGCGTCGACATAGACCGGGATCGCGTTCCCGGACAACATCATGTGGAGGTGGATGGCCGGCCACCCGCCGTTGTCCCCATAGGGGACAGACAGCCGGGCGATCGTCGTCGGGACACCGAACCGCTGCGCTGCCCAGCGCGCTGTTCCCTCGGCGGCGATCTTGCAAATGCTGTAGGTCTGCAAGAAGGGCCATACGCCGTGGTTGTCGCCGAGCGGCGCCGACTCGTCCAGGGACAGATGGCCGGCCGGCTTGTAGACCGCTGTCGACGAGCAATGCAGGAATGCAGTGGCGCCCCGATGGTGCTCCATCAGCGAGGCCAGTCCCCCGCTGTTGGCGGCAAGATCGCGTTCCCAGTCGTTGGTCTTCGCGACCGCGAAGTTGAGCACGTAGTCGGCGTCCGCCGGCAAGCCGCCGACGTCGCCTGCCACGAGGTCGACGGGCACGCATTCGACGCCCGCAGCCTCGAGCTCTGCCCGAGCGGCCGTGTCAGAGAACCGTGCGGCGCCGACCACACGGTTGTCCCGGGCCAAGGCCAGGGCGAGGGGTCGAGCCACCTGGCCGGTGACTCCGGTGACGACGATGGTCTTGCCGTGGAACGTGTCTGGGCTCATAACACCCTTTCGTACTCGCTACGCTGCCCCGCGTGCACCTCTACGCCGCATTCCTGGGCGGCGAGCTCACGGACGGCCGGATGGGAGAAGACCACGAAGTGGTGTTCGTCGTCGCCGACGACGTGACAGGGGCACGCCGCGCCGCAAAGGCGAAATGGGGTGGCGACGGGCGCGCCCACGTCGACGCGCTCACGCGGCTCGACATGATCGACGGTTTCACGATCGCCCTCGAGGGGGGTGGCTCGGGCGACAAAACCGAGACGGAGGGCTACAACGCCTGACGGTCATACTGCGGGCGAAAGTCCGCCGTCGAGGTTGATCGCGACGCCAGTCAGATAGGACGCGCGCTGCGACAACAAGAAACAACCCAGGTCGGCGAACTCTTCGGCGCGCCCGAAGCGGCCCAACGGGACGGCGGCGTCCTTGGCAAAGCGGGCGTAGAACTGCTCGGTCGACTCACCTGTGCCCTCCGCGGCGCGCACCCACTGGCCGCTCTCGATCAGACCGATCAGCACAGCGTTGGCCCGGACACCGTCACGGGCGAGTTCCTTGGAAAGGGCCTTCATCAGTGCCATGCCGGCAGCCCGCGTGACCGAGCTCGGTTCGCTCGACCCGCCCGGCGCCTTGGCGGAGATCGCCAGCGTGAAGAGGATCGAGCCCTGCGTCTTTCGCAACTCGGGTAGAGCAAGGCGTGTCAGGCGGACGCCGGCCATGAGCTTCAGTTGGAAGTCGGACTCCCACGCCGCATCGTCGATGGACTGAATCGGACCACCCGCAGCGCGCCCGGCGTTGTGGACGATCCCGTCGATCCTCCCCCAGCGCTCCACGGCTGCTTCGACGAAGGCATCCAGATCCGCCGGACTCGTCACGTCGGCCTGCACCGCCAGTACGGCGGCGCTGATCTGACTCAGAGAGGATCCGGCGGCCTCCACTCGGCCCGGATCGCGCCCACAAACCGCCACCGATGCGCCCTCACTCGCGAGCCGCGTGGCCAAGGCGAGCCCGAGGCCGTCCGTGCCACCGGTGATGAGTACCGCTTTACCGCTCAGCTCGAGATCCATCTGTCAATCCTCCTTGGTCAGAGCCGCGTCGACACCTCCGAGAAACGCGTCGGCCTCGGCTTGAGATCGCAGACGGACGAAGTGCAAGTCAGACCATTGCGGATCGATCTCCGCCGCCCTGTAGCGCTCTCGATACACCCGGTGCCGGGATGCCGTCCAGGCGATGATGGACTTTTCCGGTTTGAATGACCACAGATTCGAGAACGGTTCCCTGTTCCCGTTCCAGAGCTCTTCACGCGAGAGGACACGACGGACGGTTCGACGGATCGTCCGTGCCATCACCGTCACGTAAGGGAAATCGAACCAGACGACTGTGTCCGCCTTGCTCCAGGTGATGTCCCGTATGACCGAATAGTTGCCGTCGACCACCCACGTGTCGGGCTCGGTCACTGCGGCAACCCGCGTCCTGAACTCGTCGTCAGAGAGTGGCGTCCATCCTGGTTGGTGATAGATCGAGTCCAGCTCCACGTGGGTCGTGCCCAATGCCCCCGCCAGGGCGGCGGCCAGGGTCGTCTTTCCCGATCCGGAACACCCGACGACGGCAACCCGTTTGATCTCAGCGCTCCTGTTCGGTCGGCCGCACAAGAATCTCGTTGACGGCCACCCGCCGCGGTTGGGTCACGGCATAGCGGATGCTCTCGGCAATGTCCGATGCCTGCATGATTTCGATGCCCTCGAAGTTCTGGGCCATTGCCTCGAGGACCTCCGGGCGATTGTGGGAGGCGAGCTCGGTGCCAACAGCGCCGGGCTCGATGATGGTCACCCTGACATGGCGCTTCGTGACCTCCTGGCGAAGGGACTCGCTGAAGGCACCGACGCCATGCTTGGTCGCGTTGTAGACGCCGCTGTTGAGGCGCGCCACGCGGCCCGCCGTGGAGCTCACATTCACAATGTCGGCAACGGAGCGGGGCTCACTGTCTGCGGCCGACAAGAGGTGCGGCAGCGCCGCGTGGGTGCAGTAGAGCAGCCCCAACAGGTTCAGACCGACCATCCGCTGCCATTCCTCCAGGGGCGCTCCCACGATCGGCCCGAGGAGCATGACTCCGGCGTTGTTGACGAGCGTGTCCAGGCGTCCGAATTCGGCCACCGTCTGGGATACCGCCGCGGCGGCAAGTTCTGGCTCGGTGACATCGGCTTCGATCACCATTGCGTTGTCCTTCCCCAGGCGCTCCGCCAGTGCTTCGAGGCGGTCGCGTCGCCGAGCAACGAGGGCAACTCGTGCTCCCTCGTCGGCCAGTACGGCCGCCGTGGCCTCTCCGATGCCGCTACTGGCACCCGTCACCAACGCGACAGTTCCCTGCAGGTTCTTGCTCATAGCGACGCTCCGTCTCGGGCCCGACGGGCCCGCCGCCAAGGTTTTACCGGATACGGGCTGTCGCCGTGCCGGGGGGGTGCGAGGGCCCTAGGACGTCCCGGCGGGCTCGTCAGAGCTCGATCTTGGTGGGCCTGCTTCGGGCACCGCCGCTTCGCCGTCGAGGGGCTCGACGCCAAACAGCCCGACCGGGACACCGATGTCCTCGGGCACCCGCGTCGGTGTGTCTCTGTTCAGGACCTCGCCGCGGAAATAGGCGGGCCGGAGACCTCGGTAAATGAACATCAGGACGATGCCCAAAACGATGGCGCCTACGTCAAGGATGATGACGCCACCGACGACGCGGTGAGTACCCGGCAACGTCCACGTCGTGTAGCTGTTGCTTGGGGTGACCCAGTTGTACCAAAGGAACCAGAACATCGCGAACCACAGGATGAGCCCGCCCAGGAGAGGCAGGATGCCGCGTACCCATAGGTTCCGGGTGTTCTCCGTGAGGCTCTTGCGGTAGTACCAGACACACGCGAATCCGGTGAGTCCGTAGTAGAACGCGATCATCACTCCGAGGGCGGTGACCGAGTCTGTGATCACGTTTCCGTGCGACCGATAGTTCAGGATCGCGTAGAGGGCAATCGAAACTGCGCCCATCGCCAGGGTCGAGACCGACGGAGTGAGGAAGCGCTTGCTCACCCGGCCGAAGGCGGATGGGATCGCCTTGTATGTCGCCATCGAAAGCGTGGTCCGCGCTGTCGGCAGAATCGTTGTCTGCGTTGACGCCGCCGCCGAACTGAGCACCATCAGGAGCAGCAGTTTGGTCATGAACCAGCCGATCCCCGACGTCCCGAAGACCGACGTTCCGAGCACGTTGATCACGTCGGACTCGTTGGCGCTGTTGCCTAGGCCGATGCCGTGGGTTCCAACGCCGGCGTAGGACTGTGACGCCATGACGACAAGCGCATAAGTCACGAGAAGGATGAGCGTCGAGAGCACCGCGGCACGTCCCGGTGTCCGGCGCGAGTCCTTCGTTTCCTCGTTCACAGAGACGGAGGTGTCCCATCCCCAGTAGATGAAGAGCATCAGGGTGAAGCCCACCATGAAGCTGGTGAACGAAAGATGGTGGAATGGGTTGAACCACTCGGCGCTGGGGGTCAGATGCCCGGGAGGTGCATGGCCGATGCCCACCTTCACGAGCGCGACGACCGCGAAGATCACCAGGATCGTCAGCTCTATCCCGAGCAGGACCTTCTGCATATTGGCGGAGATCTCGATGCCGACGTAGCAGATGGCCGTCATCACAACGATCCAAAGGATCCCGACCAAGAGCACCCACGTGCTCGACGCGTTGGATCCGATTCCGCCAGCGCCGAAAAGCAAGAAGACGTACTGCCCGGCGATTTGAGCCAGGCTGGCCATGACCAAGATGTCGGCGGCCACGATGCCCCATCCTCCGAACCAGCCGGTCTTGGGCCCGAACGCACGTGCTCCCCAGGTGAAGGTGGTGCCGCAGTCAGGATCGGCGTAGTTCAACTCCTTGTACGCGTAGGAGATGAACAGCATCGGGATGAAGGCCAGGATCGTGATGATCGGTGCCCCGAGGCCGCCGATGGCGATAACGACGAAGCCCAAGGTGGCAGCCAGGCTGTAGGCGGGAGCCGTCGAAGCGACCCCGACCACGATGGACGAGATCAGACCAAGGGCACCGCCCTTGAGGCCCTTCGCACCAGGATCCTCCTTGTGAGCCAACGAGGCATCGAGATGAACCATCGCCCCCCCTTTGTTGACTAAGGGTTTACGGCCGGAACCATACTCAAAGGGCGGCGGAATATCCCGGATTTTTCACCGATCTCGTCCCTGACCCCGGCGTCTGCTCTCTTTTCTGAGGGCGAACCCAGAGCTGGTGCCTGAATTCGGCGTCAGCTGACGTCGGTCTCCGTCCGCCCGATGCCCTCTCGGAGCTTTTGGAGGCTGGACGAGAGGAGCCGGGAAACGTGCATCTGACTCACACCCACCGCGACGGCGATCTCGGACTGGGTGAGGCCATCGACGAAGCGCATGCGCAAGATCGACTGCTCCCGCTCGGGCAGCGTGGCCAGAGCGGGACCGAGCAGCACCCGGTCCTCGACAGAGTCGTAGTTGCCGTCGTGCTCGCCCAGTCGGGCCGAAAGTGGGTCGTCCTCGCTCTCGTTCGCGTCGATGGACGCGGCTCGGTATCCCTGTCCGGCTTCGATCGCCTCGATGACCGCTTCTTCGCTTGCTCCGGTTGCTTCGGCAAGCTCGGCCACCGTCGGGTTCCGGCCGAGTTGTTGCACAAGGCTGGCGGTTGCATGGCCGAGCTCGAGGTAGAGCTCTTGCACACGACGGCTCGCCCTGACCGCCCAACCCTTGTCTCGGAAATGACGCTTCAGCTCTCCGATGATGGTCCTCGTTGCGAACGCGGCGAAATCGACACCCCGGCTCGGGTCGAAGCGGTCAACGGATTTCACCAGCGCGACCGAGGCAACCTGAACCAGGTCGTCGAGCGGTTCTCCGCGATGAAGGAAACGTCGGGCCAACTGATGGGCGAGTCCGAGGTTGGAGGTAATCAGCTCCTCGCGCTCGGCCGGGTCGAGAGGCGATTGGTCAGCTCCGGTGTCGGATTCCGGCCCGGGATCCTTTTCCCGGCCGACCGTCACGCGTCATGCACCCCACGCCGCTTGCGTAACCACGTGCGCACTGAGCCGTCCTGGCTCTCTCGTCCGTGCTCATCCACAAGCGCATCGAGAATCTGCTGGCTTAGAAACGCCGACTCATCCTCGTCAGGTTGGGTTTCGCCTCCCGGAGCAGCGTGTTCCAACGTGCACTGGACTCCAATCGCGTCGTCCAGGACGCTCAGCTCAAGACGCAGATCGCCGTACCGGGAGTCGTGGCCCTGCAGCGTAAGGAGACACAACTCACCCACGGCAAGACGAAGGTCTTCGAGCTCTTCGATATCGAAGCCCGCCCGCGCGGAGATCGCGCTCGTGACAAGCCTCGCCAGGACAATCAGATCACCCCGCGCGGGAAACGTGAGCTCGATGCGGTCTCCCGCGGCCAGCTTCTCCATGGAGTCGGTCATGACGCTCCGGCTGCCTGGAGCGAATCCGTGATCGTGAAGACATTGGTAAGCCCGGTGATCTCGAAAATCTTTACGATCCGAGGGTCGGCCGCCACGATGTGAAGATCGCCTCCCAACTCGCGGCACCTCTTCAGCGCTCCCACGAGTACGCCCAAGGCTGTCGAGTCCAGAAAGGTCACACCGAGTATGTCCAGCACAATCGTGCTCCCACCGTCGGCGATGACCCGATGCAGGCATTCACGGAGCTGCGGCGCAGTGGCGACGTCAATCTCACCGCTGACCGCGACCACGGGAAGCGTCCCGGCCGTCTTCTCTTCTATCTGGAACTCCTGATCCACGCTTGCTCTCCTGGTGAGGGCCGAAAATGAACGCCCGACGGACGCGTTGCAATGCCGATTGGCCCCTGGCTTTCTATAGCCGTTCGCCGAACAACCTAAACGTCCACGGATGCCGGCACGCCAACCCCACCGGTCAGAAGTGGCCTTTCCAGCTGGTCGGCGTAGGCGGAAGGGCCGGGGCGCACCACTCTGAGTACGCGTCGCCGGGTGCGGCCCGACGCCCGTAGGCAATAGCGTTTTGCCGAGCCGCATGCCCTCCTGGGAGAGAATGGACTGTGCCCGAATCTGCGGAAGAGGAGGTTCAAGCCTCGCCTCGGAGTGACCGAGCGGACCGCGCCGAGGCAATTGCAACGATCGTCGCCCTTCTGTGGGTCTCGGGGGCTGCCATCGTCTTTGCTGTTTACGGCGGCAACATCTCACTTGTCGGCGTGATGGCGATCGGACCGTTTATCGCCGCTGCCTTCGCACGTCCGTCGAGGGTCGCGCTGGTGGGAGCCCTGGCTGCCCTCTTTGCGCTCATCATCGGCACCCCCCCACACGACTACGGCGAGCTGAACCACACGCTCCGCGTGGTCACCCAGGTAGCGGCAACGGCGGTCGCCATGTGGATCTCCTACCTGCGGGGTCAGCGCAATCTGCAGCTATGGACAGCTCGCTCTGAGACCCGGGAGGAGCGCCGGCGACGCGTTGCAGCAGAGACGGCGCAGCGCATGCAGGTGATGGCACGTGCTCTCACCACCGCTGCCGACCCGGCGCAGGTGGCCGACGCCGTCTTCGCGGCACTGCGCGATGAGCTGCACGTCGACGCGGCGACGTTCGCGCTCGTCGGTGAACGGGGTCACTTACGGACTCTGCGGCGCTTCGGCTACGACCCACAAGAACCCGTGGACGGCGTTCTGACCTCGTTGCAGCCAGGGGGACCCGTCCTTGGGCAAAGCGTCGCTCTCTTCGCCGAATCGCCGGAGGATCTGAAGCGGCAACGTCCTGACGTCTACGCCTCTCTGATGTCGAGCCGTTTCCGCGCACTGGCGGTCGTCCCTTTGGTGGTTTCGGACCACACGATCGGTGCCGTTGTGGTGCACTGGGACGACGACCGTGACATCTCGGATCCTGACCGAAGTTTTCTCTTCACCATCACCGGCGCGGCTGCGCAAGCAGTGGAGCGTGCCCGACTGACGCTCACCGAGTTCGTCAACCTGGAACGAAACCAACACCTGCACCAGTTGAGTTCGGCTCTCGCCGCAGCAACGACTCCCGGCGATGTCGCCCATGCCGCCATCGCCGGCGGACGCCGAGCACTTGGCGCCCAATCTGCGGTGGTCCGGGTGCCGGTCACGGGTGAACGCGCCTTGTGGTGCGTCGCAAGTAGCGGTCATCCGGCGCTACTGGCTCGGGGGATGGTGCCAGTGGACGAAGGCAATGCCGGGATGTGCTTTTCTCGAGCAACGACGGTCGTCGGCACTATCGAGAGCGCGGAGAACCTGGGCACCGACTTGGCTGCCGAAGTCGTGCCTCGCGTGCTGGCGGAAATGGCTGAACCGGTGACCGTTGTTTCCGAACCACTGCTCGGCAGCGTGGGGCCGCTCGGCGTATTGACCCTTGCTTTTGTCAACCACCCCGAATTGAGTGAACCCGACCTGCGATTCCTCTCGACGCTCGCTGGCCTCACGGCACAGGCGCTGGAGCGAGCCCAGGTCTTCGAACACGAGCGGGAAGCGTTGCGGGCCGCCGAGGCTGGACGCGAACGTTTGTCGTTGCTTTCCGAGGTGACGCGGCTGCTCAGCTCGAGTCTTGAGCCGACCACTGTGATTCGCCGGACGATGAGCCTCGTCGAAGGGCGACTCGCCGATTCCTGTGTGGTGCAGGTCCCAGGCGACCTGGGACTGGTTCGACTGGACCTCCAAGGACCCCAGGGCTCAGAAGCGGACCCGTCTGGGACGGAATTCGAGGGCGTGCCGTTCGACAGCGCCGCACCGGCTGCCGTCGCGTATCGGACGGGCCGGACCCAATTGGCGCCACTCGAAGAGACGGACGACTCCAACCCTCAAGCGGTCTCCACCGTCCTCGCGGTGCCGCTCACGGCAAACGGAGAGGTCATCGGCGTGATGACCTTCATCGACGGACCTGGCCGCATGTTCGAGGCGGATGACGTATCGCTGGCCACCGAGGTGGCGTCGCGGACCGGTGTAGCGCTGTCGAACGCCACTCGCTTCCAGCGCGAACACGTGGTGGCCGAGGTGCTCCAACGAGCGGTTCTACCGGATTCCTTGCCGGCGGTGGACGGCCTGCGCCTTGACGCCGAGTACCGCGCGGGGGTGGCTGGCAGCTACGCCGGCGGCGACTGGTACGACGTATTCGAGTTGGGGAATGACTCCATCTTCTTCAGCGTGGGCGACGTGATGGGCAAGGGTGCCCCCGCAGCGGCATTGATGGGCCAGGTGCGCAGCGCGATCCGGGCCTACGCGGTGTCGGGGCAATCACCGACCGAGGTCCTCTCTTCGCTCGACCGCCTGTTCAACACACTGGTGGAAGACCGGGTCGTCACGGCAGTCGTGGGAACGATCACACCGTCAACGGGGCGCGTCATCCTGAGCAACGCGGGACACCCTCCCCCGTTGGTTGTACGTGCCGACGGCACCGTCACGTTTTGCCCGCTGCAGCACTCGCTCCTGATTGCGGCCGGACTGAACGGCAGCCCGAGGCCGCGCGACGAGCTCGTGCTCGACCAGGGCGACTCGCTGGTGATGTACTCAGACGGTTTGATCGAGCGAAGGGGCGAGCTCATCACAAACGGAATGGAGCGCCTCGGAACTGCCGCAACCGTGATTGCCAAGTCGGGCTGGCCAGACCGGGCCGCCGTGACGTTCGCATCCATGTTGAGCAACGAGGAACGCACCGACGACGTGGTCGTTCTGTGCATCAATTATTGCGGAATCACCGCTGAAGGCATAACTGCACAGTCCGTGGGTACGACACGAGATGGCATGGCAACATTGCACCTGGAGCCGGTGGTGGAAAGCACCCCGGTGGCACGACACTGGATTGCCGCGCATCTCCGCGACCTGCCGGCCGACGTTTCGAGCTGCGCCGCTCTGCTGACATCTGAGCTGGTGACAAACGCCGTCCTGCACGCCGCAACACCGATGTGCGTCACCCTGCACATCCTCCCCGATCGGATCCGGGTCGATGTCGCCGATGGGAACTTGTCATTTCCCGCGATTAAAGACTACGGACGCGATGCAGCGACGGGCCGAGGCCTCACGCTCTTCAACACGCTTGCATCGGACTGGGGTGTCCAAGCGGTCGACGGAGGCAAGATCGTCTGGTTCGAGCTTCCCGTCGATTTCCCGGTTGCCCCGGTCAACTTCTCTGACGGGACTTTCCGCTTCGATCTCATGGGGCTGACACACCCTGACCTGCACGGTGAAGAACCGACCTCCCCGAAGGTCTCCGTTCGACTGATCGGCATCCCGGTGGCGCTGCTGCAAAAAGCAAGTGAGCAATACGAAGCGCTGTTTCGCGAATTGCGACTGATGAAGGAGCGCGGCGTGAGTGCCCCCGGCTCCCCCGCGCTCCCAGAACGACTGTCCGTCTTGGTCTCCGAGATAGGGACCCGCTTTGGGAGACTCGGCCCAGGGATGGACGAAATGTGGCAGTCGGCCGTGGACGACAACGTGGATCGGTACGACTGGACCCTCGAGTTGCCCCAGGCGGCGGTCGTGGCATGCGAGTTCTATGACGCCATGCTCGACGAGGCCGACGAATTCGGGCTCTCCGCGCAGCTGTTGACGCTTCCGGCATCGCCAACCAGCGTGGCCGTGCGCCGTTGGTTCCTCTCCGAACTCATCGGCCAGCTCCACGGAAAGGCACCAGTCGCCTGGAGCGAGAGCCGGTTCCACTCCGCCCTGCAAGCGACGACCGCGAACTGAACGTCGCGTCAGCGCGGCTTGGCGGTCGCCTTCTTCAAGACCTTCGCGTAGAGGTCCAGGCCCTCGTTCGAGAGAGCTGACGCGGGACCGCTCGCAATGGAGACGCGTTCGGGGACGATTCCCCAAACCGGCACCGTCAATTCGTTCCACCACTCGACAGTGGCGTCCAGGTCATTGGTCCCGAGCCGGGCCGAGCAGATGACGACGCCGGCTGGGACGTTGCGCGGCGTCATGGCAAGGGTGGCCATGACACGGTTGGGCTCGACCCCGCCGGCACGGGTGGGGATCACTACGGCATCGGCGCGGCCCAGCGCAGCCTGGACCACCGGGCCCTCACCCGGTGGCGTATCGACCACCACAATGCCGTCGTCATGGTTCATTGCCTTGCCGACGGTCCTTACCGAGGGACCCTCCACGAGTTCGACGCCATCGAAGGGGTCGGCGTCGTACCACTCGGCCGTTGAACCTTGGGGGTCGGCGTCGACGAGCATGACCGGTCCTCGTCCCCTTTGCCCGGCGACGGCGGCCAGGTAGACGGCCGTGGTCGTCTTGCCGACGCCACCTTTCACGTTGCTCACCACGATGTTCATTCGGTCAGGTCCTTCGCCGTCGGAAAATTCGGCCCTTACGGTATCGGCCGGCCGCACCCCGGCGTCACGGCAGGAGGAGCTTGCCGAGGCGGCGACGGGTGATCATGACCCCGCCGATCGCCATGATGATCAAGTAGGCGATGTGGCCGAGGAGGGCCCAGCTGAAGATGCCCAGGTCGGCGGCGCGGACGATCACGACCCCCTGGTACAGGGGGGTGCACCGCACAACCGCCTGTAGCCATCCGGGGTACACCGTGAGGGGGTAGAAGGTCGCCGAGAAGAGGAACAGCGGGATGAACGCAAGGGAAACCATGTCGAAGTCCTGCCACGTCCGCATGTAGGTGGTCCCGGCCATCCCCGCAGATGCGAATGCCAGGCTGATGAGAATGGCGGCCGGCCAGCAGAGGACGGCCCACGGCGAAACGATGTAGCCCAAGATGGCCATGATGGCGAGGAAGGCAGCCGAGTAGAGGGCGCCTCGCAACACGCACCAGCTCAACTCTCCGAGGGCGACGTCATTGACGCCGAGGGGCGTGGACAGCATGGCGTCATAGGTCTTAGCGATCTTGAGCTTGAAGAAGACGAGAAACGTCGAATCGAGCATGGCGCCGTTCATGGCCGACGATGCCAGCAGTCCGGGCGCGACGAATGCGGTGTAAGGAATCAGCTTGCCGTCGACGTTGATCGGTCCGACGAGATGGGACAGCCCGACCCCGATGGACAGCAGGTAAAAGAGGGGCTCGAAGAATCCCGAGATGATGAAGATCCACGAGCGTCGATACACCAAGATGTTGCGCTCGAGTACCCGCGAGGCGTGGCGGCCGCCAAGAAGGGCGAGCGGTGTGATGCGCGCGGCAACTCCGGGGGGGCGCCGGTCGATCACCGCGTTCGGGTCCGTGACGCTCACGGACACGTCAGACCACCAACCGACGGGCGAAGGTGCGGCGCCCTGCCAGATAGCCGACGAAGGCCAGCGCACTTAGGTACGCCAGGTGCCCGAGGTCGGCCCACGAGACTTGCCCGAGAGTCAGGTCTCGGCACAGGGCGACGCCGTGGTAGAGCGGGGTTGCGTATGCGACAGCCTGTAGCCACGCGGGCAGCTGCGAGACAGGGAAGAACGTGCCCGAGAAAAGGAACATGGGAATGATTGCGAATCGGTACAGCGTCGAGAAGGACGTGTCCTTGTCCTGCGTGGCTGCGAACGCACTGACCGGCGCTGAGAAGGCAAGACCCGTCAACACTGCTGCCGGAAGTGCTGCGACCGCCCATGGCGAATAGACGACACCAAAGGCCGCCATCACGGCCAGATAGATCGACACGACGATGGCCAGCCGAGCGGCGATCCAGGCGAGATGGCCGAGCAGAACGTCGTAGACCTCGAGTGGCGAAGCCAGTTGGGCGAAATACGTGCGCATCCATTTGATGCCGCCCATGACGGGATAGGTCGCATCGTTCGTACCGATCTGCATGCACGTTCCCGCCAGGAGTCCCGGAGCAAGGTAGGCGACGTACGTAACCCCACTCACCCCGTGCGAGTGCTTGTCGATCAGTGATCCCAGGGCGACGCCCATCGCAGCCAGGTAAAGGACGGGAATGAGAAAGCTGGTGACGACGGAGCTTCGCCACGTCCGCCGATATTGGTAAGCCCAATACCCGGCGGCACGCAACCACATTGGTGTCGAGATGCGCCGAGGTGGGACCTGTTCTCCGTGCCTGAAGATGCTGACGCCCAGCGGCGCGGCGTCCGGCGCCGTCGTGGTCACGCGGTCAGTCCACCAAGCTGCGGCCGGTCAACCGGAGAAAGACGTCTTCCAACGTCGACCGACGGACCAACGTGCTCTGGGCGACATGGCCCATGCGCGCGACTTCCTGAAGGGCGGCGTCGCCGTCCTCCGTGTAGAGCAGGATTCGGTCGGGCAAGACCTCTTGGCGTTCGGCCAGAGCCACCAAGGAAGGTGCGATCTCCTCGTGCTGGCCTGGAGCGAACCGGAGCTCGACGACCTCTTTCGTCGAGAACTCTTCGATCAGCTGCCGCGGCGTTCCCTCGGCCGCAAAGCGGCCCTTGTCCATCACGACCAGTCGGTCGCAGAGCTGTTCCGCCTCGTCCATGTAGTGCGTGGTGATGATGAGGGTGACCCCTTCTTGCTTGAGGCGGTAGAGACGGTCCCACAGCAGGTGCCTGGCCTGCGGATCGAGACCCGTCGTGGGCTCGTCCAAGACGAGGAGATCGGGGTCGGAGATCAGGGCCCGGGCGATTGTCAGTCGGCGCTTCATCCCTCCCGACAGTGGATCAACCCGATCGTGCGCGCGCTCGGTCAGTTGAGCGAATTCGAGGAGCTGATCCGCCCTCTCGCGAATGACCTTCTTCGGCATGTCGAAGTACCGCCCGTAGATCATCAGGTTGTCGAGGACGGTAAGTTCCAGGTCGAGCGAGTCCTCCTGGGGAACGAGGCCCATGCGGGCACGGATCCGGGGCCCCTCGGACGCCGGGTCCATCCCCAGCACTCGCAGCGCCCCTTCGCTGACGGGGCTGATGCACGAGATCATGCGCATGGTCGACGTCTTGCCTGCTCCGTTGGGCCCGAGGAACCCGAACGATTCTCCCTTGGAAATGGTGAAGTCGACACGGTCGACAGCGACAAAGTCGCCGAAGCGCTTCACCAAGCCGTGCGCCTCGACCATCGGCGCGACCGCTCCAGCAGCCCGCGCATCGCCGGCAGGCACCTCGTCTCGTTCCCGCTCCGAATCGGGGACGTCAGTCATCGGCGAGGAATGTGACGCCATTGTCAGCTAACGATACCTTGCTCTCCAGGACGCAGATCGAGCGGAGGTGGACCATGGCCCGAACCGGACAGAGGCGGGCGTTCCCTGAGGGTTTTACCTGGGGCACGGCAACGGCGGCACACCAGATCGAGGGCGGGAACGTCAACAACGACTGGTGGGCGTTCGAGCACGCAGCGGACTCGGTGTGCACGGAACCGTCCGGTGACGCCTGTGACTCATGGGAACGCTGGGAAGAGGACGCCGACCTGGTCGCAGGTCTGGGATTGGACAATTACCGCTTCTCCATCGAGTGGAGCCGGATCGAGCCGGCCGAGGGCGAGTTCTCCCACGCTGCGCTCGCCCACTACCGCCGGGTTTGTGAGGGGCTGCGTGCACGCGGCGTCGACCCCGTCGTGACGTTCCACCACTTCACGACGCCACGCTGGCTCACCGATCTGGGGGGCTGGGAGAGCGGTGTGGCGGTAGAGCGCTTCGCACGCTTTTGCACGGTCGTGGCGGCAGCGCTCGGCGACGTCATGAGCAGCGCGTGCACCATCAATGAGCCGAACATCGTGGCCACGATGGGTTGGCACGCCGGGTTGTTCCCTCCCGGAAAGAACGATGTCGGGTTGGCGCGCCGTGTGGCGGGGCATTTTGTCGACGCCCACCGGGCGGCAGTCGAGGCCATCCGTTCTGCGGCGCCAGGCATTCCTGTGGGGTTGACGCTGTCGATGACTGATTATCAGCTGGCACCCGGGGGTGAGGCGAAACTCGAGAGCATCCGCTATCAGGCAGAAGACGTCTTCCTTGATGCGACCAAAGGAGACGATTTCCTCGGGGTACAGACATACACCCGCCAGCTGATCGGACCTGAGGGATGGACTGGGTACGAAGAGGGCGTGCCGGTTCTCGACATGGGATACGAGTTCTATCCGGCTGCACTCGGCAACTGCCTGAGACGCGCGTGGGATTACACCGATGGCGCGGTGCCGTTGTTTGTCACGGAGAACGGAATCGGCACTACAGATGATGACCAGCGCATCGACTATGTACACCAGACCCTTTCCGGTGTGCTCGACGCCATCGATGAGGGCATCGACGTACGGGGCTACACCTATTGGTCGCTCCTCGACAATTTCGAGTGGGCGTTGGGCTATCGACCTCGGTTCGGGATCGTGAATGTGGACCGCACCACCTTCGCGAGAAGCGCAAAGCCGAGTGCCGGCTGGTTCGCTGGCGTCGCGGCCGCCAATGCCCTCGACGGCTGATCGAGGTTCCGCCTACGCGGCGGCCAGAGCCGTGTTCGCGGCAATCGCCTGCGTAACATCGTTCCAGAGGATTTCGGGCAGGTCGTGGCCCATGCCCGGGTAGGTGATCAGCTTGGCACTGGGGACGGCCGCCGCGGTCGCCTGCCCGCCGCTCAGCGTCACGAGCGGATCAGCCTCTCCGTGTAGGACCAGGAACGGGAGCTCCACACCGTGCAATCCCTGCGTCCGATCGGGTGACGCGAGGATGGCCGCAAGCTGTCGTGCCGTGCCCTCCGGACAATACGAACGGTCGTACGCAGCAGCCGCTCGCGTCCGCAGGATCTGCTCGTCGACAGGGTACGCCGGCGAACCGATCACCCTGCTACCGGCCACGCTCGCTTCGATTGCCTCGTCTCTGCTTGTCGCGATCGGTCGCAGCAACGCGGTGATGGCCTCGCCTGTCGGAGCTCCGACGGAGCGGTCCCCGGTCGTCGACATGATGGAGCAGGCGGAGAGGAACCGATCCTGATGGTGGATCGCAAGCGCCTGGGTGATCATTCCTCCCAACGACGCGCCGACCACATGCACCTTGGAGAGTCCCAGCTCTGTCAGGAGTCCGGCCGCGTCATCGGCCATGTCCTCAATCCGGTAAGGGGCCGACGTCGTGTCACCCCCAAACAGAGCAGCTATCTCGGGGGTCCCTTCCAGCTTGGTCGAAAGGCCACTGTCGCGGTTGTCGAACCGAATCACGAAATACCCTCTCTCACATAGGCCGTCGACGAACCCCTGGGGCCACGTGATCAACTGTGCGCCCAAACCCATTACGAGGAGCAAAGGCGGTCCGGCCGGATCACCGTCTGTGACGTATTCGATATCGATCCCGTTCGCATGGACGTTCGGCACGGTGAGCTCCCTTCGAGACTGATTCCGGTCGCTTTCCTACCAGGCGGAGCACGGGCAGGGGCTATGCAGACGTCGAGGGCTCGACGAAGGAAGCATCGTGGCTTCGGGTCCTTCTCCAGCGGGGTCCCGGCTCAAAGCCGACCAGAAAGACTTGGACCGAGCCCATGCAGACGATGAAGAGCGGGAAAGCCGCCACGTCGAATGTCCAGTGATCGACCGTCAGCAGCAAGATGACCATGCTCAGTACGGCGCCAACATAGGTGTGAACCGTCTCGGTCTCCGGGTGGGTCCAGCTCTTCATCAATGTCGGCACCCCAGCCAGGAAATCGGCCACGATGGCGGCGGAGATAGCCAGAACTCCGTTGCGCGTCACCAGCCATACGACGGTACCGACGATTGACATCGCGCCGCAGGCGTAGTCGAACCGACGGATCTTCCAAACCGACTCTGGGTTGTGGAATGAAGCGACGAAGACCAGCAATGGCATGAAGCCGATCATGAACGTCGGGAGCGTACGGATACCTACTCCCTGGTCAAGCTCGACCGCTGCGGCCAACAAGGGCGCGATCGCCCAGAGGAGCCACGTCACCCGATTGGGCTTCGTGGTTCCCCGAAGGGTGTCACGTAGATATACGGCTGTACCGAGAGCTCCGATTGCACTGCCGACGTACACCCAATTGACACTGATCACCGCACGACAGTCTGCTGCCTCCGGCGGGCACCCGTCATCCCGAGGGCGACCAGTCTTGACCCATGCCTGCCGGTAGGTTGGCGCGAGAGAGCGGACCGGAGGAGTACCGGTGCGAATAGGCCAAAAGGAAACCGACGTCCATGGGTGAGCTCCTGCTGGTCGCATTCCTCGGCGGACTCATCACCGGGATCTCGCCCTGCATCGTTCCCGTGATCCCCGTGGTCGTCGCGGGAGGTTCATCCACCACCAGCAGCCGACGTCCGTTCCTCATCATCGGCGGGCTGGTCCTGAGCTTCAGCTTGACGGTGCTCTTCGCGCAGACCGTGCTCAATTTTCTGCACCTCCCCCTCGACTTCCTC
>Ga0307474_10000797_pt1 | contig 22790 bp, 25 predicted proteins | sample atmos_gasesECM1C_2_FD_203312 | JGI IMG/M metagenome (GOLD analysis project Ga0307474, IMG submission 203312) | Hardwood forest soil microbial communities from Morgan-Monroe State Forest, Indiana, United States - atmos_gasesECM1C_05 | ecosystem: Environmental > Terrestrial > Soil > Temperate... | reverse complement strand
TCCCATCGGGGAGAGGTCGGATTGCGAAGCAATCCGGGTGAGGGGCCGCAGTGCTCTCGATCGACAGTAACCCCTCACCCGATTTGCCTGCGCAAATCGACCTCTCCCGATGGGAGAGGTGACCTTCGCTGCTGCGACGGTCGCCATGGTCGTCCCTATGCCATCACTCGCTCCGGCAACAGCTCCGCGATCTGCACCGCGTTCAGCGCGGCACCCTTGAGCAGCTGATCCGCGGCGACGAACATGGAGATCGAGTGGCCGCTCGTGTCGCTCAGATCCTTCCGGATGCGGCCGACCAGCACGTCGTCCTGGCCCGAGGCATCGACCGGCATCGGGAAGTAGTTGTTGGCGCGGTCGTCGACGACCCGCACGCCCGGCGCGACGCTGAGGATGTTGCGGACCTCGGCTTCGGTGATCGGCTTCTCGCACTCGATGGTGATGGCCTCGCAATGGGCGCGCAAGACCGGCACGCGCACGCAGGTCACGCCGATGCCTATCTTATCGTCCTCAAAGATCTTGCGGGTCTCCTTGATGACCTTGGTTTCCTCGTCGTTGTAGCCGGTCTCGGGATCGATTGCGGTGTTGTGGCTGAACAGGTTGAAGGCGTAGGGGTGCGGCATCACCTTGGGCGGAAAGACCTGGCCGTTGAGATGCGCGCGAGTCGACTGCACGAGCTCGTCCATGGCGGCAGCGCCCGCGCCGCTCGCGGCCTGGTAGGTCGCGATGATCACGCGCTTGATGCGGTTCTTCTGGTGGATAGGCCAGAGGGGCACGAGCGCGGTGATCGCCGCGCAGTTCGGGTTGGCGATGATGCCCTTGTGGTCGCGAATGCGGTTGGGATTGATCTCGGGGATCACCAGCGGCACGTTCGGGTCCATACGGAAGGCCGAGGAATTGTCGACGACGATTGCGCCCGAGCGCACGGCGACGGGAGCAAACTTCCTGGAGATGGAGCCGCCGGCCGAGAACAGGGCGATGTCAACGCCTTCGAAGGAGCGCTCATTGAGCTCCTCGATGACCACCTTCTGCCCGCGGAAATCGATCGTCTTGCCGGCTGAGCGGGCGCTCGCGAGCGCCTTCAGCCTGCTTACGCGGAAATTGCGCTTGTCCATGGTGGCGATGAACTCGGCTCCGACAGCGCCGGTCACGCCGACAATGGCTACAACGGGATCGTTCTTCACTTCTCTCTCCAGTCAGTTGAGCATGTGTTTTGAGGCAATAAAAAAGCCCCGGACCTGGTCAGGCGGGGCTTCGGTTCGAGATGTCGCGAGGTCCAGATCAGCTACGCGCGCACGCCTCCGAGGCCCGGTCGGGCTTTGGTCGTTTTGGTCGTGATTTTGGTCGCGGCGATCATGGCGCGGGACCATAGGGGGGCGGCGCCGGGCCGTCAACGGCCTTTTGCGCTCCTATTCCGGTGCTTCCTGGTTGAATCCGACCGCCCTGTTACGCGATAAGCCGCGGCATGACGCTTCCCAACCATTTCGAACTGCTCGCAACCGATGGCACCGCCCGCGCCGGACGGCTGACCACCCCGCACGGGGTGGTGCGTACCCCCGCCTTCATGCCGGTCGGCACGGCAGGGGCCATGAAGGGGCTGTACTGGCGCGAGGTGCGGGATGCCGGCGCCGATATCGTGCTCGGCAACACCTATCATCTGATGCTCCGGCCCGGTGCCGAAAGAATCGCGGCCCTCGGCGGCCTGCAGCGCTTCACGGGCTGGGGCGGGCCGATGCTGACTGATTCCGGCGGCTTCCAGGTGATGTCGCTCTCGGAGCTCCGCAAACTGACCGAGCATGCGGTGACCTTCCGCTCCCATATCGACGGGGTGAAGGTCGAGCTGTCGCCGGAGCGCTCGATCGAGGTGCAGCGCTTATTGGGCTCCGACATCGCCATGCAGCTCGATGAATGCGTGCGGCTGCCGGCCGAGCGCGCCGATATCGAGCGGGCGATGCAGCTCTCGCTGCGCTGGGCGGAGCGCAGCAAGCGCGCCTTCGAGACAGCGGCCGCCGGTTACATGCTGTTCGGCATCGTGCAGGGCGGCGACGTGGGCGAGCTGCGGAAGCTGAGCGCGCGCGGGCTCTCTGAGATCGGCTTCCATGGCTACGCCATCGGCGGGCTCGCCGTCGGCGAGCCGCAGGCTGTGATGCTTGCCATGATCGAGGAGACCGCGCCGCTGTTGCCGCAGGACCGGCCGCGGTATCTCATGGGCGTCGGCACGCCCGACGACCTGCTCGAGGCGGTCAAGCGCGGCATCGACATGTTCGATTGCGTGCTGCCGACGCGCAACGGCCGGCACGGCGTGGCCTTCACCAGGTTCGGCGCGATCAATCTGCGCAACGCGCGCCATGCCGACGATCCGCGCCCGCTGGACGAGGAGAGCGCATGGCCGTCGACGCGGGATATCTCGCGTGCCTATCTGCATCACCTCGTCCGCTCCGGCGAGACGCTCGGCGCGATGCTCCTGTCCGAGATCAACATCGCCTACTACCAGCGCCTGATGGGCGACATCAGGGACGCGATCGCGCAAGGCAAGTTTGCAGATTTCTACGAGGCGACGCGGCAAGGTTGGGCGCAGGGCGACATCGCCCTGCGCACGAGCTGATCGGCAAGCTTTTCGGCGAGCACCCGATGCAGGACATCAGGACTGCGACGGCAAGCAGAATTTCTCTGAAATTTTACCAACCGACATTGGAACAATAGCGCGGGGCGCGCGAGATGGCGTCCCGCCGGACGACTAATTACACACGATCTGCTTTGCCGCGTGTTTGGTTACGAAGCCGTATCCGCAGGTGTCGCAGGTCCAGAGATAGCTGATCAAATGTTCCGAAATATAGGCGGACGCTTCGGCAGCAACCATGGAGTCTGCGCACACAGGGCAGGTCGGCAAATCACTCCCCCGCGGATCGGGATGCGGCACGACGGTCGACAGGATTTCAGCAACAGCTGGCATCGTGACCCCTTCTGCGTTCCAGGTGTGGCACGATATATACACCAAATTCGTTGACGGTGTAGCAACACAAATGCGTTGGTTTTGCGTTATTTAGCCGCGCTAAGTTTTTGCAATGCAGCGCATTTTTGATTTTCATCTTCATCATCGCTTGCAGTGCAGCGCGCCTCGTTGCGACTGGTGCCATCAGCCCGACTTCAATCGCGAACACGAGAGGGCGCTGCAATCGCGGCTGCGCTCGCAATCGCGAGGTGGTTCGAGGTTGTGGGCAAAACCATTCTGGCTATCGCACCGTCGTTTGCGGAGCGCTATCTCTCAACCGATCTAATTGAAGGAATCTAGCCATGCCCGATCAACCGAGACGGCCAAGGACATTGAACGACGCCCGCTCGGAAGCAGAGGCTGCGTTCAAGAAGGTGACGACGAAGGTGGCGGAAGCGCCACCGAAGAAGACCGCCATTCCTGGTGTGAAGCAGCAGGTCACCTTGCGGATCGATCAGGACGTGCTGGAATATTTCCAATCCAGCGGCCCCGGCTGGCAGGACCGCATCAATGATGCGCTGCGCAAGGCAGCGGGCAAGTGACGCTCCCCTAGGGGTGTCATTCCGGGGCGGTCCGAAAGGACCGAACCTCAGGAGCGCAATTGCGCACCGGGGAATCCAGAGATTCTCAGATGTGCAAGAGCACATCAGAGCTCGGTCCTTTCGGACCGCCCCGGAACGACAGTGAGGTAGAGGTGCGCAAGCCAAACCCGGCGCAAAGCCGGGCTTTGTTTGCCTAGAGCTGTCTGCCGCTCAATGGCGGAACATGCCGCCCATCATGCCGCCGATCATGCCGCCCATGAAGGCGCCGGGGTCGCCACCGCTGCGCCGATAGCCACCGCCTCCGCCACCGCTGGAATGACGGACATGCCGGGAGCCGCTGTCTGAGGAGGAGGAGTCGTCGGAACCGGTCTGGGTGGTCGCGACGATCTCCGAAAGCAGCGCCTTGTGCTGCAGCTTGTTGAGGTAGCCGCTCGCAGGATAGCCGCGGGCTGCCTGCCAGCGCTTGATCACCGAACGGGTCTCTTCGTCGAATTTGCCGGTAACCTTGGTGTCGAAGCCGAGGCCATTGAGCCGCCGCTGCACATCGCGGCGCTGGCCGCGGTCGAGCCCGATCTGGTCCTCGGTGACTTGGGTGGAATCTTCGGTGAAGGTCGCGGGATCGACGGCCGTCAGGTTCCTCGTCATATCCTTGTCTTTGTCCTTGTCCTTCGCCGTGCCGCTGCTGCCGTCGAGCTCCGCGACCCGCGCCAGCGCCAGCGAACGGAACTGTCCGTTCGGATAGCTCGAGAGATAGGCGTTGAGCTCTTCCGGCTTCTTGGAGTCTTTGACCGAGCGCCAGAACTCGAGCTCGACATCGGTGCTGGGTGTGGTCGTGGCGACTGTGGACGCCGCTCCCGGCGAGGCGGGAGCCGCTGTGGCCGCTGCCGGCGCCGGTGCCGCCGGATTGAGATAGACCGAGCCGGTCAGGTTGGTGTGGCCCCAAGGCAATTGGCCCTTGCTGGTCTCGTCGCTGACCTGGGCGCGAACTTCCGTCATCGCCTGCTGGATCTCGGTGCCAGGCTCGGTGATATGGGCGATCAGCGCGCGGGTGAACGGGCTGTTGGTGCCTTCCTGGCCGTCGAGCGCGGTCTGACCGGGACCGGTGGCAAAGGCGATCAGCGTGCCTTCACCGGATTTCATTTCCGCCAACCCCTGGCCGACCGCGACGCTGCGAGTGGTGTTGGCCTTGATCTTGGCGGCAAAGGGGTTGTCGCGGCAGGCGTCAAGGAACACGAGCTTGACCTTGGCGTCGCCCATCGTCTGGTCGAGCGTCACATCGACATTGATGGCGGCGCCCAGCTTGACGTCCATTTCCGATTTGATGTCGGCGTCGATCGGCAAGAGATAGTTGGAGCCTGAGATCGCGATGCCGTGGCCTGCGTAATAGAACACGGCGATATCGGCGCCTTGCGCCTTCTTGCCGAAGTCGAGCAGCTTCGCTGTCATGGTGTCGCGGGTGAGGTTGGTGCCTTCGATGACCTCGAAACCGACATTGCGCAATGTCGCAGCCATCGCCTTGGCGTCGATCGGCGGGTTCGGCAGCTGCGCCACGTTCTTGTAGGCGCCGTTGCCGACCACGAAGGCCACGCGCTTGTCGGCGAGCGCAGCATTAGCGGAGAAGAGCATCAGGATCAGAGACAGGATGATCGTCGGGCAGCGCATCGAAAGAATCCCCCGGCAGAATCGAAATAAATTGGAGAGCAACGATTGCGCACAATTTACACGAAAAAGCCCTTTTTCGTGCGACAAAAAATCAAGATTTTGCCCCACCTGCAATCGCCCTCCTTTGCCGTCCAAAGATAGCGAGTAAGCTTGTGATGATTGTGTGATCTAGATCACAATTTGGCCGGCGGCGTTTCGGGAGCAGGCTGGACGGGGACAGGCTGCGGCGCCTTCAAGTTCAAGAGATTGCCGGCGAGGATCAGCGCGGCACCAAGGCCAGTGAAGACGTCGAGCCGCTCGGCATAGAGGAGCCAGCCGGCGGTGGCCGTCAGCGGGACCCGCAGGAAATCCATGGGCACCACGACGGTCGCGTCCGCATAGCGCATCGCGCTCGCCAGGCAATAATGCGAGAAGGTGCCGCAGATGCCGATCACGATCATCCAGCCCCAGCCATGCGCCGATGGCCAGGTCCAGAGTGCGAGCGTCGGCACCAGGCCGACGGTAGATTGCACCACCAGCATCCAGAAGATCACGGCAAGCGCGCTCTCGGTGCGGGTCAGCGATTTCACCAGCACCATGGAGACGCCGAAGCCGATCGCAGCCCCGAGCGCAATCAACTGCCCCGGATCAACCTGGCCCGTGGCTGGACGGACGATGATGATGACGCCGACGAGGCCGAGCAGGATCGCCACGCCCTTCCATGAGGTGATGCGCTCGCCGAGAAAGCTTGCGGCCAGGATCGCGGTCCAGATCGGCATGGTGAATTCGATCGCCACCACCTGGCCGATCGGGATCAGGGTCAGCGCGAAGAACCAGCCGAGCTGCGAGACGTAGTGGATGAGGTTGCGCGCAACGTGATGCTTGAGCCGCGATGTTTTCAGCGCGGGAAAACCGCCGGCGCGGTAGATCATCGGCGACAGCAACAGGAAGCCGATCAGCGAGCGTACCTCCATCAACTCGAACACGTTGAGCTCGCGCAAGGCCTCGCGGCCGGCAACCGCCATCACCAGCGTCAGCGACAGCCAACCCGCCATCCACAGCGCGGCCATTGGTTTTGAGGCGGTCTTGGACATGGCTTGTCGCTGAGGCGGACAGAGGTTGAGGGAGGGCAGGCCGGTATCGGCGAGGGAGGTGGCATTTGCAACCCGCGGATATGACTACCCTCATATGCATGCGAGCAATTTCGCGGTGGGAGAAGTGGCCGGATCGGTGGTAGCTATTGCACCGTCGTTCCGGATTGATGCAAAGCATCGAACCTCAGGTGCGCAATTGCGCACGGAGGAACCTCGAGATTCTCAGATGTGCAAGAGCACATCAGAGTTCGGTGCTGCGCACCGCCCCGGAATAACAATCACCATAAAGGGAGAGAAACCATCATGCGCATCCTGCAACCGGGCGAATGGTCCAAGCCGCGTGGCTTTTCTCATGGCGTCGAGTTCTCCGGCCCCGGCCGCTGGGTCGTGCTGGCGGGACAGACCGGCGGCGACGAGAAGGGCGAGTATGCACCCGACATGGCAGCCCAGGTCGCGACCGCGCTCAAGCGGATCATCAAGCTTCTCTCCGAAGCAGGCGCAGGGCCTGAGCACATCGTCCGTCTGACCTGGTACCTCACCAGCCGCGGCGAATATGAGGCCGCGGGGCCCGGCATCGGCGCGGCGTGGAAGGAGACGTTGGGGCGTAATTTCCCGCCCTCGACGCTGCTCTATATCGACGGCCTGGTGGACGCCCGCGCCAAGGTCGAGATCGAGGTGACGGCGTTCGTGCCGGGAGCTTGAGGATCTGCTCCGGAAAGACATGTGGAGTCCCGCCCATGCGAGCGAGTGACAGCCTTTGCGGTTGGCTGGGCTAGAGCTTCGGTTCTGATTGAATCAGAACCGAAGCTCTAGATTCTTGTTTTGACGCGTTTTCTTCACGCGAACCGGTGTCCACTTCGCTCGAAAACGCTCTAGCCGATCCGGCGCACCCAGCCGAATTCGTCGGCAATGTCGCCGCGCTGGATGCCGACAAGCTTTGCCTTGATGGCAGCCGTGACCGCGCCGGTTGAGCCGTCGGCGATCACGATGTCGCCCGCGCTGCTCCTGATCTTGCCGATCGAGGCGACCACGGCGGCGGTGCCGCAGGCGAATGCTTCCTTGAGCTTGTCGCTCGCGGCATCCGCGCGCCACTGGTCCATCGAATAGCGTTCCTCGCGGACGATGCGACCTTCCTTGCGCGCCAGCGTGATGATGGCGTCGCGCGTGATGCCCGGCAGGATCGTGCCTGTGAGCGGCGGCGTTACCAGTGAGCCATCGTCCATCACGACGAAGACGTTCATGCCGCCGAGTTCTTCAACCCAGCGATGTTCGGCCGCATCGAGGAACACGACCTGATCGCAGCCGTGCTCGATCGCTTCGGCCTGCGCAAGCAGGCTGGCTGCATAATTGCCGCCGCATTTGGCGGCGCCCGTGCCGCCCTCGGCGGCCCGGGTATAGCGGTCGGAGAGCCACACGGTCACCGGCTTCTCGCCGCCCTTGAAATAGGAGCCGACGGAACTCGCAATCAGCATGAACAGATATTCGTGGGACGGTCGGACGCCCAGGAAGGCTTCGGTTGCGAACATGAAAGGGCGCAGATAGAGGCTGCCGTCGCCCTTCGGGATCCAGGCAGAATCGATCTTCACCAGCTCGTCCACGGCCTGCAGGAACACAGCTTCGGGCAGGTCCGGCATGGCCATGCGTGCGGCCGAGGCCTGGAAGCGGCGGGCGTTCTGCTCTGCACGAAACAGTGCGATGGAGCCGTCGCTGAGGTTATAGGCCTTCAGCCCCTCGAAGATTTCCTGCCCATAGTGCAGCACGGCGGCGGCTGGATCGAGCGTGACAGGCGCGCGGGCACGCACCTCGGCGTCGTGCCAGCCGCGATCGAGCGTCCAGCGGATCGTCACCATATGGTCCGTGAAGACCTTGCCGAAACCCGGATCCTTCAACAGGCCCGCCCGGACATCGGCCGCCACCGGCCGGTCCGTGGGGCGGCGGGAGAAGCTGAAAGCGGTCTTCGAGTGGGCGTTCATCGGAAATATCCCTGCGAGGCGCGCGGTTGTCGCGCGGGGAATGTTTTCGATACGCCCTGCGCGGACCAAGTCAAGCGCGCACGCGGAATGGCTGTCTATAGGTGCTGTAGCATGGCTTGAGCGAAGCGAGACCCATCACCTTCGCGGCAGCAAAATGATGGGTTTCGCGTTGCTCAATCCATCCTACTCGAGCGCCCTAGCGCGACAGCGCGATGTTGGCGCCGCGGAATTGGCTGTCGGCCCGTATCGCAATCGACTGACGGGTCCCACGAGTGAGCAGCGAGATGCTGGCGTTGAAGCCCGCGGTCGAGGCGACCACCTGGAAAGAGCCATTGCCGCCGCGGCCCCGCAGCGTCCCGCTAATGTTGCGGCTGCTCTCAGTCCAGCTGCCGTTGACCAGACCGCCGGCCTCCGCCACCACCCGTCCGTCGAAATTGAACTTATAGGCGTCGCTGGCGCAGGTCAGCGTCAGGTTCATCGTCGGACCTGCCACGGCGTAAATGGCGCGGCAGCGGATGCGCGCGGTCGAGCCGTCGTCGAGCGTCACCGTGCCGCCGCCGGCCCAGCGCCCGGCCATGCCGGCGAAGGGACCCGATTGCGCCTGCGCGGGAAGGGTGGAGAGCCCTGCACCAAACAAAACGGCGGCTGCCACGAGCAGCCGCCGGGAGGCGGTGACGATGTTGAAGGCCGCGCCAATCCTACTGCCGCGACGCTTCCCAGCGGCCGCTGCACGGTATCCCTGCAGATGCACCATTCCACTTACCCGATCCGGCATTGCCATTGAGTTGCCCGTTCGCATAAGCACCGTTGATTGAGACGCGAACAAGGCCCTCACGTCCGATGCTGCCGGTGACGTTCTGGCCGGCAGCCGAAATCTTACCGTCGGTGACGGTGAGCGTCGAGCTTGCGGTGGGTTCGCAGCTGCCGCTCTTGGTCATGATCGTAACATGCCAGAGGCCGTCATAGGGTGACTCGGCGAAGGCCGGAGCGGTCACGCCAGCAGCGAAAACAGAAGCACAAAAATAAGCAAGCATGCGGTTGAGACGCATCATTCAAATTTCCTTCAATGTAGGCTGATGACCCGGCTTATTCGGGTCAAATGTGACGAAAATTTGCTGCGTCGCCACAATATTGAGATATTAACGTTATTTCAATAGGTTAATAGCGAATCCGAGTCCGGTTTCGCTGCGTAGTTCTGGAAAAGTCGCGGTATTGCGCTGCCTTGGTCTCAGTGGGTCGTGAGGCTCGGCGCTTTCGTTGCGAACTGCTCGTCCTGCGGCGTGGCCGGGAGCTCCTTATAGGTCTTGGCGTAGTCGATGACGCGCGCGAGCAGTTTCAGGCCGAGCGGCTCCAATGCGCGCTCCCACAATTCGCGCGCGGTCTCGCCCTTTCTAACAAAGCACCACTCTTGCGCTGCAATGGCGCCGGCATCCATGCGCTCGGCGAGATGATAGACCGTGCCGCCGGCGATCGGATCGCCTTCCTTGATGGTCCATTCCACCGCCGCGATGCCGCGGTGCCGCGGCAGGAGCGAGGGATGATAGCCGATGCCGCCGAGTTTCGCCGCGGCAACCGCTTCCCTGGTGACGCGGGCATGGCTATGCGCGGCGATGATGAGATCGGTGTTGGGCGCGATCTCGGACGGCACCACGCGCTTCGGATCGGCCTGCACCACGACCTCGATACCGGCGGCGCGGGCAGCCGCCGCCAGGCGGTCCTCGCCGTCATGCACCACGATGCGCGCAATCTCGACCCCGTGCTCCCTGAGCATGTTGAAGGTGGCCACGCCGAAATGGCGGGAGCCGACGAGGGTGATCCGCATGAGGTTCCTTTCACGGACAGGGAGAGCTTGGCGGTCGATACCACGCCGGTACGGCCGCTGGTGGGCTTTGCAGCCGTTGTTATCAACAACCGGCTTTGGGAATCGAGCTCAAGTTTTTCGCAGCATGCGAAGCTTAGAAGGCAGGTTCCAGTTTTCAAGGCGGATGAAGTTGGTTCTTTAAATCTCTGATGCTTAAATAAAAAGGCAGCACCCCCGCGCGGCTGAATAGCCGGGCGCCTGTCAAAGAAACCTACCCCAGGGCACGCGCGCTCGGCTATTTGCCGGCGACCTTGTCGACCCTTGCTTTAGGGCATCGCGTTTTGGGAGGCGAGCCTCAATCGGAACCTTAACACCTTCCCCCGGGGGCGGGACCGCCGCTTACCGCGGACCCAGGACATACCAGATGATCACGAGCACCGCGGTCAGGAGCAAGCCCATGACCAGCCGGTGCCAGATTCCCTTCATCGCGGCTTCAGTACTCAGATGATTCCAGGCGCTGCAATGCCACGAGGGCCTCGCGGCAGAGCTCGGCAAACCAGATCAACAGCGTGCTGCCAAGAAGGAACAGGGTGAAGCTGTTGTAGTCGGCCAGCGTCAGCGGGCTGAATTCGAACTCTGGCGCCATGAAGGCCCACCAGACGATTGGAACGGCGAGAAGGGCCGCACAGGCGCCAGCCGGTGCACCAGCAACCAAGCTCGCCAAGAGAACGGCGGGAAGGAAGGTTGCGAAGTAGCAGGTCGCGCCCAGGCTATCCAGCAGCACACGCAGGGCGATTGCGGCGCCCAGCACAAATAGCGCGACCATGAACGCCGCAGGCGACCAGGGCTTGAGCCTGAGGATCGGGTGAGTGGTCTGGACTCCGTGGCGCAACGCTTCATCCCCGGCTTTTTTTGGTTAAGCGAGCCGCCCTATTCGGCAGCATGCGCTAGGGTTAGAGCAGCTGCAGAAGTTCTGCAACAGGGCAGGAAGCTGCGGCGCTGCCGGTGAGCAGCTGCGGGAGAAGTTGCTGAACGATCCGTCCGCCTTCGAGGGAGGCGCTTGCCAGACTTGCGCTCGCTCGCATGTCTTGCGTGCCAGAGTCCTACTGCGACCTTGGAGCGCACGGAGGAACCATGAGGAAGTTATTCGCAGCAGTACTGCTGTCGGGAGGCGTCTTGAGCCTCCCCGCGGCCAACGCCGCCGACGGATGCGGCCCAAGCTGTCAAAGCACAATTCAGGGTCAGTGCGTGGTCGACGGATGGGGCTTCCTGCCGCCCGGTGCACGCAACGAATGTCCCGCGGGCGCCAGAGCGATCCCGCCATGCCCGCGCGGGTTCGCCTGGAAACACAAGGCCTGCTTCCCGAGCTAGGGTTGCCTTTGCGAACGTCAGCCCGTCGCTCTGCTTGCAGATGCGGCAGCTAATGCGTCTGGTAGGCCTCGATCGCATGCGCCAGGAAAATGCCAGCGCTGAATAGTCCGATCAGTGCCGTTGCGACCTCAATCATTGGACTCGTCCTTAACGCCTGTACCCGTCTCTTTTGATAAGGTCTTAAAGGCGTCCAGGTTTCAGGACGATTTCGTCATTCGCTAAAAATGGTTTCGTCGTTGCCGTGGCAGGGCACGTTGCCGCCTTGGGTTCCACGCAGTTCCCGCCCTTAGGCGTACTTGAATACCCCGTAAAGATACGGATATGCGTGCGCAGCAAATCCCGGGCGATACGGGCTGGTTTGGCATGCGCTTCGCATCTAACTGCGTGAACAATCCCCCGATACTAGCTTTGGAGCACGCATGGGTGAAGTGATCCGATTTGTCCCGAGGGCCGAGCTCGAGCGAGCGCGTCTGATCCGCGAAGCTCGCGCGATCTACGACAGCATCTTTCCACCCAATGACCGCGCTGTCGGCCGACCGGCCGGACCGGAGCGAGGAGCGGTAGCTGAAGAGTGAGATGTCGACTGGACTTCGCGCGAGGGTCACTACCGCGTGCAGATCGACGGCGAATGGGTCGACGTCCCCGATGATGCCTTGATCACCGAACCCAACCGCGCCGGTCCCACAACAGTCTGGCCGACCTGACTCGACGGATTTGGCTCGAGGGATTTGGCTCGACGGCCATCCCCAAGTCCGCTGCTTCCTGCCTGGCAGCATGCGCTGATCAATCAGCGCTGGCGCGAGCGAGCAGCCTTGCGCGGCCGTGCCTCATTTACCGGCGGGAAAGAGTTTATGGCGATAAATGCGGCATGGGGTTGTTGCAGCTTGAAGTCCGAGACAGGTATGGGAAGCCGTTGCCGCAGTTCTGCGATGATGTCCTTGATCAAAAGCTCCCTGTCGATCATTCGCGACTGGCGCAGTCGCTTCTGCAGTTGATACTTGGCAGTGGCGGTCGGGCGACCGCGCATAGCGTCCACTTCCTGCGTGAAGGCCGGGAGATCGGGTCCTGGTCGCTCGATCGCGAGGGGCTGGAGACGGTGGTTGCTGCGGCGAAAGAGTTCAATGATCGCAAACCGCATCCGCGTCCGAAGCCCCGCCTGGTGCATTCGAGCGGCCGGTAAGCTTGAACACCATCATCCGCGCCCTTGCTGTTTCGACTGCGGACTTCAGGCCACTGCCACCGGGGCGAGGGCTTTCATCTCGCCGAGGTTGGGCCGGGTCTAGCCGGCGGACAGTGCCCTGGGCGGATCATAAATGTCGAAAATCCGGTTGAGGCCGTAAACGGCGCCAATCGACAGCAGCACGCCCACGACCAGAGCCGCCGTGGTCGCCAGCACGAATTCTTTGACGTTGACTGCTTTTCGAGACATCGGCCCTCCGCAAGATTGCCGGGGCTACCCCAAGTTGAGCCAACCATGTTTTCCGTGATTCGGAAATGCGAAACAGCGTACAGGCTGCAGCTGAACGCATCCCGACCGCAGCCGCTTTGATTGCAGCACGAGGCACGGGCTCGCATGAAACCGAGCGCGCAAAGCGGCGCGGGAGCCGGATCGCGTTGCAATCATGGAAGCTGAGCGGCCGGCTGTGACGGAGCTACATCCTGCATTGCCGGATGGGCGGCAGCAGCTTGCCTTGCCGGCATCGCCGGCCCATACACTTGCCGATTATAGGCTATCCGATTGCTCAGCGAATATGACGGCCTTGTCGGGGGATGACCTGATGGAACTCAGCGCGGACATTTCGGCGACACTAAACCGCATTCTCGATGCGGCCGCCGACAATCTCAGATTCGCAAAGCTTCTCATCAAGCTAGGGCTTGATCCCAACAATGTCACATACGATGCGCTTTTCAATCGCCTTCTTGAACTCGTGCTGGCCAACATCAACATCGCCAGCCTGTGCGCCTTGATTGGCGCGATCTTTTTCGTCGCCACCTTGCTGACGCGGACGATGGTGCCGCTGCGCGTATCGAACATGGTCAGCAATCTGTCTTTCGCAGCCTATGGTGCGCTTGCCGGCGATATCAAGACGTTCCTGTTGTATTTGCTGCTATTTCCGATCAACGCGGTTCGTCTGCGTCAAATGCTCAAGCTCGTCGAGAAGGCGCGCAACGCGACGCAGGGAGACTTGTCGATGGAGTGGCTCAGACCCTTCATGACCGAACGCAAGTATCGCCGGGGCGACACGCTGTTCAAGAAGGACGATACCGCGACCGAGATGCTGCTGACGGTCACGGGAAAGTTCCTGGTCAAGGAAATCGATGTCGAACTCCCGCCGGGACGTCTCATGGGCGAGTTGGGATTCCTGACGCCCGACAAGCGGCGGACCGCGACGATCGAATGTATCGAGGACGGGCAGGTGCTGGCAATTACCTATGACCGGCTGCTCGAAATCTACTTTCAGAATCCGCAATTCGGTTACTATTTTCTAGTTCTGACGAGCCAGCGTCTACTGGAGAACATCGCGCGACTGGAAGAAATCATCGCGCAAGAGAGAGCCGCGAAGCAGGTTGCAGCCGCCAATAACTAGCTTGCGGCCTCGGCCCAGTGATCGGTTTGCCCGTGCCACCGCTTCCGTGCCAAACGCCTTGCCGCCTTTCGTTACGATGTAATGCCGTCCAAGCTTCGGCTCCATTCCATGATCCGCGACATCAAGGAGCAGTGCGGCCGCATTTGCTCTCACCGGGACCGGCTGCCTGTATTTGACAACCGCTGCCGGGTGTGGGTTACCGATGGGGCGTGCAGTCGCATACCTGCAACAGTCAGCCTAATTCGTTCTGGGCTATCGCTGCCGCACTTAGCGCGCTGCGCGCGGTGATCTAATAGGAAGGCAGCCGGGCTGTCGTGCCCTGGGGTCGAATGACAGGCGCGGCGCCCGGCTGCCCGGCCGCGCGGCGGTGCGGCCGGGCTAATTAAACCACCGGCAGCTTAATGAAGCACGACCGAGTTGTGCCAAAGGCAAGACGGGCAAAGCGGCAGTCGCTCATGGCACCGGCCGCGAATTGCAAATCGAGCTACACCTTTCGGATTGCGCAATACCCCCTAAGCGTTTTCACCAGGCGCCGTCCGCACCGGTCGCCCTACAGTCCATGGCTGTATGCGAAACGATGATCGAATCGCATTCGGACTACGCGCGATCAGTGTCGCCAAGGCATTGCTGCCGTGCCGACTTTTCGCGGTGATGCAGACCTCAGTCGTCGGGTTAAAAACGCACAGCGCCGCCAGGCGGAATATGTTCGCATGGCGGCGTTGCTTACGCGCTGGATTACTCAAATCCCCCAGCACTCATCTGTGTGCTGGTAGTGGTAAGTGGTTCACCCTGATCCGAGCACCGCGGTGGGAAAATTGGAGGTACCTCGTTTGCGTGACTCAATTTCCCGCGAGCAATGGAATAAGAACTAACCGCCCGCTGGACCGACGTCCCCCAGCCTGATGGTTCGGTGGGCGGGCGGCCCTGCCAGCGGCGGCGGGGTCGTTCGAGGTCCCAATCTTCATTCTCGATGTCGACGACGAAGCCGTTTGGTACATCCGAACGATTTCACCCCGACCGGACCATACGGGCGCAATTGCATCAGGTCTCGCCGACCGGCGTCCATCGTCGTCTTCCGCAGTCCTCAGCGGCGCCTCGGGCGTCCGCGTTTTTGGTCAGGACCAGGGCGCCTCTTCTCCAGCCTCTGCCTTGTCGACAACTGTGACGCCCGCCCAATGTAAGCCCGTAAGCAATACAGTTCTTACAGACCCAGGATCGAATCCGAGATCCTTGAGGTTCGGCGGATGGATTTCGGGCTGTGCGCCCTTGAGCCGGATTGCTACGTGCAATTGCTGGCAAAGGTGCTCGACAATGCGATTGACCTGACCGTCAGTCATGTTCGCCCTCTTTGCTTGCTTTACTCGATCTTGATCTTCCTGCTGTTGATCGTCCCATGTTCCGCCTGGCAACGAGTATCGAGCTTGGGAGGGCGTTTGTCACGAGTGGCGAGGCGCGCGGATTGCCAACCCGCCGGCAATTGCGAAAGCTGGAACGGCGGCACGGCGGCCTCGACTATGGAGGACGGAGTCGATCCGGATAATCTGGGGGCTTTGCGGTCGGAGCCGTGACGGAGCGAGCCGGATCCGCTGCGATGCACGGATGGGAATATCTCACACCATCCGCTTGCGCTGCCCCGAAGGGTCCGGTTGAATGGCGGTATGCGGGGGAGGGAGGGGCTATCCGCTGTCACTCTTCTGCTGGGCCCTCACGCCGTGAGGTGCACCGTCGACGTAAAAACGGGGATGACATATGAGCGACCAGGGAGTGATGACCCGCAAACCGCTTGCGGCGATCATCGCCAGCGGCGATGCCGCGGGGCACGGCCTAGCAAAAGCGCTTGGACCTTTCAGCATTATGGCGATGGGGATCGGAGCCATCATCGGCGCCGGCATCTTCGTCCTCACTGGAACCGCGGCGGCGCACTACGCCGGCCCGGGCATCATGCTCTCCTTCATCTTCGGCGGCATCGCCTGCGCCTTCGTCGGGCTGTGCTATGCCGAGCTCGCCGCGCTCCTGCCGGTATCCGGCAGTACCTACAGCTATACTTACGCGACGCTAGGCGAGCTCGCGGCCTGGATCATCGGCTGGGACCTGGTGCTCGAATATGCCATGGGCGCCTCGACCGTCGCGGTCGGCTGGTCAGGCTATATCGTGAGCCTGCTCCGCAATTTCGGAATCAACCTGCCGGCGGCATTCGCGGCGGCGCCCGGTACCATCGTCAAGCTCCCCGATGGCAGCACGGTTTCGGGCATCATCAACATCCCCGCTGCCCTGATCATTGGCATCCTGACCGTCATGCTGATGCTGGGGACGAAGGAATCGGCTCGCATCAACAACATCATGGTGGCGATCAAGCTCACCGTGGTGGTCGCCTTCATCCTGCTCGGCGCCGGATATGTTCATACCGCGAACTGGTATCCCCTTGTTCCGGAGAACAAGGGCACGTTCGGCGAATTCGGATGGAGTGGCGTGCTCAGAGGCGCCTCGGTGGTGTTCTTCGCCTTCATCGGCTTCGACGCGGTCTCGACCTGCGCGCAGGAAGCGAAGCGGCCGCAGCGCGACATGCCGATCGGCATCCTGGGATCGCTCGTCATCTGCACCATCCTCTACATCGCCGTATCAGCCGTGCTGACGGGGATCGTTCCCTATACCGAGCTTGCCGTGCCTGATCCAATCGCCAAGGGCGTCGACGTCATCGGCCTTCCCTGGTTCTCCGTGCTCATCAAGCTTGGCGCGCTCACGGGACTCACGACGGTGATCCTGGTGCTGCTCTACGGCCAGAGCCGCATCTTCTTCACGATGTCGAGCGACGGCCTCCTGCCGACCATGTTCTCGCGCGTGCACCCGACGCTGAAGACGCCATATCTCAGCCAGCTCCTGATCGGCATTATCGTGGCCTGCGTCGCGGCGCTCACACCGATCGAGGTTCTGGGCGAGATGGTGAGCATCGGCACGCTCTTCGCCTTCGTGCTGGTATGCGGCGCAGTGATCTATCTGCGGCGCAGCGACGCCGATGTCGCGCGGCCGTTCCGCGTGCCGAGCGTGCCGTGGGTTCCGATCCTCGGCATCCTGTTCTGCCTCGCGCTTATGCTCGGCTTGCCGCTCGTAACGTGGCTGCGGCTCGTTGTCTGGCTCGTCATCGGCCTCGCGATCTATTTTGCCTATGGGAGGAGCCACTCGCAGCTGCGCAACTCCTGAGCAGAGCTCGATACTGTGTCGCCGCGCTTATGCGCGGCGGCACGGGTTAAGGGGCAGTACCTGTCGCGCCGTGACGGGTGACGTGGTCTTTTGCCGCCCTTGGGGCGCCGCGGGTGCGCCTACCAGCTTCTCTCCATCTTCCGCGGCCCCTTGGCCGCCGATGCGCTGCGATCACGAGCCGACGTTCAGCTCGCAGCCGCAGCTCGGTCGCATCGATCTCGAGCTGAGTATCCTTGGCCGCACGAGTATAGGCCCGCGTCGCCCCGGACCTGTCGCGGATATCCTTTCCTCGTCGACGCTGCGCGCCCCAGCGAGCGCGGCGCCTCGGTCTCGCGCCCTAGACGCTCGAATGGAACAAAAATTACAGTTCCGAGTTAGCGGTAAAAAGTCGGGAGGAATCTCATGGATCCGATCACGCACTGCCCCAAATGCGGGAAACGACGGGTCCCGGTTGTCACCTTGTCCGGCCGCACCGACCTCCAATGCATAACCTGTGACGACCCCGCGGTGAAATGGACCGAAAGTCCGCTCATAGTTCCTGAGAAGCCAATCGTTGCAGAACCGGTTTAGCGAACTCGGCAGGCACGCGGAGCTGACGCCGCGCATGGCCTGGAGTATTCGGCGCTCATGGCAGCACCGGCGCAGCTTTCAGCCGCCCGTTTAGACCCGCCCCTGCATTTGCTCAAAGATCCGCTTCAATCCGATAGCCGCAGCTTGCCAGTGTAGTGCCGCTTCAGGGCGTGCAGTTGGGGCGCGGCTATCTCATCCCGCTTGACAGCGTTCGGCTCCGCGTGGAAGGCGCGCATGTTCTCGAAAATGCGGCGCGCAACGTTCACTCTTGACCACGACCATCTTCGCGCCTGGAGCGTGTGGAGCCGCGCTTAGCCTCTTTAGATTGAGAAAGCAGTTTAATTGCAATGTGTTAGCCGCTTCATAGTCTTTATCGAGCCAGCCGATTTAGCTTTTGGCGACAACCGCTCGGGAGGCAAAGCATGAACACGCCCGAATGGTACATCGCTCCTGCGATCATTGGTTGCGTCGCGGCCGTAGCCGTTATTGTTTTGATTGCCGTCGGGGCTTGGTAGGCGGGAGACGCCTGGCCGACACGACACGACGGAAGGATTCCCTGGACCTACGGCCCCCCAGCCCCGCGGTCCGGTGGATGGCGGCCCTGCCACGACCTTGGAAGGCCGTGCAACTCGCGACCGCGGGCTACGAGCGGTTCTGCTTCCGCTCCCAGTCAGCCGTCAGCGTCCGCTGAATGTGTTCGGCTTCCTCCTTTGTCAGATTGGCTGCCAGATTGGTCCCGACCAACGCCGGACCCTTTCGTTGCCGATCGTAAACCATCCAGCCCTTACATCCCTGGCGCACCAGAAATCTGGGCGCAGAAGGCGCCTCGTTGCTCATCTGGCATTGCCGCTGTTTCTTCAACTCGAGAAGAACACCTTAAGCGCCCGCAAATTCCGGGCATGAACAGCGCGATGGTGGCCGGTTTAGCCAACTCGGCAGGCACGCGGAGCTGACGCCGCGCACGGCTCGGAGTATTCGGCACCTTCGTCCGGAGCGCGCGGTCTACTACGGGCCCGGCCCCCACTAATACTGCTGTGGCTATTATGGACCCTATTGGCATCGTCGCAGGTCGCACTAGCGCCTCGACGAAGTCGTGCAGATCGCATCTGCGGAGCGCGCGAAGGTGTCCTGCTGCACTCGCTAACCCGCGCAGTCAGATCACTAACGCTGGTTACCTGGCGCTTTAGCGTGCGCGGCTCGGAATCCGTGCGGACGCGATGACCCGGCTGGGCCGCCACGTGATCCCGATCCAGCCGAAATTCATTTTCGGTTCACCCTGAATGCGCCAATAAGCGTGCTTGGGTGCCGCGGGGTACCAAAGCGACGGAGCAATAAATGCGAGTTCTATTCGGTGCTGTGCTGCTTGCCGTAACTGTCCTCAGCTTTAATTCTGCCAATGCCGAAGGCGGATGCGGACCCGGCTGGCATCGGGGTGTTTATGGGAGGTGCCACCCCAACGGTGGCCCAGTGGTTGTGGCCCCCGGCGCTCCTGTCGTCGTTGAGCGCCCGGTTGTGGTTGCTCCGCGCGCGTGCCCTTATGGTTTTGTCTGGCGTTATGGACGCTGCCGTCCAATCTGATCGACTCGATGCAGAGCCGCAATGTGGGAAAGCCTCTGGCTCTTGCAGTTTTAGTGAGACTGCCATTTGAGCTTACGCGAACAGAGCGGTACCGGCGTCCGTGAAGCTAACAATGGTGGCGAGCTCTGATCACAAAGGCGCGCGCATAAAAGCAAAACTCTCGTCGTGGATCGCGTCGACGGGGGGCCTCGCGAGCGGCAGGTCCGAGTCGCTGCCGCGCGCAAGCGGATTTCCCGAGCTGTGGCGTCATTTGCGAAGGCCGAACATCCTGGCCCCTTATGATCTAGGACGAGATCGCCTGAAAGACAGGCCAAGCCTTGTGTGGCTCAAACTCATCAGCCTGGCGGAAACCTCCTCGGTTGCCCGCGAATCGCTTTGACTGTGCATCCTGCCCGCCATTTAACGTCGCGTTGGGCGAGGAAATGACCAATGCTTTCGGCGGTAGCAGGTGCACTCATTGTTCTCAGTATCGGCATTCTCGTGGCCCACGCCATGGACCTATTCCGCTCGAGTTGATGGACTTCGGGCGGGCTATCGCACACTCACGAAGGCGCCCCATGCAGCGGCCAAGCCAGCCGCGACGAGCAGAGAGAGCGGCCTGTCGCAGAGCGCAGGACTGTGGCAGAGTTCGGCGCCAGAGTTAGCTAACTTGAGCAACCCCGCGGAAGAGAACACTCCAGCTGCGATGGCCAAGGCACCCGCGACATAATACATTCAGATGCTCCGGTTGCTCGATCTATTCGAGACAGGCGCGCCGATTCGCGCAAATTACAAGCGCCGGCCAAGAGGCGGATTTCCCCAGCCTACGACGATCTCAAGGGCCCGCAGCGGATGATGCTGAAACGCCGTATGCCCGCCATGGTGGCGACGTCGGAGAGCCTTCGGGACAGGCTCGCCCAGTCTCGGAATCAGAGAGGGAGATCATCAGTGAGATGGTAGGCCAGCTCGGGGGAGCTTATGAAGCGCCGGCGTCGATCGAATGGGAAGCGCAATCGTCAGTGGTTGGCGACATATGCCAGAAGGCTGAGGCGCTAACGAGATCGCAACCGATCCGCGATAACGTAGGACGTACCGAACGAAAGAACTCAACGCCTGTTACCCCGCCGACGTGAGAGCGCCGGCGGGCTTCTAGGTCTGGGGGCAGCAATGTCGTCCGCCAGCCAGCACGCAGGTCACGGAAAACCAAGCCGGATTCGTCCAGCCACGTTCGTGGCCTTCATAGCGCTTGTCGCGCAGACACTCTGTGCTTGTTCCGCGTTGCCAACTAGCTCCTCGGCGCCGTACGCGAACCTAAATGAACAGCCGCCAAGCCGAGATCCCTCGGCTGATCAAGGCGCACCAGAGATAAAAGCTGACCTGATCGCGACGCGTGACGATGCGGAGCGCGCGGCAGCAGGCATTCCACTAGACAAAGCGGTGAGGTGGTGAGAGAGCAGGGCGCGCGGCTTCGGTCCCGCCTTCATCAGGCCGCCGGTGCAGACCTTCGAGCCCGCCGCTTCACCAGGTCGGTTTTCTGGTTGGCTTTGGCTGGCGCGGCAAGCTGTTGATTCTGGCCTTCAGGCTGATGACTTTGAGATGCCGCCGACGGGGCCGGCTGTGCAATTCTGGCGCGCCACCGCTGTTCGCACTTTCTTTGAAAGTCCAGAGGGACACTCATAACCCCAGCTCCGGATTTGTTGTCCTCCCTGCCATCAACACCCCTAATGCACACGGCGCTCCAAAGATAGACGGCCTTTAGTTCAACAAGAGCTTGCGTAGACCTGGGTCCAACTGCTTGCGGCTTGTTCGTCAATCGCGCGGGGCTTCCGATTGCGACGATGGGCACGAAGAAGAAAGGCAAATCACTCGGCCGCGACGTCGCGCTCGCTGATGAGATCGACGCGCAGGACGGTCCGGAGATGAAGGCGCTGCCATCGATCATCCGGGCGATCAAGCCTTGCCCGAGGTTGGTCCGATGACCGCCGCATCAGGCGACAGGTTTATCGCAGAGTTCCGAACTCGCCGAAAATTCGTTGAGGCGGCATCGGCCGATGTGGTTCACTTCGGCTTCGATCCGGCCTTCGCCCTATCTATTGCCGCTGGCAGCTTGCCAAGCGATCTCGAATGTAAGTCTGCGAGTTCTGCTTGAGCCACTCGTTCCCGGAGTGAAATCAACTCGGACATCATCTTAAAGAGGTCTTCGGCCCCGATATCCCTTGGGGCCCGTTCCGCTGTGTGAGATTTGGCGTTCTTTCCCACGGTTGGTTTAATCCAGACGCACAACCTTGAGCATCAATGTGTCCAGCGCTGCGATAATCCCGCTCCACCACTGGGGCTGGGGGCTTGGATAGCGGTGGAGCGGTTAGCCAGAGACCAGCAAGGTGTTCCAGCGGCACAAAATGCGACTGTGATTCGGGCGCGTCGATGGCGCGTTAGTGCCGGTACAGTGACAGACTCTGTAAAGTTACGCCCGATCCCGCATCTGCTCAAACATCTCCTTCACGTCGGACAGGCGAAGCTTGCCGGCGTCGCGCTGCTTCAGCCCATGCAGCTGGCGGGCGGCGATCTCAGCGCGCTTGATCGCGTTCGGCTCGGCAGCTTGGAAGGCGCGCATGTCCTCGACAAAGCGACGCGCGACCGCTGGATGGGCCAGCGGGCAAGCCAGCATAAAATTATCGCGCTGCGGCATCCCTATGCGCGGCTTCTCGTTTGTCGTAAATTGGCCGCGTGCTTGCGTGGGGACTTACGTGCAGTGGCACGAGGTCCTTTCGACAGTCATCTGCGGCTGCCGAACTACTCGCCGCAGCGCCTGCTTAACCCTGAACCCCGGCGAGCGGGCGGGGCGCTTTCCCCGGCGAGAGGCGCGCACGCGCTTCACAGCTGACCGGGAGTAAAAGCCATGAAGAGCAAGTTTCTTCTCGCTATCACGCTATTGTTGCCATTCGCGACAATGTCGAGTGTTGCCGGTGCTGGCCAAACCTACAGCCATTGGCAAAAAACGGCCCGGCTGACAGAGCAAAGGGTGCCAAATGCTCAGGCATACTATTTGCCGCCTGTCGCGGACCAATATGCGACGTGGGAGCCGACGCTCTGCACGTATCAAGGCGGGCCGAAGGCCAACATTTGGGCGTGCAGGTGACGCGTTGACCTAGGCCATCAGGCGAAAAGCTTGGCGCCGGCCTCCGTCAACCGCATGGGTTCCTGACTCGTGTAGCCAGAGCCAACCGCTCTCGATCGCGCGGAGAAGGCGGGCCTTGTACTCCGCCGGCGTGCCCTTGAGCTGATAGAGGAAGGCTCGTTAGTGCTGGGCCGGAAAACGATTTTAATAGACACGGCGATAATCTCGTCCCGCAGGCACTCGCGAGCCCGCAAAATACGGATTGATGACGCACCCAGCCCCGCGGCCCGATGCCGATGCGTTACACTGGGGCAGCGACGTGTAACGGCATTCGTAATAGTTCGCTCA
>Ga0307474_10000796_pt1 | contig 22826 bp, 21 predicted proteins | sample atmos_gasesECM1C_2_FD_203312 | JGI IMG/M metagenome (GOLD analysis project Ga0307474, IMG submission 203312) | Hardwood forest soil microbial communities from Morgan-Monroe State Forest, Indiana, United States - atmos_gasesECM1C_05 | ecosystem: Environmental > Terrestrial > Soil > Temperate... | reverse complement strand
GAAACCCAGCACGGAAATATCTCATCCGGAGCGAGCCGAACGCGGTGCTCTAATGGTGGCATCGACCATGGCGTATTCCATGTCTGGTGTGTCGGTGCAGGCCTCGAAAAGCCTGGTGAAAACGTCCGCTTTGACCCAGTCGCGGTAGCGCTTGAAAACAGTGTTCCAATTGCCGAAGAGCGGCGGAAGATCCCGCCACGGACTTCCCGTCCGCACCATCCAAAGGACCGCTTCGACAAAGCGGCGGTTGTCGCTTCCGCTGCGCCCGGGGTCGGTCGGCTTACCCAGACAATGCGGCTCCATCTTCGCCCATTGGGCGTCTGTCAGTACGAATCGTTCCATCCAAAGCTTGAATCATAACCAAGCTTCAGCTGGAATCCTGATTCTCAACAGACCCTAGAGCAATTGTTTAGTTGCTAGGAAACCGTAATTTTGTGTATCCAGTTCGCGGGGGGACCTTCATGCCGGCGCGCCCTCTGGGCCGGGCGCAGGGCTGACACAGCAGTCCAGGAGTGACAAATCAGATCTAGCCTCGGAGCTTGCGTTGCTCTAGTGCGGTACATTAGGATCATTGGGATCGGTGGCGAGTCTTGTGCAAAGCACTCACGGCGTCATGCGCGTACGCGTTTTGGTCTTTGCCCACCAGGTGGCAATCCGCGCAGCTTTAGCGCGCACTCTTATGGCGCTCGGCTACGGTGTTGAAGTCGCGTCGAGCGAAAAGACGGCGCGCCAACTCACAAGCAAAGAACGATTCGCGGCGGCTATCGTGGCCGCGCGTTCGGGGGCCACCGACGAGTTCGCGCTCATCCACAAACTGAGTGACGCCGCCGACAAGCTCGTTCTTCTTGCTGAAGATGCGGACGCGGCCCAACGATTGACGCGATCTTTTCCTGAAGCGCTGATCTGTTCGTCGCAGCAGCTGGATTATGAGACGTTTTGCGCCTTCCTCGGCAATTCTGCGCAGAAGGTGTCCGCGCCCCCCAGCGCAAGCAAATCCGAGTTTCTGCATTTCGCTGGTCGCACGCTCGACGTGACTGGCCGAGTTTTCCTTGATGCCAATGGTCACGAGGTGGCGCTGACCCGTGGCGAATTTGCGTTGCTCGTTGGCTTCGCTCGCAATCCCGGCCAGGTGCTCTCGCGCGCCCAGTTGCGGAACGGCATGGGGAGCGGGAGCGTAGACGCGTACAACCGTTCCATCGACATGCTCGTCGCGCGCTTGAGACGTAAGATCGAGCCGGAGCCCGCAAAGCCGCAATTCATCAGTACAATACCTGGTGTAGGCTATAAATTTTTCGCCCGAGTTCATGACGGCGGGCCGACAACCGGCGCGCCGTCAGCTGCACCTGACCAAGTTGGGAACGCGTCCGAAGCGCCGCGTGTGGAACGTCGACATGTCACAGTTCTGTCGTGCCAGATCCTTGGCCTCGCGGAGCTCACCGCGAAATTGGATCCCGAGGATCTGCAACATGCGCTCAGTCCGGTGTACGCCGCGTGCGCCCGCATCGTCGCCCGCTTCGGCGGCACGATGCTGCGCACCTTTGGCGACGATGTGCTGGCTTATTTCGGATATCCGAAGGCGCAGGAGAACGATGCCGAGAGCGCGGTGCGCGCGGCGCTTGAATTGTTGCGCGCCCTCCGCACCAATGAGGCGCCGATCGGGAATTTCCGGGCGCGGATCGGCATCGCCAACGGCTTGATGGTGGTGAGCGAATTGCTGGACGGTGGCGCCCAACGACAGCCGACGGCGATCGGAGCGGCGCTGAACCTGGCGTTGTACATGCAGAAGGCGGCACCGGCCGAAGGCGTAGTGATCGCGGCAAGCACGCGCCGGCTCGTTGGTGATCTCTTCGAGTATCGCAATCTCGGTGCGGTCGAGGCCAAGGGCTTCGCCGAGCCGGTACCGGCCTGGCAGGTCCTTCGCGAAAGCGCGGTGGAGAGCCGGTTCGAGGCGCTGCACTCGGCGGGCATGACCGCGCTGGTTGGGCGCGAGGAGGAGATCGAGCTTCTGCTGCGCCGCTGGCAGCGAGCGGAAATCGGTTATGGGCAGGTGGCTCTGATCTCGGGAGAGCCGGGCATTGGAAAGTCGCGCGTTGTGGCCGCGCTCCAGGAGCGGATCGCGAATAAACCGCACGTACGGCTGCGTTACTTCTGCTCGCCGCATCACGGGGACAGCGCGCTACATCCCATCATAGCGCACTTTGAACGCGCTGCCGGCTTTGGACGCGAGGACACAGCCGAGGCAAGGCTCGGGAAGCTGAAGGCGTTGCTAGCGTCCACTCTACCGACAGACGAAAAACTGGCGTTCCAGGACACAGCGCTTCTCGCCGAGCTGTTGTCGATTCCGACCGATTGTTACCCGGCGCTTGATTTTGCGCCGGAGCGCAAGAAGAAAGAGACGTTTTCGGCGCTGCTCCGGCAAATCGGGATACTGGCGCAGCAACAGCCGGTGCTGATGCTGTTTGAGGACCTGCACTGGATCGATCCTAGCTCGCGCGAACTCCTCGACCTCGTGGTTGAGTTTGTGCCGCGCTCGGCCTTGCTGTTGCTGGTCACCTTCCGCACGGAGTACACACCGCCCTGGATCGGGCAGCCGCACGTCACCGCCCTGACGCTCAGCCGGCTGGATCATGACGAGGGCGCCTCCTTGGTACAGCGGATCGTCGGTAACAGACTATTGCCGGACGAAATGATTGCGGAGATTGTCGAGCGCACAGACGGAGTCCCGCTCTTCGTCGAGGAGTTGACGAAAGCGGTGCTGGAAGCCGAAGCGTCTGAGGCGTCGACGGGAACGATCGCCAACGTTGCGTCGCCTGCTCGCGCTGTACCCGTAACACTGCACGCTTCGCTGATGGCGCGGCTGGATCGGCTCGGCCCGGCAGTGAGGGAGGTCGCGCAGATAGGCGCAGCGGTCGGGCGGGAGTTCTCGTACGAGCTGCTTGAAGCCGCGGCGGCAAGCCCTGACCCCGCCGAGCTGCGGCCGGCGGTGACGCGACTGGTCGACGCAGGACTGGTCTTCCAGCGTGGCGCTCTCCCGCAGGCGACTTTTCTGTTCAAGCACGCGCTGGTGCAAGATGCCGCCTACAGCACGCTGTTGCGCGCGGCGCGCCAACATTTGCACGGGCGCATCGCGGTCGTGCTGGAGGATCAATTTTCGGACTTGGTGCAGGCGCAGCCGGAACTGCTGGCTCGCCACCTCACTGAGGCCGGTTTGAGTGAGAGAGCCATTGATTATTGGCTCAAGGCGGGCCAGCTCGCTGCGGCGCGCTCCGCCCACGTCGAGGCTGTGTCGCACCTCACACGTGGGCTGACGCTGGTGCGCGAGCTAGCGAGTGGGACGAACTGCGACCGGTGGGAACTTCAGCTGCAATGTGTCCTGGCGCCGGCTTTGAATGCAACGAAAGGGTATGCGGCGATCGAGACGGTCGATGCCTACGAACGGGCTCGCGAGTTGATCGCCATCACCGGTGAGATCGAAGGGCGCGACGCGGTTCTGAACGGGCTGTCGGCAGCATACTACAACCGAGGCGAGTTTGGGAACGTACTCACCGTCGCCCGAGAGTGCCTGCGCACGGCAGAGACAGGCGGCAAAGCGGAGACAGCCCTTCTCTGCGTCGGGTATCGGTTTGTCGCCGCATTCCACAACGCTACAGGCAACTGCCCGGCGGCGCTGGAGCACGCGCAGCGGGCACTTGCGTGCTTCGACCCCCAGCGTCACGGGCCGCTGGCATGGCGCTATGCCCACGATCTCGGCGTGGCGGCAATGGTGCAGACGGCACTGGCGCTGACCGACAACGGATTTCCGACGCAAGGTGCCGCTCTATCCGCGGAAGCGCTCGCGCGGGCGGTCCGTCTCAACCACCCCAATAGCATGGGCTACGCGCTGTTCTACGGCGAGGCGATGACCGCGCTAAAGCGCCGCGATGCGCAAGCCGTCGGCGAGCATGCGACGAGGCTCGCGGCGCACGGGCGTGAGCACCGGCTGCCTCAGTGGGTCGCATGGGGGATGTGCCTGCAAGGTCCGGCACTGACCGTGAGCGCCCGGGCCGAGGCTGCCGTTGAGCGGATCGAGGCGGGCATCGCGGCCTGCGATAGGATGCAGAACGAGGCCTTTCGCCCGACATTCCACGCAGCTCTCGCGGAGGCGCTCGGCGCCCTCGGCCGCCGGATCGAGGCGTTGCGGGCCGTTGCCGACGGCATCGATGCTGCGGCGCGAACGGGCGAACGCTGGATGTTGCCGGAGCTATACCGCATCCAGGGTGTCCTACTGATGTCATCACACGAGGCCGGCAGCCGGGAGGCCGCCGATGGATGCTTCCGTCGCGGCGTGGAAGAGGCGAGGCGGCAGGGATCGAAGCTGCAGGAGCTCCGCACCGCCACCAGCCTGGCCCAGCTCTGGCGCGATCAGAGCAAACTCAGCGAAGCTCGAGCGCTCCTGGCACCGCTGTACGGCTCCTTCACCGAGGGATTCGATACAGTCGACCTGAAACAAGCCTGGACGTTGCTCGTCGAGTTGGCTTGATGCGAGCGGCTCATGCTTCCGGGCGCTTCCATTCACCCGGGCCGCTAATTCGACGCGATACCTGATCGACGTTACGACGGCATTACTGGATTCCCGAATCAGGTTTTCAATGATTCATGGGGGGTCGGTTTTTGAAGGGCCGACCAATGGTAGTCACGACAAGTACCCGCGACTGGCCGAATGCGACCTGGCTATCGTAGGTGCCAATTAGCCTTGCTCCTTGCGGAACAAGGCTCACCCGCCCCGTCGGACTGTCGTAGATCGTTTCCGTAACTTGCGCGGTGAACGAAACCGGGTTCGCGTCTGATCACACTCCGATAATGGTGATGTCACCGCGCGCGAGCGCCGTTGTTGACGCGGGCAGTATCCAGTCGAGTGTATTCTGTCGCTTTATGATTTCCCGATCCGACAGGCCTGCTTCAGGTAGAGGTCCGATGGCAAATGGTGTCTCGTACGCGACGCCTGCTGCATCGAGCTGCTTGGCAATTTTCTGAAAGACGGGTTCGGAGCCTGTGCCCTCGCGACTCTCTTCTTCGTCATCAGCCGACATGGTCGGGTAGTAGCTTTCGGCCATCCGATATGCACTCCAGACTAGCCGATTGCCGCACACGTCAGAAGTCGACATTGCCGAAGAGCAGATTTCCTCGATCTAGTGCAGGGCGGAGCGAACGAGAAGCTCCTCCAGTTTGAGCAGCAGCCTAAAGCAATCCGAAGAGCGTATGCAAAGGCGTAATGTCGACAAGTTCGATCGTGCGAAGTTTCGCCCCGATCCCGCACAATGGGAGGAAGATGAGGTAATGACCCTCATCGAGGCCGTTGCCGTTTTCTTCCCAATGGGACCATTGACGTTGTCATCCTTGCGTACCGCAGCAGCCGCTGGGGCTCTTGAAATTGCCAAAGTGGCGGGCAAACATCTGACCACCCCTCGCGCTATCCGCAAGCTGGTGAAACCGTCATGCCTGGCCGCAAAGCCAAGCCACCCCGTCTCTGGTATCGTGAAGACGACGGATGCTGGATCATCCTCGACCGCGGACGACAGGTCCGCACAGGCTGCAGCCGCGATGACCTTGAGGGCGCAGCGAAAGCGCTCGAGGGCTACATTGGCACAAGCCACACCAGCACGATTGGGGCCACCGACCCTCGTCTCCTCGCGATAGCCGACGTCCTTACGTTTTATGAAAAGCTAAAGCGACCAAAGCTCACGGACCCTCGGGCCGAGGCACAGCACGAACTCCTTTTGATCCGGCTTGAGGAGCTGAACGCGTTCTTTGGGGCGAGAAAAGTCTCTGACGTTAAGGCCCAGCTCTGCCGCGACTTCGTCGACTGGTCGACGGGGACGGCCAATCGGAACAATAGAGACGCCGGCAAAGCACCCCGCCCGAGGACCGTTTCTGACCAAACTGCGCGCCGACGCCTTGAAGATCTCCGAGCAGCCATCAACGCCTATCACGCCGAGCATGTGCTGAACGTGGTGCCAAAGATTACGTTGCCAGCGAAGGCTGGTGGACGGCTTCGCTGGTTGACGCGTAACGAAGCCGCGCGGCTTGTGGGGGCCGCGCTCGGCTACGTTTGGGATAACGTCCGCGGCTCCTGGAAGCGGCGTGATGAGGGAAGTCTGTTTCGTCGCGAACGGTGGTTGATCCACCGTCGGAGGCCTGCTGCTCGGTTCATCCTGATAGGGCTGTATAGCGCCAGGCGCGAGGAAACCATTCGCAGGACGCAATGGCTGCCGACGGTGACACACCCCTGGATGAATCTAGGGGCGATGATCTATCAGGGCCGCGGCGCAGCCGAAGCGCGCACCTGAAAGCGCCGACCGCCGGCCAAGATCGCCAATCGGCTTCGGCCGCACCTGGGGCGCTGGCGTCGTCTTGACGAAGCACGCAGCGTTGAACTGCGCGATGCCGGCATCATGGAGGAGGACGAGGAGATTAGGTTCATTGTCCATCGCATGCACGATGGTCAACCGCTGGCTGGCAAGATCAGGTCCGCCTGGGAAGGCATGTTGGAAGACGCTGGACTCGACGAGGACGTCGTGCGCCACACTCTGCGCCATACCGCCGCGACCTGGTTGATGCAGAATGGCACGGACATGTGGGAAGCCGCGGGATGGCTAGGAATGACCGTGGAGCAGCTCGAGGAAAACTACGGCCACCATCATCCGGATTTTCAGCAAGAGGCGGCGCAAGCTTTCGGCGGACGAAAATAAGCCCTGTGTTCAGTTGACACCCGAGGCGGCCGATCGAACCGATTTCTCTGCCAAAACTGTCGTCACAGAGTGCCGAGACTATTTGCCGGCGCCGACCCATAAGATAACCCGAAAAGGGCCGGCGAAAGGAGACTGGCGCCAAAGGGATGGCGCTCCTCCGATCGTGGTGCATTATCCAGAGTGCAAAGATCGCGGCGATTTAGTCGGGATCAGGATCTGAACCATTTCATTGCGCAAATCATTGCGCCCGAAAAGTACAACAACTATAAGTGCTTGAAAGAATGGTCGGAGCGGCAGGATTCGAACCTGCGACCCCTGCGTCCCGAACGCAGTGCTCTACCGGGCTGAGCCACGCTCCGACAAGAACGCGGCTTATAGCCTTGGCTTTCGCGCACCGCAAGAAGCCGAAGTAAAGGATTTAACCCCTTTGAAAGTGGGCCTGAAAACGCAGATTTTGCCGGCCGACGGGCCAGCCGTGGCCGAGGCCGCGAAATGCCTTGGGGCCGGCGGCCTGGTCGCGTTCCCGACCGAGACCGTCTATGGGCTTGGCGCCGATGCGTCGCAGGCAGGCGCCATCGCCCGGATTTACGAGGCCAAGGGACGGCCCGCCTTCAATCCCCTGATCACCCACGTCGCCGACCTCGCTGCCGCCCGGCAGATTGCCCGTTTTGACGCGACCGCTACAAAGCTGGCGGGGGCCTTCTGGCCGGGGCCGCTGACGCTGGTGCTGCCCAAGACGGCCGATTGCCCGGTCGCGGAACTTGCGACCGCCGGCCTCGATACGGTGGCGATCCGGATTCCTGCTCACCCGGTCGCGCGCGCGCTTTTGCGCGAATTCGGCGGCGCGGTGGTCGCCCCCTCCGCCAATATCTCGGGCCACGTCTCGCCGACCACGGCCGCGCATGTCGCGTCCGACCTTTCGGGGCGGGTCGATCTGATTTTGGACGGTGGTGCGGTCGATGTCGGGGTCGAATCCACGATTCTCGCCTGCTTTGACGACGCGATGTTGCTGCGGCCGGGCGGCCTGCCGCGCGAGGAGATCGAGCTCGTGCTCGGCCATCCCTTGCAACGGCTCCCCGAGGATGCCAGCGACGATGCCCAGCCGCTCGCGCCTGGCATGCTGGCTTCGCATTACGCACCGCGCACACCGGTCCGGCTCGATGCCACCAGCGTCAAGCCGGACGAAGCCTTGCTGGCTTTCGGCCCGACTGAAGTGAGCGGCGCCCATGCGGCAACAGCGGTTCTGAATTTGTCCGCGACGGGCGATGTTGGCGAGGCCGCCGCCAACCTTTTCGGCTATCTTCGTGCCCTCGACGCAAAAAGCGCCCGCGCGATCGCGGTGATGCCGGTGCCGCATCACGGCCTTGGCGAAGCCGTCAACGACCGGCTGCGCCGCGCCGCCATGGGCAGATAGACATGGGCCAACAGACATGGGCCGATAAGACAATCAAGAGACGCACATGAATATCGTCCAGGCCGCCGTTACTCCGCTCTCGCCAGAACTGATCGCGCGCTTTCGCGCCATTGTCGGCGACAAATATGCGGTGACCGACCAGGCCGACATCGCGCCTTACGTCACCGAAGAGCGCGGGCTGTTTCGCGGTCACTCGCCGCTCGTATTGCGGCCGGGTTCGACCGCCGAAGTCACTGCGATCTGCAAGCTCGCGAGCAGCGAGAGGATCGCGCTGGTGCCGCAGGGCGGCAACACCGGCCTTGTCGGCGGCCAGACGCCGCATCAGGGCGAGGTCGTGGTCTCGACGCGGCGGCTCGACAAGATCAGAGACATCGATCCTGCGTCCAACACCATGACCTGCGAATCCGGCGTGGTGTTGCAGGTCGCGCAACAAAAGGCGGCTGAGGTCGATCGCCTGTTTCCGCTGTCGCTCGGCGCGGAAGGAAGCTGCACCATCGGCGGCAATCTCTCCACCAATGCCGGCGGCACGGGAGCGCTCGCGTTCGGCGTGGCGCGCGAGATGGCGCTCGGGCTCGAGGTCGTGCTGGCGGACGGGCGTATTCTCAACGGGCTGTCCAAGCTGAAAAAGGACAACACCGGCTACGACCTGCGCAACCTCTTCATCGGAGCGGAAGGCACGCTCGGCATCATCACCGCGGCGAGTTTGAGGCTGTTTCCGAAACCGCGCACCATCGAGACCGCCTTTGTCGGCCTCAAGTCGCCCGCGGATGCGCTCAAACTGCTCTCGATCTCGCAGAACGAAGCGGCCGGCAGCCTGACCAGTTTTGAACTGCTCGCCGATATCGCGGTCGATTTCAGCGTCCATCATGGCATCGACATCCGCGCGCCGCTCGCCGGCAAACATCCCTGGTTCGTGCTGATGGAGATCTCGTCGCCGCGCGACGACGCACGCGCGACGCTGGAATCGATCTTAGGCCAAGGCATGGAACAGGGCATCGTCGATGACGCCGTGATCGCCGCGAATTTGAGCCAGCGCGCGGCGTTCTGGAAACTGCGCGACGAAATGTCGGCGGCGCAGAAGCCGGAAGGCGGCTCGATCAAGCACGACATCTCGGTGCCGGTCGCCGCGGTGCCCGCCTTCATCGCGGAAGCCAACGCCGCCGTGGTCAAGCTGATTCCGGGTTCGCGGCCGGTGCCGTTCGGCCATCTCGGCGACGGCAACATCCATTACAATGTCAGCCAGCCGATCGGTGGCAACGCCGCCGATTTCCTCGCGCGCTGGCACGACGTCAACAAGGTCGTGTTCGAAATCGTGCTGCGGATGGGCGGATCGATCTCGGCCGAGCACGGCATCGGCGTGCTCAAGCGCGACGAACTGCCCGAGGTGAAAGACAAGGTCGCGATCGAACTGATGCGCTCGATCAAGGCGCTGCTCGACCCGCTCGGGATCATGAACCCCGGCAAGGTGCTGTGACCATCGCCGTCCCCAGCCTCGCAATCGCGACGATCGATGACGCCGATGTCGTCGCGGTGGTCGCGCTGTGGCAGGCTAGCGGCCTCACCCGGCCGTGGAACGATCCTGCCGCCGACATCGCGCTCGCGCGGAAGGGATCAAATGCAACAGTGCTGATCGGGCGCGATAACGGCGCGATCGTCGCCACGGTGCTGGTCGGCCACGACGGTCACCGCGGCTGGGTCTATTACCTCGCCGTCGATCCCGATCGCCGCCACAAGGGATATGGCCGGGTCATGATGGACGCGGCAGAAAACTGGCTCCGGGAGCGCAGCATCGAAAAGCTGCAGCTCCTGGTCCGTGCCGACAACAGCCATGTGAAAGACTTCTATCAGTCGCTCGGCTATGCGATGCAGGAACGCATCGTCTATGCCAAATGGCTCGACGGCCGCGAACCCACGCCGTAATCGACCTCGGAGCAATGACGTGACCGTTTCCGACCGTATCCGCATCATTGACGAGCGCGTGCTCTCAAAAAACTACGGCACACTCAAGAGCACCACCTTCGAATGGCACCGCAACGACGGCAAATGGCAGACAATGACGCGGGATGTCTTCGATCGCGGCAATGCGGCGGTGATCCTGCCTTATGACCTCAAGCAACGCACCGTTGTGTTGGTGCGCCAGTTCCGCCTGGCGACCTATGTCAACGGCCATGACGGCCTGCTGATCGAGGCCACCGCTGGCATGCTCGACAATGCCTCGCCGGAGCGGCGCATCCGCGCTGAGGCCGAGGAAGAGATCGGCTATCGCCTGCACAACGTGCACAAGGTGTTCGAAGCCTTTATGAGCCCCGGCGCTGTGACCGAAAGGATGCATTTCTTCATCGCTGAATATGAACCCGAAATGCGCATCAGCAGCGGCGGCGGTCTCGCTGGCGAAGGCGAGGACATCGAAGTGCTTGAACTTTTATTCGATGAGGCGCTCGCCATGATCGGCGATGGCCGCATCGTCGATGCCAAGACCATCATGCTATTGCAATATGCGGCACTGAATATCTTCCTGTGATGTTCGGATGCAGCCGATCGCCGATGTTGACACCCGACTGCCCCGCCAAGAGAATTGAACCATGCGCATCGCTCTCATTCACGCCCTGAAACATTCGATCGCCCCGATCGAGGCCTCGTTCGCGCAGCTTTGGCCCGAGCCGATCCTGATGAATCTGGTCGACGACAGCCTGTCGGCGGATGTGGCGCGCGACGGACGGCTGACGCCGGAAATGACCGATCGCTTCCTCGCACTCGGCCGCTATGCCGCATCGACCGGCGCCAACGGCATTCTCTTCACCTGCTCGGCGTTCGGTCCGTGCATTGAAGCCGTCGCGCGCGAGCTCTCGCCGATGCCGGTGCTGAAACCCAATCAGGCGATGATCGAACAGGCCGTCGCGCGGGGCCACCGGATCGGCCTGCTCTCAACCTTTCCGCCGACGCTCAAGTCGATGCCGGGCGAATTTCCGGGCACGACCCAGCTCGTCACGAAGCTTGCGGAAGGCGCGATGGCCGCGCTCGACCGCGGCGACCGCACCGAGCATGATCGACTGGTCGTGCAGGCCTCGCGCGACTTGCGCGACTGCGACCTGATTGCGCTCGCGCAATACAGCATGGCGCCCGCAGCAACGATGGTTGCCGAGGCGACCAAGCTGCCGGTGCTGACGACACCCGACAGCGCCGTGACCAAGCTGAAGCAATTGCTGGTCGGCTGATCGAAACTCAGAACAAACTGCCCTGCCCGTCGTCGACATCGGCGGCGTCTGTCTTGCGTTGGCCTGCTTTCTTTGCCGGCTTCGTCTGTTCGGCTACGCGCTGTTCGTCCGTGATCGGCAAAATCAGTTGCGCGTCGTCATTGACGACGTGATTGACGCGCGCGGAAATCTCGTGCCACGCGAATTCGCCGACGTCCGGTCCGCGCATTAAAGGCGTCACTGAATCGGCTTCATCAGAGCGGCAATCGAGCCAGAACTCGAAGTCATCAGGCGTGATCGTCACGGGCACGCGATGATGAAGGGCGGCGAGATCGGCGCTCGCCGGCGCTGTGACGATCGCCGCTGTGTCGACTTCTTCGCCGTTCGGCCCGATCCAGGTCTCGGCCACGCCGGCAAACCCGATCGGGCTGTTGTCGCGGCGGTGGATGAAGTACGGCCGCTTGCCGCCTCCGACGGTTTGCCACTCGTAATAGCCGTCGGCCGGGATCAGACAGCGCCTTCGCCTGATCGCATTCTTGAACGCCGGCTTTTCCTTCACGGTTTCCGCGCGCGCATTGATCAGCAGCGTAAATTTACGGGGATCCTTGACCCAGGCGGGCCACAACCCCCATCTCATCAGGCGGAATTTCCGGCCATTGTTACTGATGACCACAGGTATCGGTTGAGTCGGCGCAACATTAAACCGCGGCGGCAAATTTGGCTGCTCGGAGTAGCCAAAAAGTAGCCGCAATGCCTCAGGTGATGAGGTGATGACGAAGCGTCCGCACATTTAGGTATCCCAATAGGTAATCTTCAGCAACTTTTTAACCCCAAACCCTAACACTGCGGCGGATGACCTCACCCGCAGCCCAATCGGTTTTACCCGCTTCCGAGACCACCGCCGAAAGTTCCGCGCGGGCCGAGCAATTGCGCGCAGCCAACATCAATCCGCGCACCGGGCTTGCCACCGACTACCTGAATCACTTCAACGAAGCGGTCATGCTGCTCGAAATGATTCCGGATATGCCGGAATGCGCCGAGGACTTTATGGGCTGGAAGCCAATGTCCTATGCCGAGCATTTTACGGCGTCCAACTTCAAGGCGCGAGATCTGGCGATCGAAGCTTACAACACGGCCGACGGGCGCATCCGCGCCGAGTTCGACGGCATCACGACCGCCGTCACCTCGATCCTGATCGCCGTGAGCGAGGCCATGCGCAAAGCACAGCAGGATAAAACCCGCATGAGGCTGGCCGAGCAGGCCACCAGCTGGGTCAAGCCGCTAGTGATGCTGGCCGGCGGCGTCATCAACGGCGACGGCGCGGCCGACGTCGACTACATCATGACCCATTGATTGGACTACAGGCCCTCCTGTTCTACAGTAGCACCTCCACGCGAACTGTCTTCAGGTCCTGCTTTGACGCCCCCTCCTCCGCCGTCCCATCCCCAGCTTGCCGTCAGCGCGGCGATTTTCCGCGACGACAAGATTCTGCTCGTGCGACGGGCGCGCTCGCCAGCGAAGGGCTTTTATTCCCTGCCCGGCGGGCGGGTCGAGTTCGGCGAAAGCCTGCACGCGGCCTTGCATCGCGAAGTGGCGGAGGAGACCGCGCTGAAAATCGAGATCGCCGGTCTCGCCGGCTGGCGCGAGGTGCTGCCGGCGCCATCCGGCGGCGGGCATTATCTGATCATGTCGTTTGCGGCGCGCTGGAGCGCGGGCGAACCAAAACTCAATGAGGAACTCGACGATTTCAAATGGCTCGCGCCGGAGGCACTTGGTGACCTGAAGATCACGCCCGGCCTTCCTGATGTGATCCAGTCGGCGCGGCGCGTTTTGGGCCTGTAACAGCAGATCGCGAGCTTGCGCGGCGCAGCCCAAGGGGGCATATCACTGATATCCCCATGCCCAGATCGTCCGCCCTCGCCCTTGTCATCCTGTGCTGTCTTTCCGCGCCTCTCCGCGCGCAGGAGACGGCAGCACCCTTCGACAATGATTTGCAGCGCTTTGCGGAGATCCTCGGAACCCTGCACTATCTCAGGGGCATTTGCGGCAGCAATGAAGGCGCCAAATGGCGCAACGAGATGCAGGCGCTGCTTGATGCCGAGACTCCCTCCGGAGACCGGCGGGCACGCATGATTGCGGGCTTCAACCGCGGCTATAACGGTTTTCAACAGACCTACCGCACCTGCACGCCGGCAGCGACATTGGCGATCCGCCGCTATATCGACGAAGGCCTGAAGATTTCGCGCGACCTGACCGCGCGCTACGCGAACTAGGGCGGCTGTTCCACATGCCAGTCGGTTTGTTTACACCCGTTAACCTTTCCTAAAGAACTGCTCTAGGCGGCGGTGATGGGCGTGCTACACCACGCTCATTCCTCCCCTCTCCTCGCCTCGCAAAGTTGCTTTCACGTTCATGAGCCATCCTGCGCCATTCATCGCCTGCGACCTGCTTCCCGATCATGAACAGAAGCAAGCCGCGCTCAGCTATCTCAGCGAAGCCTGGGCGGAGGCGCGGCATGACGGTGTCGACGGTGATTGCCTGGCTCAGGCGAGCCTGTTTGCGGCCTTTGCCGAACTGGTCCGCACCTATGGCGAAGACGCCGTCGCCAAATTCGTCGAGGGTCTTGTCGTGCGCGTGCGCAACGGCGAGTTCTCCACCGAGCTCGCGAAGCAATAAGCGCAACCTGTTGCAAGCCCTTGTTGTTTGCCGTTCCGCGGCTTACGTTCTCATGTGAGATGTCATATGAGATTTATGGATGAAAGCTGCGTTTCTGCCCGATCGCGGGGTGGTCAAGGTTTCCGGCGAAACCGCCCGCGACTTTCTCAACGGCCTCATCACCACTGACGTCGCGCGCCTGCAACCGGGCGCGGGCCGTTTCGGCGCGCTATTGACGCCGCAAGGCAAGATCACCGTCGATTTCCTGATCACCGAAGCGCCGGCAGGCCATGGCGGCGGCTTTTTGATCGATTGCCCGAAGGTGCTGGCACAGGCGCTTGCCGACAAGCTCGGTTTCTACCGGCTGCGCGCCAAGGTCGGAATCGAAAATCTCTCCGACAGTCTCGGCGTGCTCGCCGTCTGGGACGGCAATGCCGCCGTCAAACCCGATCTCGCCTTCACCGATCCGCGCAACGCCGCGCTCGGCTTGCGCATTCTCGTGCCCGCGGAGCTTGCACAGAAGGCTGCCGACCTGATCGGCGCCGAGATGGTCGACAGCGCCGCCTATGAGGCGCATCGGATTGCGGTCGGCGTGCCGCGGGGCGGTCTCGATTTCATGTATGGCGATGCCTTCCCGCACGAAACCAACATGGACCGGCTTCACGGCGTCGATTTCGACAAGGGCTGCTACATCGGCCAGGAAGTGGTGTCGCGGATGCAGCATCGCGGCACCGCGCGGACGCGCACCGTGCGCCTGCTGCTGGACGGGCCGGCGCCGGAGCCGGGCGCGGCAATCACGGCCGGCGACAAATCCATTGGCACCATGGGTTCGGCGGCCGACGGTCATGCGCTTGCGCTGATCCGGATCGATCGCGCCGGCGAGGCGCTGGACGCCGGCACGCCGCTCGCGGCCGGCGGCCTTTCGGTTCGCATCGCCGAGCCGGATGAATTGCGCTTGCAGCCGAAGCAGACCGTCGCATGACGAGGGCGCGCCTGCACGCCGACGGCCTGACACGATGCCCCTGGCCGGGCGAAGATCCGCTTTATGTCGCCTATCACGACACCGAATGGGGCGTGCCGGAATTCGACGATCGCGCGCTGTACGAAAAGCTGATCCTCGACGGCTTTCAGGCGGGCCTGTCGTGGATCACGATCCTGCGCAAGCGCGACAACTTCCGCAAAGCCTTCGACGATTTCCAGCCTGAAAAGATCGCGCGCTATACGCCTAAAAAGATCCACGCGCTGATGAACGATGCCGGCATCGTCCGCAACCGCGCCAAGGTCGAAGGCACGATCGCGAGCGCCAAATCCTATTTGAAGATCATGGAAGACGGCCCCGGCTTCTCGAAATTCCTGTGGGACTTCCTCGACGGCAAGCCCAAGGTCAACCAGTTCAGGACCACCGCGAGCGTGCCGCCCGCGACGCCGCTCTCGATCAAGATGTCGAAAGAATTGTCGTCGCGCGGGTTCAAATTCGTCGGTCCCACGATCGTCTATGCCTTCATGCAGGCGACCGGCATGGTGAACGATCACCTTGTCACGTGTTTTTGCCATGAAAGCTGCGCCGGCAAGCGCCGCAGCCCTCGCCTCACCGCCAAATGACGACCGGAAGACCGTCCGCAAAGCCAACGTCGCCGCGCGTCTGGCAACGGATGTTATCCGGCCGGCGGCTCAACCTGATCGAGCCCTCGCCGCTTGATATCGAGATCGCCGATATCGCCCATGGCCTTGCGCGGGTGGCTCGCTGGAACGGACAAACCGCCGGCCCGCACATCTTCTCGGTCGCACAGCACACGCTGCTGGTCGAAACGGTCATGCGCGAGCAGATGCCGCGCGTCGATGTCACGTGGCGGCTTGCTGCCCTCCTTCATGACGCACCCGAATATGTGATCGGAGACATGATCTCGCCGTTCAAGGCCGTGCTCGGCGAAGACTACAAGTCGGTCGAGAAGCGGCTTTTGTCCGCGATCCACATCCGCTTCGGTCTGCCGGCGGTGTTGGCCGACAAGATCACGCAGGCGATCAAGGCCGCCGACAAAGGCGCCGCGTTTTTGGAAGCCACGGAGTTGGCAGGCTTCGCGCCGGATGAGGCCAAACGCCTGTTCGGCCGCGATCCTGGTCTGTCGCAAGCGACGCGCGAGGATTACCTGACGCCCTGGAGCGCGGCGAAGGCCGAGAAGCGGTATCTCGCGCGCTTCAAGGCGCTCGTGCCGTCGTAGCCGGCGAGCGCGCTCACTCACGCGCGGCATGGTGCGAGGCCGCGCCTCCCGCGTTTGTGCCGCAAGCCGGATCCCGGCGTTCGGCGCGCCAAATCCCCGGTATTCGTGCCGCTGCACGATCTCGAAGAAAAACCGCTCTTCAAAGGCGTGGGTGTAAATCTGGAAAAATTCGCCGCGATCGTCGCGATCGTAGAGGATACCGTTTTGCTTCATCGCGGCGAGCAAAGCCGGATCGATCTCGAAGCGGCTATCGATCTCGTCGTAGTAATTGTCGGGGATGTTCAGGAACGTGGCACCGGCCGCGCGCATGGCAGATACGGCCTTGAAGATATCGTCGCATGTGAACGCGATGTGCTGAACGCCGGCGCCGAAAAACTCGGAGAGAAACCGCGACGACATCGTTTGCGTCGCCGTCGAGGCATTGAGAATGAGACGAAGCGAACCGTTTTGGTTTTGCAGCACCTGGCTTTTCACAAGCCCCAGGGGATCGGCGATCTCGAGTTGCGGCGCGCGCTGAACGGCGAAGAGTCCGGCATAGAACTGCTCCCATGACAGCATTTCCTCAAACCGCATCGATTGCGAGATGTGATCGATATGGCCCAGGAAGCCGGCGGCAGCTTTGTCCGCAACAGGAACGAAATCGACGTCCCAATTCGGCGCGTCCGGCTCGAGAAAATACAGCAGGCTGCCGCCGACGCCGCGCAACGCGGGAATCGTCATTTCACCGGGGCCAATGGCTTGCCGAAAGCTCGTCGCGGACAATGCGTCGGCACGATTCATCAGCGCCGCGACATCGTCGACTTCAAGCGCGATCGCGCACACGCCGGAACCATGGGTCACGTAATGCGACCTTGCAAAACCGGTGTCCGAGCTGTTGATCAGAAGATTGACATGCCCTTGCGACCATCGCTCGACGGCCTTCGAGCGATGGCGTCCGGTCAATTTGAAGCCGAGTTGGCTGAACAGCGTGGCAAGTCCGCTCGCATGGGATCGATCGACGGCAAATTCGACAAAGGCCACGTTCGAAACCCTGGCGCGGCCGGGCAGAGCTGGCGCTGCTTTCGTCCGCTCGCTGCCGAGGAGCACCAGCGAACGCATGGCATCGACCGAGACGTCTCCGGTCGATTGCGCGCGGAACTGGTCGTTGAAGATTTCGAGCGATAGCGGCCCCTTGTAACCGGTCGCATCGACCGCGCGCATGAACTCCTTGACCGGAAGATTCCCCTGCCCCGGAAAACAGCGAAAGTGCCGGCTCCAGGACAGAATATCGAGGTCGAGTTGCGGCGCGTCTGCAAGCTGCACCAGGAATATCTGGTCGCCCGGGATCGAGGCGATCGGGCCGACCGGAAAACCCGGCGCGAGGGTGTGAAAACTATCGAGGATTAATCCGACCGCGGGATGATCGGCGCGACGAACGACTTCCCAGGCGTCGCGGTAGTCGTTGATGTACCGTCCCCAGGCGAGCGCCTCGAAGCCGATGCGCAAGCCGCGCGCGGCTGCCCGCTCGCCCAGTTCGCGAAAGTCATCGGCCGCGCGGTCGATGCCGCCAAGCGCCTGCGGCGAGACATTGCTGCACACGAGCAGCAAATCCGCGCCGAGCTCCTGCATCAGGTCGAATTTCTTATCGGCCCGGCGAAAGACGTGGCTCCGCTGCGCCTCATGCATGCCCTCGAAATCGCGAAACGGCTGCAGCGCGCAGATGCGAAGGTTGAGGTCGGCGCACATCTTTGCGACGGTGCGCGCCGAGCCATCGAAACAGGTAAAGTCGTTCTCGAAGATTTCGACCGCGTCGAATCCTGCCGCCGCAATCGTCCTGAGCTTCTCGTCGAGCGCGCCGCCAATCGAAACCGTTGCGATCGAACGTATCATTGCCATGCTCCAGCGCGCTTCGAGAGGATCACTCGCCCGCTCAATAGTGAATTTGCGCGACTTCGCGCAGCTCATCCGACGTCGTCGTGCCGAAGCCGAAGAATTCGAGGTAGGCCGGAATCTGCTCGAACAGCATGTCGGTGCCGACCTGATAGTCGCAGCCCTTGGCGCGCACGGCGGCCAGAAACGGCGTGATCTCTTCTTTCATGACGACCTCGCCGACAAAGGTCGACGGCGAAATGCGATCCACGTTCATCGGGAGCGGATCATCCTTTTTCATGCCGAGCGGCGTGGCATTGATGACGGTGTCGTAGCCGGCGGGATCCGTCGACCCCGTGGTCACCGCAAGCTTCGGGTAATGCGCCCTCAAGCGCCCGGCCAACCCGTTCATGGAATTCTCGAAGGCGTCATAGAGGCCGAGCTTCGCGACGCCGGCTTTGGCGATAGATGCCGCGATCGCCGAGCCGACGCCGCCGCAGCCGGTCACGAAGACGCTGGAGCCCGTAACCTTGCGACCCTTCTTGAGCAGGCCGCGCACGAAACCTTCGCCATCGAACATGTCGCCGATCATCAGCCCGCGCTCGTCGAGCTTCACGGCGTTGCAGGCGCCGGCGATTTTCGCAGACACGGTCGCTTCATCGACGAGATCGAGCGTCGTGACCTTGTGCGGCATCGTGATCAGCGCGCCGGATACATTGCTGAGTTTGAAGACGAGTTTCAGAAAGTCCGCATAATCCTCGCTCTTGCAACCCATCGGCACGACGACCGCGTTGATCTTCCGCTTCTCGAAAAACGGATTGTAGATCATCGGGGATTTGAACGTTTCCGTCGGATAGCCGATATGGGCGATGAGCTTTGTTTTTCCGTCGATCATGATTCAAGCCTGTCCACCATAAACCGTCCCGTCAAACATCGAAGAAGACGGTCTCGCGCTCGCCGCCGAGATGGATGTCGAAGGTGAAGACCGCCGCGCCATCACGCATCGAGCGCGCCGCGATCAGCGTTTGCCGGCGCGGCGGCGGCTCGATGATGTTGAGCACGGGGTCATCGGCATTGGCGGCGGCTTCGTCGCCGAAATACATCCTCGTCGCGAGGCCGATATTGATTCCGCGCGCGGCAATCCAGAAGTTGATGTGAGGCGCCATCGCCTTTCGCCCGCGCCGTCCGACCACCGAACCCGGCTTGATGGTGCGGATGCGATAGACGCCGGTTTCGAAATCCGTTCCGGTTCGCGCCCAGCCGCGGAAATTCTTGTCCAGCGGCTTGTCCTGCCGGTCGGCCTCATGGTTGTAACGGCCGGCCGCATTGGCCTGCCAGGTTTCGACCAGGATGTCTCTGGCCGCGTGACCGGAAGCATCGAAAATGCGTCCCTCGATGACGATGCGCTCGCCCGCGACATCGGGTCCGGCAATGTCGGCGCTGAAATTGTTCTCGAAGATATCGAAGCCGGCCTGGTTCGGAATCAGCCCGATATGCACATAAGGTCCGGCCGTCTGTGACGGCGTTTCCGGCAGATAGAGGTCCGTCGGCATGGCTAGCCCCCTTGCAGTTTGTTTTCGAACAGCGTTTGCCGGCTGCCGCGCAGGACGATGTCGAAGCGATAGGCCAGACATTCGAGCGGCACCGACGCATTGAGGTCGAGCTTCGCCGTCAGCCGTTCCGCCGCCGATTTGTCGGGAATCGTCGCAAGGATCGCGTCGTGCGGGATCAGCGGATCGCCTTCGAAGTACATCTGGGTGATGAGCCGCTGCGCGAATCCGGAGCCGAACACCGAGAAGTGGATGTGCGCCGGCCGCCAGCTATTGACGCGATTGCGGAACGGATAGGCGCCGGGCTTCACCGTGCGGAAGAAATAGTAGCCGCTGTCGTCGGTCAGCATCCGTCCGCAGCCGCCGAAGTTGGGATCGATCGGCGCGATATAGGTGTCATTGCGATGCCGATAGCGGCCGCCCGCATTGGCTTGCCAGACCTCGACAAGGGTATTGCGGACCGGCCGGCCGTTGCCGTCGAGCACATGGCCATGAACGATGGTCTGCTCGCCGATCGGCTTGCCGTCCTTGGCGTAGTTGAGGATCAGGTCGTTATCGAGCGGGCCCAATTCCTCGCGCGCGAAGGTCGGACCGGTCACTTCCGATAGCGAATTCTGCAGCGAGAAAAGCGGAATACGCGGCGATCGCAGCACGCTCGTCTTGTAGACGGGCGTGAAGGCGGGAGGATGGATATCGCGATCGCGCTGGTGAAACTCATATTCGGGCATCGTCAAATCCTCAAGCATATTCACGGGAGCGCGGACCAGACCGCGCCCCCGAATGTCATGGTCAACTACGCTGGAGCAGCGCCGGCAAAGGAAGCTGCCCGCTGCCGATCGTAATCCTGTTTCGCCATCGGCGTCGTGCCGGGAATGCCGAGATCGCTTACCCTCACCCGGTAGGTTTCGCGCGCCGAGAAGGCGGCAATCGCCGCGATCGCGGTCACCGCGAATGCGATCGCGCCGACCGTCAGCGGGACGTTGGTCGATCCGGGAGGTGCGACGGCAGCGAACAGCGCCGGCAACAGTGCCGTGATCGTCGTGCCGATGTTCTGCGAGATCGCCATCGCCGAGACGCGGAAGCGGGTCCGGAACAACTCGGGGTAATAGCTCGGGAACACGGCGTTATAGCCCTGATAGACGATGCCCCACATCAGGATGGAGAGCCCGATCGCGAGCGGCACCTCCTTGATGCTGATGGCGTAAAGAAAGCCAAACGACAGCAGGCCGGAGCCGAGCGCGCCGACGATGATCGGCGGCCGGCGGCCGATCTTGTCGGAGAGATTGCCGACCAGCGGAATCACGAGCACGGCTGCGATGTTGCCGATCACCGGAATCCAGAGATAGATGTCCGGCTTGAAGCCGATGCCGTAGGCCGGCTGCACCGCGTAGGCAGCACCAAAGATGGTCGCGACGACCGGAATCACGTTCATCAGCGCCATGCAGATCACGCGCAGCATGTCGGACCCGCTGGTCTTGAACGCCTGGACGATCGGCGCCCGCGGCACCGAGCCCGCCTCGCTCTCCTCGGCAAACGCCGGCGTCTCATCGACTTCGCGGCGGATCAGATAGCCCGCGATCAGCACGAGGACGCTGAGCAGGAACGGGATGCGCCAGCCCCAGCTATTGAAATCCTCCTTTGGCATATAGTGAGCAAGTGGGAGGAAGACCGCAGCCGCGAGAATTTGGCCGGCCTGAACGCCCTGCAGCGTGAAGCTCGCGAAGAAACCGCGCCGGCCGAATGGCGCATGCTCCAGCACCATGGAGCTTGCTCCGGAAATTTCGCCGGCGACCGCAAAACCCTGCAACAGCCGCAGCGCAACCAGGCAGACCGGCGCCCAGATTCCGATTTGATTATAGGTGGGAAGCAGCCCGACCAGCATGGTCGAAATGCCCATCAGGAACAGGCACAGCAAAAGCACGCTCTTCCGCCCATGAGTATCGCCCCAATGGCCGAGCACGAACGCGCCGATCGGGCGCGCCACATAGCCGACGCCATAGGTTGCGAGCGACGCGACGATCGCGACCGTCGGGTTCTGCGACGGAAAGAAGATCTGCGGAAATATCAGCGAGGCCGCGGTCGCATAAATGAAGAAGTCGTAGTATTCGAGCGCCGAACCGATCCAGCCGCTGGCGGCTGCGATGGTCGATTGGCGCATGCTCCTTGTGTCTGACGTCATCTCGAATTTCCTCCCCGATGAGCGATGAAACGCCGTTTAAACGGCTGACGTTTTTGTTGGGAGCTATTGGGCAACCGGCACGTGAGCCGCGCAAGGCCGTTTTGCTCCTGATCGGGCGAAAAGATATCGCCGGGTCGAAATAACACAATTACTCATTTATACCGGAAACTTAACCTCATGTTACTTTTCTGGCACGCGGTGTCCGCGTCTTGGCGCTCGCCTCCATCTCGCTGCGCAGCGTCTTGATGAAATGGCTTGCGTATGGCGACAACGCTGCGCCGCGCTTGACGGCGACGAAGGTCTCGAAGCGGGTCGGCTCCTGGATTTCGAGCAGCCGGACGCCGGGAATGCCGCCATGCGCCACCGAGAATTCATCGATGATGGCGATGCCGAGCCGCGCCTGAACCAGCGAGAGCACCGTGTTGCCGAACCGCGCGCGGATCGTGATGTCGTAGGGCAGTTTGTTTCGCGCGAATAACTCCGACATGATGCGGCCGTAAGGATCGGTCGGGTCGATTCCGATCAGCGGAAACCGCGTCATTTCGGCCGCGGAAATCCGTTTGCGCTGCGCCAGGGCGTGATCTTCCGGGACGATGCAATAGAGCCGGCCTGAGGCCAGCGGCAGAAAATCCAGCGCCGGGTGATCCAGCCGGTAGCTGATGGCTGCGCAGTCGCCCTTGTCGAGCAGGAGATAGTCGATCACCTCCTCGATCTTGAGGATGTTGATGTCCATCTTCAGATCGGGATAGCGCTTGCGGATTTTTTCCACCGCCCGCGGCACCATCACCTGCGCGATGCTCGGCACCGATCCGATCCGCAGCTCCGAGAGCTGGCCGCGTCCGATCTTGCCGATGACGTCGGCGAGGTCATCGACCTTCTTGTAGATCGCGTTGATCTGCTCGAAGATCATCTGCGCGTCCTGCGTCGGAAAGTAGCGACCGTTCTGCCGCAGGAAAAACCGCACGCCCAGCGAACGCTCGGTGTATTTGACCAGCCGGCTGATGCCCGGTGCGGAGACGTTGAGAAGTTTTGCGGCGCC
>Ga0307474_10000795_pt1 | contig 22831 bp, 24 predicted proteins | sample atmos_gasesECM1C_2_FD_203312 | JGI IMG/M metagenome (GOLD analysis project Ga0307474, IMG submission 203312) | Hardwood forest soil microbial communities from Morgan-Monroe State Forest, Indiana, United States - atmos_gasesECM1C_05 | ecosystem: Environmental > Terrestrial > Soil > Temperate... | reverse complement strand
CGGCCCCAAGAAGCGGACCGCCATGAATACCTTCAGCCGAGGCGACCAGAACCGACGCCGCCGTCCGCGATTCCAGGTCGAAGGAGAAGCTGATCTGGTGGAGGTGGGAGGTCGATCTAGCGTCGGCCGCCTGGAACAGATTTCAGAATACGGTTGCCTGATCAGCGCCAGCGACCTTCTCGTCCCTGGAACTGGCCTAAGACTGGCTCTTAACATTTACGACGTCAGCGTCGCGTTGAAAGGTAACGTCAGATACACGGCCGGAAACCGCGCCATGGGCGTTGAATTTCACGAGATCCGGCAAGGCGATCGCCCTCTGCTCGATTATGTCTTGAGCCAAGTGAAGAACCACAGCAGCCGTGACTTCGCGGACCTCGAGGTGGTCACCGAACCCTTAGCAGCGGCAGCAGTGGCGGGGTAGGAATTGATTCCTGCCGTTTCCGCAGTAAAATCAGACGCGGCATCGTGGAACTTCGGGTTTTAGTTATTCGACCTCGCGCAGTTATTCGGCGTCGCGCAGGCGCGCTGCTTTGCCCTTAAGGCCGCGCAGATAGTACAGTTTGGCGCGGCGAACCTTGGATGAACGCAGCAGATCCACCTTGTCGATCACTTTGGAGTGGACCGGGAAAATGCGTTCCACGCCTTGGCCGAAGCTAATCTTGCGCACGGTAAAGCTGGCTTGCGGTCCGTTGTCGCGCTTGATGACCACGCCTTCAAAGGCCTGTAAGCGCTCTTTATCGCCTTCTTTGATCTTCACGTGAACGCGGACGGTGTCGCCGGGGTGAAACGCGGGGATGTCGGTGCGCTGGGTTCTGGCCAGCAGTTTTTCGATAATAAGGTTTGACATGTTGATTCGTCCTTCTGAATTCTAAAATTCTGATTCTGATTTCGAAAAATCTAGATCTCGGGTTTCTCGATCCCGTTTCGCTTGATGTCCGCTAAAAACTTTTGGTCTTCGCGGTTCAACACCGCCCCTTCCAGCAGGTCAGGTCGATTGCGAAACGTCTTTTCCAGCGCCCGTTGACGACGCCAACGCCGAATTTCTTCGTGGTTGCCAGACATCAGCGCTTCTGGAACCGCGATCCCGCGAAACTCCGCTGGCCGCGTGTAGTGAGGATAATCCAGGAGTCCATTCGACCCGCAAGTCGAATCCGCACCGCCTGCACTCCTCACTTTCCCATCCACCGTAAACGATTCCTGCTGCGTCGACGCTTCATTTCCAACGGCGCCCGGGAGCAGCCGCATGATTGCTTCCACGATCACCGCAGCGGCTATTTCCCCGCCACTCAGAACATAGTCGCCGATAGAAATTTCCCGATCGGCCAGAAAATCCGCCACGCGCTCGTCTACTCCCTCGTACCGCCCGCAGACCAAAACGATCCGATCGAGCGCAGCCAGTTCCGCAGCGACTCTCTGATTAAATGGTTGCCCCTGCGCCGACAGCAGGACTACCGACTCCTTCACCCGGCCCGCGAGACGTTCTTCCCGCGGAGCCAGCTGCATCGATTCCAAACATTCAAACAGCGGTTCCGGCTTCAGCACCATGCCTTCGCCGCCGCCAAAAGGACGGTCATCCACGGTGCGGTGACGATCGTGGGTAAACTCCCGCAGATCGTGGACTTGAATTTGCGCCAGCCCCATTTCCTGAGCCCGGCGGGTAATGCCGTATTGCAATGGTCCACGAAAGAAGTCCGGAAAGATGGTTACAATGTCGGCCTTCATCGCGGAACCCAAAATCTTCAACCCAGAGGGCAGAGGCGACACAGAGGTTTTTCCCGTGGCCCTCGGTGTCCTCTGTGTCTAATGCTTTTTCCTTCCCTCAGCCTGCTCGCGTTTCTCCTCAGCGGTCAGCGGAGCGTTCACCTCGAGCAGACCTTCGGGCAAGTTCATGCGCACCTGCCGGCGTTCCAAATCCACGCTGTCGAGATACGCCTCGGCGAACGGAATCTCCACCCGGCGGGCAACATCGCGCACAATCAACAGCGGCGCTTCGCCGGCTCCAAATTCGACATCTTCAATCCGTCCGATGTCGCGTCCGCGGTCCAGCAGCGAACAACCCACCAGATCGCTAACGTAATTCCAGCCCGCTTGCAGTTCCGAGCGCTGACTCTGCGGGACCTGCAGCTCGCATCCCACCAGCGTTTCGGCCTCGGAAATAGAATCCACTCCGGCGAACTTGAAGACCAGAAGCCCTTTGTGCGGCCAGAAATCTTGCACTTCAAGTTCGCGCCTGATCTTATTCGGCTCCCGGGGCAGTGCCAGAAGCATCATGCCCGGGGCGAAACGTCCCGGAACGTCGCTGTAAATCTCGCCCGCAACTTCGCCGCGGCGGCCCTGCGTTTTCACCACGCGAGCCAGCGTAATGAAGTCATCACTGGTTTCAGGCTTTTGAATGGTGCGGCCCCTGCCCCGGCGCACTGGCCTCCGCCGCATTCCCATCGCTGCCGGTCAACTTCAACGTCAGTCGATTACTTCCAGCGTGTATCGCTTATGTGCTCGCACTCCGGCGGCGCTAAGGAGCGTCCGCAAAGCGCGCACGTTGCGCCCTTGGCGGCCAATAATTTTGCCCACGTCCGCTTCAGCAACTTCCAGCTCGATCACGTCGTCGAGATGATCGACGTAGACTGCGTCCGGCGCATCCACAATCCACTTCGCAATCTGTTCGATAAGGCCGCGAACATCTCCCGTGGTTTCAGTCATAGCGATCGGTTAAGCCACGGAAGCCGCTGGAGCAGCCGCGGGCTTCGAGTAGAGCTTGCCGACACGCTCTGACATTTGAGCGCCCTTGGAGACCCAATAGTCGACGCGATCGCGCTTGAAGTCGATGCTGGTGGGATTGGTTCGAGGATTATATGTCCCCACAACTTCCACGGGCCGGCCATTACGCGCGCGCGCTTTCTCAATCACAACGACGCGGTAAAACGGTTGTTTGCGCGCACCCATGCGCGACAGTCGAATCATTAACACAGGAGTATATCCTTGTTCCGGAAGAGTCCGGTGAGGTGAAAACAAACTCTTATTATGCCGGAGGTTAGCGTGAATGGCAATAGGCGTTGGACGCGGTTGGATGGGGATAGTGTCTTAGTTTCGATTTGGGGGTAGAGCTGAGACCGAAACTCCTGAGGCCATCGCAGGCCACCCGGTGGTTGAAGAATTCTTGCAGGTTGCGCTCAAGCGGCTCGCTAAACCGATGAGCGTGTCCGAGGCCGCGGTAGCTCAGCACCGTGCTCCGTTCCGCTGGCTGCGCATTCTTCGCCCGCCCTTTATTTTGAAGGTGTTTGCGGATCGCAGACAGCACCGCATGTCGTGGTATGACTCGCTCATGGTCGCGACGGCCCTGGAGGGCCACTGCCCGAGGCTCTATAGCCAGGACTGCCAGAGCCAGGACTGCCAGCAGGGCCGGAAGATTCAAGATGTGCGGACTGAGAATCGTTTGCCTGATGGCCGAAATCCAAGATCTTTCCTCATCCTGCTAGACTCAAACGTTTGGAGGTAGCCCTTTGCACGCGGTCTATATTCTCTCCGGGGTCCGCACCCCGATCGGAAAATTTGGCGGAGCACTGGCGTCGCTGACGGCGGCTGACATGGGCGTAGTAGCCGCCAAGGCCGCGATGGAACGTGCTGGAATCCAGCCGGAGCAAGTGGAAGAAACTATTTTCGGCAATGCACGGCAGGCGGGGGGCGGACCAAATCCGGCGCGTCAGATTTCTATCCGCAGCGGAGTGCCGCAGGAAGTTCCAGCGTTCACCGTGAACAAGGCCTGCGCCTCGGGACTGAAGTCGATTGCACTGGCTTACCAGGCGATTCTGCTCGGCGATGCAAGTTGTATGCTGGCTGGCGGCACGGAGTCCATGTCGCGCATGCCTTTTTATCTCGAAGCGCGCTGGGGATTTCGGCTGGGCAATCAGGAACTCGTCGACGGTATGTATCGCGATGGACTTTTCTGCCCCTTGGCGAAGATGGTCATGGGCGAAACCGCTGAAGCACTGGCCGAGCATTGCAAGATCTCCCGCGAGGAGCAGGATGAGTACGCGCTGCTGTCGCAAACCCGCGCCGCGCGAGCGATTGCAGCAGGACGCTACGACTCCGAACTTGTCCCGGTGACGATTGAAAACCGGAAAGGTGTGACTACCTTCAGCCGCGACGAACATCCGTTTCCCGACTCCAGCATGGAAAAACTGGGAAAGCTGGCGCCTGTGTTCTCGAAAACGGGGACAGTCACAGCCGGAAATTCTTCCGGGATCACCGATGGCGCCGCCGCCGTGGTCTTGGCGAACGAACATTTCGTAAAGAAGAACAACCTGCAGCCGCTGGCGCGAATCTCGGCCGTGACTTCGGCGGGAGTTGATCCCCGCACGATGGGGATCGGGCCCGTCCCGGCGCTGCGCAAACTGGAAGAGAAACACAACCTCAGAGTCCATGAATTTGGATTGATCGAATTGAACGAAGCCTTCGCCGCCCAGGTGATCGCCTGCGACCGCGAATTGAACTTCAACCGGGACCGGCTCAACGTCAACGGCGGCGCCATCGCCATCGGGCATCCCATCGGCTGCACGGGAACAAGAATTACGGTGACCTTGGTCCACGAGATGCGGAAGCGCAACACTCGTCGCGGCGTGGCCACAGTGTGCGTCAGCGGCGGCTTGGGGATGGCCCTGGCGCTGGAAAACGTGGTGTGACGAAGGCGGCTTCTGCTGTGCTTTTCGCGCTCCTCCGGCTTCGAGCTGCGCAATATTCACAGAGCGTCCCAGCCAGCGAGTCTGTTTGAGATTCCCGCAGCCTACACGAAGTTTGATATGGGCGGCATGAGGAAGTAATCGCGCTGAAGCTGCCCGCTAAAGCGGCCGCGTTGACTGCGGGAAAACGCGGTCGCTATACTTTCTGTAAGAGGCTGGCCCGAGGAGACCGAATGGCCCTTTCTGCGGTAATCGTGGACGATGAGCAGCTCGCCCGCGACGAGCTTGCCTTTCTCCTGAAAGCCGCTGGGGATGTGATCGTTGTAGCGCAGGGGAAGAACGGTCTCGAGGCTATCAGTCTCATCAAGGAACACACTCCTGATCTGGTCTTTCTCGACGTGCAGATGCCCGGCCTTGATGGTTTTGGCGTCATCAAAAAACTTCTCGACAAGAAGATTCCCCTGCCCAAGATCGTTTTCGCGACAGCTTTCGACCAGTATGCCGTGAAGGCATTCGAGGTCAATGCGGTGGATTATCTGTTGAAGCCATTCGACAAGAAGCGCGTCGCGCAGGCTGTGCAGAAGGCCCGCACTCAGCAGGACGCGGAGGCTTTGCCAACCGAAAAAATCGACAACTTGGTTCGCATGCTGCAGGCACCCAAAACGCAGAGTTCAAAAATCCTGCTCAAGGCTGTCGGGCGAATGTTCCTGGTGGACCAAAAAGAGATCTGCTACGCCTCAATCGAAGATGGAGTTATTACCGTGGTGACGGCAGGGCCGTCCGGGATGGAGGGGCATTCCAACTGCCGCACTTTGGAAGAGCTACTCTCGAGCCTGGATCCGGGATTGTTCTGGCGCGCCCACCGCTCGTACCTGGTGAACATTAATCGAATTCGCGAAGTCGTACCCTGGTTCAAGAGTTCGTACCAGTTGCGGATGGACGATAAGAAGCAGAGTGAGATTCCAGTCAGCCGCGCTCAAACCAAACGTCTGCGGGAGCTCTTCGGTCTCTGAGTTCCTGGAGGCCGAGCTGTGATTGGCCCGGCAAGCGTTCCCGTTTTGATCTCTTATGCCGCTCGGCAAAGATAAACTCTTTCCTGACCTTGACGCGGCGGTTTGCTCAGCTCTTGCCACTGAGGCAAACAGATCCTTGATCAGCGTCCCAGTATACGAATGAATCTCAGTCCGTGAACGCTCCAGCAGACACAGGGCATGAGCGCGCCTGCGCTGGTTCGGATCAGGAATTTTTCCAGCGAACATTCCACGGACCCGTGGCTTTCGACCTTCAGCTCCGTAACAGGAGCAAGCAAGGCAGAGCCTTCGGTTAACATGACCGACCGACCGATGAAGTTTTCGAGCTCCCTTACGTCTCCTGGCCAGGTCCAATTGACCAGAGTGTCCCTGGTTTCGCTGGGGACGGTCTCGATTGCAGGCTCCATCCCGGCCCTCGAACTAAAAGGGGAATATCCTCGCGACTCCCGCGACTCCCCGCGACTCCCAACAGCTCTTTGAAAGGGCCTTATGGAAAGCTACAATTGTCCTTATGGCTCGGGGCTGGGAAAGCAAGTCGGTCGAGGCGCAGCAGGAAGAGGCGGCCGATAAGAGTCTCTCCGGGAAACCGCGACTGACACTGGAAGAAGCGAACCGAATCCGCGAAACAGAGAGCCTTCGCCTATCGCTCAGAAACATCGTTGATCAGCTTGAGCGCAGCCAGAACTCCCAGCATCGCGAGATGCTCGAACATGCTAAAACCGACTTGGAGAGAAGGATCGAAGCGCTTGGCGGATAAAGGTTCGGCCATCACACCAGTTCGTTCGAGCAGCTCGTCCGGAAGACCAACTTTTTCCTTTCCTTCAACGCCAGAACGCTACACCCAGAACGCTACAGACGTCACGCACCACCCGCCAATGCTGGTCGCCTCCCCCTCAGCCCGCGGCGGCAAACCTTTCGTAACACTGACGTATAATTAATCCTTCCATGAAAGCCTACGTTTATGTTTCGCTCAAGAAGAGCGTCCTCGATCCTCAGGGAAAGACAATTCATGGCGCGCTCACCAGGATGGGTTACAAAGGCCTGGAAGAGGTCCGCCAGGGAAAATATTTCGAGCTTACACTCGATGGCGGGCTAAGCCGCGAGCAGGCGCAGACGGAAGTCGAGCGTATTGCTCGCGAAGTACTCACCAATCCCGTCATTGAAGAGTTCCGCTGCTCCCTCGCAGACTGAATTCACGGAGTTCCCGCATGTGTGGAATTGTTGGCTATGTCGGCAAGAAGGAAGTAGTTCCGATCATTATCGAGGGTCTGCGGCGGCTCGAGTACCGCGGCTACGACTCGGCCGGAATCGCCGTCGCCGGCAACGGTGACAAGCTGCAGCTCCGGCGCGCGGAAGGCAAATTGCGTAACCTTGAAGAAGCCATCCGCCTCAAGCCGCTCGAAGGAAGCTACGGCATTGGCCATACCCGCTGGGCCACTCATGGACGTCCCACCGAAGAAAATGCTCATCCCCATCGCGACTGCACCGGCAAGATCGTGGTCGTCCATAACGGTATCGTCGAAAATTATCTCAGCCTGAAGAAAAAACTGATCGAAGACGGGCACACGTTTTCCACCGAGACTGATACCGAAGTCATCGCCCATCTGGTTGAAAAGCATCTTTTCAAAATCGGGAACGGTCATCGTCTCGCTTTGGAGGATGCGGTGCGCCGTACGGTGAAAGAACTGAGCGGCGTTTTCGCCTTGGCCGTTATTTCGGTCGATGAGCCCAACAAAATCGTGGCGGCGCGCAACGGTCCGCCACTCGTGATCGGGTTGGGAAATGATGAATACTTTGTGGCCTCCGACGTCCCTGCCATTCTTTATCACACGCGCGATATTTTCTTTCTGGCCGACGGCGACCTTGCCATTGTCACTCCTGTTGGCGTTCAGCTCACTGACTTCGACGGGAAGCCCATCCAGCGCCAGGTTCAGCACGTGACCTGGGATCCGATCATGGCGGAAAAGGCCGGCTTCAAACATTTCATGCTCAAGGAAATTTACGAGCAGCCGCGCGCCATCCGTGAAACCACCCTGGGACGAGTTTCCCTGGACACCGGTCACATCTTCCTCCACGAGATGCAAATCAGCGAGGCTGAATTCCGCGCCGCGAAAAAGATCAACATCCTAGCTTGCGGCACCAGTTGGCACGCTGGACAGGCCGGTAAGTTCATGATCGAAAGCTTCGCCCGCGTTCCCGTCGAAGTGGATTATGCCAGCGAGTGGCGCTACCGCGATCCCATTGTCGGCGAGAACACCATCACACTCGTCATTTCACAGTCGGGCGAAACCGCAGATACCATCGCGGCTCAGCGCGAAGCCAAAACGAAAGGCTCGCACACGGTCGCTATCTGTAACGTGGTCGGGTCCATGATCACCCGCGAAGCCGCGGGAACAATTTATACTCACGCCGGTCCCGAGATCGGAGTGGCTTCGACCAAGGCCTTTACCTGCCAGCTCACTGCTCTATATCTTTTCGGCCTCTATTTGGCACAAGTGCGCGGCGCCATGACGGCCGAGCAGATTCGCACCGCCGCGCAGGAATTGACTCTGATTCCAGCCAAACTGGAAACCATTTTCACTCACGACGAAAAATATGAAGACTTGGCCAAGCGCTTCCAGCGCGCTCGCGACTTCCTTTTTCTCGGCCGCGGCATTCACTATCCCATCGCTCTCGAAGGCGCCTTGAAGTTGAAAGAGATTTCCTACATCCACGCGGAAGGATATCCTGCGGGTGAGATGAAGCATGGTCCCAATGCGCTGATCGATGAGAACCTGCCAGTGGTCGTCATCGCCACCCGGGATACAAGCGATCCTGACTCGATGTTGCGCTACGAGAAGACGATGTCAAACCTGAAAGAGGTTAAGGCTCGCTCCGGCGTGGTCATCGCGCTCGCCACTGAAGGAGACGAAGAGATGAAAGAAGCCGCCGATCACGTCCTGTATGTCCCCGCCGCACCAGAAGAGCTCTCGCCGATTCTGGAAATCGTTCCACTGCAGTTGCTCGCGTATCACATTGCGGTGCGCCGCGGTTGCGACGTGGATCAGCCGAGGAATCTTGCCAAGTCGGTCACGGTGGAATAGTCGCTGATCGGCTTCGTGATTGATTTGGCAGGAAAAGTGTCCAACCAACTTTCCTCGTGGTAGCCGTCCTACTTCGCAGCTTCTTGTGGTGGACTAACAACCCTTCGGCCGCGCGGCTTTACCCGGGTTATCGCGAGCGGAAAAGTCTGCATGGCGGTTCAAGTAAAACGTCGTGGAAAGCCGCGAGCACAATTCGCCGTGATCCCTTGAGCGGGTTCGGTGCCTTCGACAAGGGCGCGCACTCCAGCGCGATCTTCAGCCGCCGTTCCGCCATCCCGCATTCTCAGGGCGCCGCACCCGTTCCAGTCGCTCTGGTACCGCCCCGTCCAGCGCGGCCGTCATGCTCTCCCCCGTCCCCCTACTCGTTCCCGCACTAAGCCAATGGGTCTTCTCCTTCTTGATGTTTAAACTCATCTACCTTCCACCTCTGATTTCTGCCGTTCCGCCATCTGCCACAACCTCCTCGAACAGAGCACCAATGCCGTGACCGCTGCGCCCCAAACCCCAAACGCGGTATCCACCACCCACTTCGGCGCCGCGCCCACTCTTCGCAACAAGAATGGGAGGTAGTTCCACGTCGTGATGTGGACGTAATCCCATGGATCTTGCGTCATGGATTCGTTGTTCAATCCCCACGCCTCCATCTTGCCCAGCGCAAACGCCGCGATGTTTTTGAAGCGCAACGCGATCACGAACGTGGGATGGCCCAGCGTTTCCATCTGATAGATTTCCAGCGGCAACCAGAACGCGAGCGAAGCAAGTTGAATCATCAAAGCGACCGCGATGAGCGCGATTCCCCCGCGCCAGATCCTTGTCCCAACTTGGCCGCGATATCGCAACAGCAACGGCACCGAAAGCAGCGTTGCCATTTCCACTGACGTCGAAACGTACCGATCGCCCCACGCGAAGTCCCCGGCCCAATAGGTGTACTTCGCATAAAAGCAGATGTAGACGAGCAGCAGAAGCAGCGAGGTTGCGCCATACGCGCGGACCTCCGGGGACAAACGCTTCCATAGCATCAGCAACAGCACGAGCGCCAGCACGAGCAGGGGATCGAACAGGAAAATCGACTTTTCCGGCTTAAACAACGGTCCCCCAACCCCTTCCCAAAAAGGAGTAGTCCAGGGAAAATTCGCCGGGAGTGTCGGGTCCTGCAACCGCTGCTCATTTGCAAACAAAGATACGTACGTATTGGTAAATGATCCGAAACGGTAGAACTGGTAGAGCCGGTCCAGCGTGAGGAAAAACGCATACACGGGAGCGGCGACCTTGCAGTAGGCTACGAACCGCCGCCACAGTTCGAGTCCTCGCACGCGCTCGAGCAAGAATACAAGAAGAAGAAAGATACCTCCCGCCACAAGGTCCAGCGCCGTGGTCAGCCTCGTCAGTAGATTCAGCCCGAGCGCGGCCGAACCGACGAACAGCGCCCACTTGCTTCCCGTCCGCAACCACTCATACTGGAAAGAGAATCCTGTCAGCGTCAGAAGCATGATGTAATTGTTCTCCATCATGTTCTGCGTGTAATGCAGATGCGTCGTGCAAAACAGCAGCGCCAGCAGGCCGAGTATTGCTTCCTTAACCGTAAATCGCAACTGCCGGAGCAGACGAAAACCCACCAGCACGGTCAGCACATTCACCAGAATGCTGGTGCTGTAACTGACCACGATGCTGCGCACGGCGGGATCGTCACTGTAACCCAAAAAAACGTGCCACTGGGCGATCCATGTGCCGACAAGATCGGCGGGCAACATCAACAACGATTGGCCGACGCCGTACCAGCTATAGATTTGTCCGCCGCGCCCATGCAAGCCGAACTCAGGATACTCATTGGGGAACACCTGCGGCTCGGAGGTCCAAAGCCAGTGCGTCGTCTGCAGCCGATGCATGGTATCAGCCGTGCCCAACTCACCGGACTGGGTCACAAATGCCAGCAGACCCGACACGATACACAACAGCACCAGTGGATCATTTAACCAACGACGGAGGCGCGAGGTCATCGTCTGGATGGTAATACAGGTCTTGCCCAAGGCTTACCGCATCACGGTTGAATTCATGCTGCGCCTCGATTGCTGGAACGTGTTTCCCTCCGGCGCGGTAGACTGTATCGGGAAAAATTAATGCCTGTCTGCTCATCGTGTGGAACAGAAGTACCGGTAGGCGGCCGCTTCTGCGCGGCATGCGGAGCGCCCGCCAGCAAAGCGGATGATCTTGCCGCGTTCGAGCTCGCCACGGCAGCCTCGCCGCTGCCTCTGCGGCCCGCTTCTCCAACCTCGTCGCGGCCTTCCAGCTCATCGCGTCCTTCCAGTTCAACCATCTATTTGAGTGAAGGCCGTTTCCTTCCCGGCCGCCTTTTGGCCAGCCGTTACCGCATTATCGCCCTTCTTGGAAAAGGTGGAATGGGCGAGGTGTATCGCGCCGATGACCTCACGCTGGGCCAGCCTGTTGCCCTCAAGTTTTTGCCCGACGAGGCCGCGCGCGACGAAGGTCTACTCGAACGTTTCAAGAATGAAGTACGAATTGCGCGGCGGGTCTCTCATCCCAACGTTTGCCGTGTCTACGATGTGGGCGACATGGAAGGCCACACCTTCTTCACCATGGAGTATGTGGACGGAGAAGATCTCGCTTCACTTCTGCGCCGCATCGGTCGTCTGCCCGAAGATAAAGCCCTCGACATCTCCCGCCAGCTCTGCGCCGGACTGGCTGCGGCCCATACCAAAGGAGTGCTCCATCGCGACCTCAAACCCGCCAACATCATGCTGGATGGACGGGGGCAAGTTGTAATCACCGACTTCGGTTTGGCCGGAGTCGTCGATCAGATTCAGGGCGCCGAGGTGCGCAGCGGAACTCCGGCCTACATGGCGCCGGAGCAGTTGGCAGGAACAGAAGTCAGCACACGCAGTGATATTTATTCTCTGGGCCTGGTGTTGTACGAAGTCTTCACCGGCAAAAGAGCCTTCTCCGAGAAACCCGCAGAGAAACTACGGACAGGCGACAGAACTCTCAGCCGGCCGTCGACCGTGGTCAAGGATCTCAGCCCGGTGATCGAGCGCGTCATCCTCCGCTGTCTAGAGACCGAGCCCTCAGCGCGGCCCGCGACAGTTCTTAGCGTAGCTGCCGCTCTTCCCGGCGGCGATCCTCTGGCGGCTGCGCTGGCGGCGGGGGAAACTCCATCACCGCAGATGGTGGCGGCCTCTGGTGAAACCGTTGGACTGCGACCTCGAACCGCCGTTGCCTGCCTTGTCTCCGTACTCGTCGCTCTCTGTGTGACCACGTCTCTCGGGATTCACTACAGCGGCCTAAGAAAGATGCGCCTGGAGCTGACCCCGGAAGTGCTCACACAAAAGGCCCGCGAAACCATCGCTCGCCTGGGCTATCCGGAGCATCCAGCCGACAGCGCCTCAGGCCTTGACTACGACAGCGCCTTCGAGGACTACGTAGAGCAGCACGACAAACCGCATCCCAACTGGAACACCGTGCTCGTCGCCCGTCCTTCGCTGCTTCGCTTCTGGTACCGGCAGAGCCCCGAAGATTTGGTAGCGGAGAGTTTCCGAGACCAGTTGCTCAATCCGGGAATTGTTGTGCCCGACGATCCTCCCACGGTGCTTTCAGGGATGATCGATCTGCAACTCGATCCACAAGGGCAGCTCATTTATTTCCAGGCCATCCCGCCACAGAAAGAGAGCTCCGGCGCCACACCGGCACCGTTTGACTGGAATATTCCGTTCGCCGCCGCGGGACTCAATCCTGCGCAGTTTCAGAGGGCGGATCCCATCTGGAACTCTCTGGCTGCCTCCGAAACGCGCATGGCGTGGACTGGAAGCTGGCCCGGGACCGATCGCCCGCTTCGGGTGGAAGCGGCCTCAATGCATGGCAAGCCGGTTTTCTTCTCGCTCATCGGCGACTGGACCAAGCCGGAACGCATGCAAAGTCCGCAGGATTCGACGGGAAAAAAAGTTCGTCAAGTGCTGTTTCTGCTCCTGATACTGTCGTTGTTGTTGGGAGCTATCTATCTGGCCCGCCGGAATTATCGCCAAGGGCGAGGGGACCGGGATGGCGCTTTCCGTTTAGCTTCCGTTATGTTTGCGTTGGAGATGCTGCTGTGGCTGTGCCGAGGCCACTTCGTTCCCAGCTTCGACTTGTTCTTTTTGTTCGTTCTTGCTGTTAGTACCGGACTCTGTATCTCGGGAACGACTTGGATTTTGTATCTCGCGCTCGAACCCTGGGTGCGGCGACGCTGGCCGCAGACGATCATCTCATGGAGCCGCCTGCTCTCAGGGCAGTTCCGCGATCCGCTGGTGGGGCGCGACATTCTGTTTGGCGTGATGCTGGGCGTGGTGTGGATGCTTATCATCCGAAGTCAGTTCACCTTCACGCTGCGTATGGGAGCTGCGCCCGAACTCTATCGGACTGACTACATGATGGGGGGCAGGCAGGCGCTGGGCGTGTGGTTGGCGCAAGTGCCCAACGCGATTCTGGGGACTCTCTACTTCTTTTTTCTATTGCTGTTCTTGAAAGTCGTGCTCCGCAGAGACTGGCTGGCGGCCGTCGCCTTTGTGGGCATCTTCTCGCTGCGAGCCTATGGTTCCTCGTACTGGACGGTGGAATTGCCCATGTATATCCTGATCTACGCTATCGCCGTGCTGATCGTGTTCCGGTTCGGCCTGGTGCCGCTGACCTGCGCCATCTTCACCGTCGATATGTTGTCCAGCGTCCCCTTCACCACCGACCTTTCTGCTTGGTACATGCCAACCTCGGTTCTGGCCCTGCTCAGCGTGCTGGCCCTGGCAGGGTGGGGCTTCTACCACTCGCTCGGCGGTGAGCTGTTGTGGCAGCCCGAGATAAATTGAGCGCCCGCGGTGGCCAGGCCGGTCAGGAACAGCGGCCGGATGTTCCCGCCTGCCCTCGCCCGCGATCCGCCTTTTGGCTGTGTTATTAAACAAGTAAACTGGGCCGAGCCCTTTTTCGCACGGCCGCAGGTGCGCGTGTCTCTCCACGCATCCGGACTTCGCAACTTCCTCACCTCCCGCCGCATCTAAACCTTGACAACATTACACTCAGGTCTTAGCATGGGGGTGTTGGCAATCATAAGGATACTGATTACAAAGCACTTATTTGCATCAAGAGGAGAACAATATGGCCAAGATTATTGGAATTGACCTTGGGACGACCAATTCTTGCGTGGCGGTGATGGAGGGTGGCGAGCCCAAAGTTATCCCTAATGAAGAAGGAGGGCGGACTACGCCTTCCGTGGTCGGGTTTACCAAGACGGGAGAGCGGTTGGTGGGGCAGGTCGCGAAGCGGCAGGCGATTACCAATCCGGAGAACACGGTTTATTCGATCAAGCGCTTTATGGGACGGCGCTATGAGGAAGTGCAGGAAGAAATCAAGATGGTCCCCTATAAGGTCGTGCAGTCGGGCGACCACGTGGCGGTGCTGGCGCAGGGTAAGGAGTACACGCCTCCGCAGATTTCGGCGCTGATTCTGCAGAAGCTGAAGAAGGCGGCGGAAGATTACCTTGGCGAGAAAGTCACCGAGGCGGTGATCACTGTTCCCGCTTATTTTAATGATGCACAGCGGCAGGCCACGAAAGATGCCGGGCAGATTGCCGGCCTCGAAGTGAAGCGCATTATCAACGAGCCGACGGCGGCAGCGCTGGCCTACGGTCTCGACAAGAGCAAGGACGAGACCATCGCCGTCTATGACTTCGGCGGCGGAACCTTCGATATTTCGATCCTGGAAGTCGGCGAGGGCGTAATTGAAGTAAAGGCCACCAACGGCGACACGCACTTGGGCGGCGACAATCTGGATCAGCGTATCGTCGACTGGCTGATCGATGAATTTAAGAAAGATGAAGGTCTCGACCTGCGTGGCAAGGGCAACGAAATGGCGCTGCAGCGTCTGCGTGACGCGGCTGAGCGCGCAAAGATCGAGCTTTCGACCACCATGGAGCACGAGATCAATCTGCCGTTCATTACGGCGGATGCCAGCGGTCCGAAGCATCTGGTGAAAAAGCTGACGCGGGCGAAGCTGGAGTCGATGGTGGAAGACATCATTCAGCGCTCGGTGGGTCCGTGCAAACAGTGCATGAAAGATGCGGGCGTGGACGCGAGCAAGATCAACGAAGTGGTGCTGGTCGGCGGACAGACGCGCATGCCGCGCATTCAGGCGCTGGTGAAGGAGCTGTTTGGCAAGGAAGGCCACAAGGGAGTGAATCCCGATGAAGTGGTCGCGATTGGAGCGGCGATTCAGGGTGGCGTACTTGGCGGAGAGGTAAAGGATCTGCTGCTGCTGGATGTGACCCCGCTGTCGCTCTCGATTGAAACGCTGGGCGGCGTGGCTACGCCAATGATTCCGCGCAACACGACGATTCCGACTAAAAAGACGGAGACGTTCTCGACGGCGGCCGACAATCAGACGTCGGTTGAAGTGCACGTGCTGCAGGGTGAGCGACCGATGGCGGCGCAAAACCGGACTCTGGGCAAGTTCCATCTGACCGGAATTCCGACGGCTCCGCGCGGCGTGCCGCAGATTGAAGTGACCTTCGACATTGACGCCAACGGCATCCTGAACGTGACCGCGAAAGATACGGCCACGCAAAAGGACCAGAAGATTACGATCACGTCGTCTTCTGGATTGTCGAAGGAAGAGGTCGAGCGCATGGCCAAGGAAGCCGACGCGCACGCGGCCGAAGACAAGGCACAGCGTGACGCGATCGAGGCCAAGAACCAGCTCGATAGCATGGTGTACAACGTCGAAAAGATGCTGCGCGAGTCGGGAGATAAGATCTCAGGCTCCGAGCGCGGCGACGTTGAGAACGCTGTGGCCGACGCCAAGAAGGCGCTGGAGTCAAATGACAAGGCGCAGATGGATAAGGCCCGCGAGACCCTGACCCAAGCTTCGCATAAGCTGGCCGAACAGATGTACAAGGCGGCGCAGGCAACGCCGGGCGCCGGTACAGCCGGTGGCGGTCCCACAGACGGGGCGGGTGGGGCTTCCGACAGCAATGGCGCCGGTCAGAAGAAGAAAGACGAGGGCGTCATTGACGCCGAGTATGTGGATGTAGAAGACAAGAAGTGAGGGAAGCTGCTGGCTACTGGCTCTCCCCTTCTGGCGTGGATCGTGTGGCGCGGGCATTGCTCGCGCCACAATGTTTTAAGATGTCGGGCCGAGTTTTAAGGGAGGTTTGCAATGGATTTTCAGGTGAATGAGCAGACTTATTTTCTCACTCTTGCCGAGAACGACAGACGGTGGCGAGTTTTCGTCTCCTCGCCGACAGGAGCCTGGCCAATTCCGGTTTATGAGGATGCGACCGAGTCGAGTCCGCTGCTCGTGTTACAAGAGGAGAAGCACAGAATACCGAACTAAGGGACGCGGGGCGAAGTCGAGGGCTTCGCCAGCAAGTATCATTGCGACCGCCCGGCATTTACGACAGCTTTGAGGGTGTCCATAGAGCCATCGGAGGCGAGAAGCAATGGACTGGATACGGGCGAAGAAAATTGCTTTGATTAAAGCGAAGAATCCGCGATTGGGAAGACTTGGCGGAGAAGTGGCGCTCGCAGATGGCGTTGGCCGGGGAAGCGATCAAGGGCAGGTAAGAAAACTCCTCGATCCGCCGCTGCCGGAGTATGCACGCATGAGGTCCTCCGCCTAGGTTTCTGTCCGCTTCACGAACGGACACTCCGCTCAGGTGACAGACGATTCTAATGGCAACTACTACTAAAAAAGATTATTACGAAATCCTTGGCGTAAAGAAGTCTGCGTCAGCAGAGGAGATCCGCAAGGCCTTTCGCAAGCTGGCGCGCAAGTACCATCCTGACGTAAATCCTGGGGACAAGTCTGCCGAGGAGAAGTTTAAGTCGCTCTCCGAAGCGAACGACGTTCTCAGCGATCCCAAGAAGCGCAAGATCTACGATCAGGTTGGATTCTATTCGGACAATATCGATCCGGCCACGGCTGAAGCGTATGCGCGCGGGGGAGGGACGGGCGGATTCGGGGGCGGCAGCGCGCCCGGTGGATTCTCTGGCGGAGGAAGTGGCGCACAAGGCGTTCCATTCGATTTCGGAGGATTCGACTTTTCCGATTTAGTGGATAACGCTGGTCGAGGTCGGAGAACCGGCGGTGGCGGGGGATTCAAGGATATCTTCTCGGGAATCTTCGGCGGCGGACGGGGAACGACTGCGACCGAGGTCGGACCGGAAGCCGGCTCCGACCTTGAATATCAGGTGAACGTTCCCTTCTGGACGGCGATCCGCGGCGGCGTCATGAAGCTCAACATTACTCGCCAGGATGTTTGCGCGGCCTGTCACGGACAGGGTTACACTGAAGCGCCCGGGACGTGTCCCGAATGCAACGGCACGGGACAGATTACACAAACCGGCGGACGGATGAAGTTCAACGTGCAATGTCCGCGCTGTCAGGGAACGGGCAAGAACATTTCCACTTGTTCCACGTGTCACGGCGACGGCACGGTCAGCCGGACAGAGCCGCTGGAAGTTCGGATCAAGGCCGGCACACGCGACGGCCAGCGCATCCGCCTGGCGGGCAAAGGGAATGCCGGAGCTCACGGCGGACCGGCTGGCGATCTTTATGTGATCATCCGGATCGAACAACATTCCCTGTTCCGGCGCGATGGGGACGATATTTATCTGACCGTCCCGGTGAGCGTGGCTGAGGCGGGGCTGGGGGCCAAGATTGAAGTGCCGACCATCGATGGTCGTGCGTTGTTGAAGATTCCGCCTGGAACCCAGCCGGGACAGAAATTGCGCCTGCGCGAGAAGGGCGTGCCCTCGGCTACGAAGGACGGCGCCCGCGGGGACGAGATCGTCGAAATCGCCGTGACCGTGCCCATGCCGCGTGACGAGCGGACCAAGGAGCTTCTGAAAGAGTTGGCTAAGCTGAATCCGGAGGATCCGCGAGAAGAGCTCTGGAAGAAGGTGTAGGTCTGTCGTTAAAAACGTGGCTTAGTTTTACCGCGTCAACTACCTTAGTTGACTCAGTCAAGTTTGATCGTGATCCGCGCGTCTTTGAGAGCGCCGGGCAGCGCCAAGTTGAGTAACCAGCAGCATGCTTCCAGTCATGGCGTCCGTAGCATCCTCCCAGCAGGTTTCCCGCAACCGTATCGCTGCCGAACGGCGCTTCATCCGTTTCTATACCGGCCAACGCGGGCTACGGGATGATGGACTCGCAAGACCTTGCCTTTTCGCGAGCAACATCAGGTGACGAAAGGCGCCGTTCTCTGTGGGCTGCTTTGAACCCTTCTCCCGGCAAGACAGCGGGCGCTTGTGTGCAGGTACGGTCGTCTCTCCGTAGCAGCTGGCGCAGCCACTCCACCTGCGACCAACGGAATACCGAAACGCCCGCCGAGATGGCAAAGGTCGAGCGGACGAGTGGACCCAGACGTTGCTAATCGCGTTATTCTCTACGGGAACCCAGAGAGATCAGTCCCCCTGAGCCTCCAGCCTTCTCCCGATTGTTCATCAGACTGTTTCCAGCCTGCCGCCGGGTACTCCTCGTTCACCGAGCTCAAAGCCACCGGATCACACTGCCAGGCTCCGGCAAAATGGTAGCGCTGGACCCGAGAGCCCACTCACGTCAGCCATCCCCCGGTGGAGGTCGTCTTTGTCCGGTTCTGGCTTGGAGGCGAATACCGGCATGGAGTGGCCAAACGTGAGCTCGTTTGTCGAGGTCGCGCTTGGCTGCAAGGTCGCAATGAGTCCGCACCTCAGGTTTTAAGAACCGAGCACGGGGAAAAAGTTGTCCCCCCGCACTAAAACGTGGCGGCTTGAATGGTCCCCGGGGGTGAACCGTATTTAAACATGCGCATGACTGGCGAGGAACCGCCATCTCGCCAGCAACCAATCCGGTTCACTCCGGCGCTTCGCTCCACTCCAAGGTCCTGCGCTCCCTGCTGCTCATGTGCGCTAACATCAGGGCTCTCATCGTACGCAGTGCCTGTTCGGGGGTTACTTCGAGCGGCACCTTCTTCTCAATCGCGTCCCTGACATTCGCATAGAAGCCGCGATAGTCGCCGCGCTCGGTCTTCACTTTCACGCTTGGCTCGCCCACAAGGCTCAGCGTCCCCCACAATTCTTCTGCTTCTTCACCCCAGTCCGCACCCCAATCCGTACCCTGCGGATATTTATCCGCCCGCAATCGCGCCTCCTGGGGATCCATTCCGTATTTCACAAACGACCCCTTCGTGCCGTGAATCAGAAAATGCGGTCCCGGCGCATGGGCGATGATCCGCGCCCGTCCCATCGCGCGCAGCGCTCCTCCCGACTTCGGATACTCCATGCAGACGTCGAACGAATCATCCACCTGGGACGTCTCCCGCTCGCAGAACGCCGAAGCCGTAAGCGCCCACGGCTCGCCAAACAGCACCAGCGCCTGGTCGATCACATGCGGTCCCAGATCGAACAGCACTCCAGCGCCCGGCTGATCGGCCTTTTCCCGCCACGCATTTGGTTTCGGCTCCGGGCGAAACCGGTCATATCGACATTCGTATTCAACGATCGACCCTAAACTTCCCGACTGCACGATTTTTTTCACTGTACCGAAATCACCATCCCAACGGCGGTCCTGATAGACGGTGATTATTCTTCCATGCTCGGCCGCCAGCCGCACCAACTCTTCCGCCTCAGCCAACGTTGGAGCCATCGGCTTGTCCACCACCACATCCCTCGCAGCCAGTAGACAGGCCCGTGCCAGCTCGATGTGCGAGTCATTCGGAGTCGCGATCACGCATAGTTGAATCTGTCGATCCGCCAGCAATTCATCCAAACTTCGCGCCACCCGCACTTCGGGATATTTTTCCTGAGCGCGAGTTCCCCTGCGCTCGAGAATGCACGCCAACTCCATCCCGGGCACACCTCGGATCACCGGGGCATGAAACGCCTGTCCCGCCATTCCGAACCCAATTAACCCCACTCGCACCATTTTGGCTCCTTGCCTCTATCGTCGTTCCTACTGCTACGCAGTCAGCGATTTACAGTCTTTTGCCGATATAGTCCGGTTCGCAGTCGCCGTATAAATTTTAAGGATGCTGACGTCTTAGGAGGACTAGATGCGATTCGGACCCTTCCTCGTAGTTGCTCTGCTGCTGCTTATTCTGTGGGCTGGCGGGTTCCTGATGTTCCACGTAGCCAGCGGACTGATTCACCTGCTCTTACTGTTCGCCGTGATTTCGTTTGTGGCGCACCTCGTAATGGGGTCGAGAACAGCATAGATTTTTTCGGGCCAGGCTTGCCGGCCGGAGCTAACCGGCTCCCTCCTCCGGCAAGACCCGGCCCATGTTCTGTTACTGCATTTGTCGATCCTTCATCCGCCGCACGAATTTCAATCCGGACCATACTTCGGTCACGGCGCAGACTTTCACATCCACCAAGCCCGCGTGTAATCCGATCTCGCGCACCGCATTCTCATCCAGGTCTGTGGTAACTCCGGAACTTTTTTTCGGCCAACTCACCCACAACATCCCAGCCGGCGCCAGCACCTTCGCGAGTCGCGAGAACTCCTTCGTCAGCTCTGTATGCGACTTGGTGAACACCATCACAAAGTCGAGCGCTCCCTGTTTGACAATGCTGCACTCCGACAACGCCTTGGACAATTCCGCGCACACTTCCGCCGGAGCGTTCGCCAAATGCGCGCGAAACCCCGCCTTGATCCCTAATTTTTTCGGAAGTGGCGTCCCCGAATATCCTGGCATCGGTTGCCCGTCAGTAAAACGAACGTCCGCGAGTCAAACTCAGAAGCCGGAAGCCGCTTTACTGCGCCACCGGCGCGTAATAGCCCCGGCGCGCTCTTACGCGGAAATTTTTCCGGTCATTGGCGACGATCTCAATCGTGCGGAAGTGACCGTCCGACTTGAAGTCTGCCGGCTTATAGGAAACGGCATACTGGCTGCGCAGCTCCTCCTGAATCTCGGCAAAAGCATTGGTCACATCGCGAATCTGGAAGGGGAAAAATGGGCGCCCCCCCGTCGCATCGGCAATGCGTTCCAGCACCTTGTCACCCGCACCCTTGGTACCACTTACGTTGGTGCTGATGGTGTAGATGATGGCCTCGGCGCGCTGGGCCATTTCGATCGCTTCTTCGCGCGTCACGTGACTCTGGTTGTCTTCTCCGTCGCTCAGCAGAATGATCGCGCGCCTGGTCGGCCCGTTCTGGGGTTGCTTCAACAGCTTGTCGCGGCACGCGTAATAGATCGCATCATACATCGCCGTCCCGCCGCCGGGACGCAGTTCACGGACACCGTGTCCGAGTTTTTCGGTATCGTCAGTGAAATTCTGCGTCACTTCCGGGGTGGCGTCGAATCCCACGACGAACGCCAGGTCATAACGCTTACGCACCGTCTGGTTCAGAAACTCTATTGCCGATTCCTGCTCAAACTTGAAGCGGTCCCGCACAGAACTGCTGGCATCAATCAGTAAGCCCACCTGCAGCGGCAGATTCGTCTCCGCGTGGAAGCTGCGGATTTCCGTCGCCGGCTTGCTGTCATCCACAATGCGAAAGTCGGCCTGCTTCAGATCTGTCACCCGCCTGCCGTGTCTATCGGTCACAGTGAACACCACGTTGACTTCGTTGGTGCCCACGCGGATTTTCGGAAGATCTGGGTTCTCCCCACCCGAATTGGTGGAATTCTGTTCAGTGGAGCTTGGCGGAGCCTGCAAGACCTGGGAGGGAGACGGCGATTGTGCGGACGATTGAGTCGACCGCGATGCCGCAGGCGAAACCTGCGCCACTCCGCACTCGCGCATGACCAACACTACCAGCGAAATCGCTGCCCACTTTGCCACTGAATTTTTCGGAAAAGCGTGTCTCGTAAAGATGCCCCGTATTTGGTTGTTTATTATATCCGCAAGCGCTCCGGATTCGTTTTTGTTTTCGCAGAACAGAAGCGCAATCTTATCCCTGTTCCACCTTCCTCAGAAACTCGCACAATTCTTCCGGCAGCTCACTGTTGAGGGCAATCGTCACTCCGCTTCGCGGATGCCGGAACTCCAACTCGGCCGCATGCAAAAAATTCCGTGGCAATGCGATCACTGCCGACTTCCCCTGCGCCTGTTTTGGCGCTCCATACATCCTATCGCCCACCACCGGATGCCCCATCGCCGCCACATGCACGCGAATCTGGTGCGTCCGGCCAGTATCGATCTTTACATCTAGCAGGGTAAGTTTTCCAAACTTCGTATCCAGACGCCGCACCACGCGATAGTGTGTAACCGCCGCCCGCCCACCCTGCAGTCGCGCCGTCATCCGCATGCGCCGAACGGGATCCCGGCTGATACTTTGCGCGATCGTTCCCGAATCTTTTTTCACCCACCCATGCACCAGCGCCACATATTTTTTCTTCACCTCGCGCGCGGCGAATTGCGCGCCCAGATCGCGATGTGCCTCGTCGTTTTTGGCCACGATAATAAGACCGCTGGTTTCTTTATCCAGCCGATGGACGATCCCCGGCCGCAGTTCGCCGCCCACCCCCGACAAACTCTGCAGATGATGCAGCAGCGCGTTCACCAGAGTTCCTCGATTGCGCGCATCATCTGTCGCTCCCGCGCCCGCGTGCACCATCATTCCCGCTGGCTTGTCGATCACGGCGAGATCGTCGTCCTCATAAACAATGTCGAGCGGAATTTCTTCGGCGATGGCCTTGAGTGGAGCCCGCTGGGCCTCGCCCAGCACGCGGATACGCTCCCCGCCCCGCAGCTTCAGCGAAGCCTTGGCTGGAGCATCGTTCACCAGCACTTTGCCCTCAGTGATCATCTCCTGTACCCGCGCCCGGCTTATGGAGTTAAGGCGCGTGGCGAGGAATTGGTCCAGGCGTTTGCCGGCATCGTCAGACGCAACCGAGACCAGGCTAGGAGAGACTTGCAGCATTTGCTGCAAAGGATACTATAAAGTAGCCGCTGGGATGCGGTCAGCGCCACTACAGCGTTAAGGTTTCGATTAAGGCTCACGCTGAAAAGGCTCACGCTGAGGAGGCTGTCATTTCCCTTGGCTGTTTTCTTGCTGCCATGGTGCAAATGTCATAGATAGTACCTAA
>Ga0307474_10000794_pt1 | contig 22842 bp, 20 predicted proteins | sample atmos_gasesECM1C_2_FD_203312 | JGI IMG/M metagenome (GOLD analysis project Ga0307474, IMG submission 203312) | Hardwood forest soil microbial communities from Morgan-Monroe State Forest, Indiana, United States - atmos_gasesECM1C_05 | ecosystem: Environmental > Terrestrial > Soil > Temperate... | reverse complement strand
AGGGCAAACCGATGCGGCTGTTGCTGCAAGCGGTCGGCGAACGGGTCCGGCACCAATACGACGCGCCCTGGGGCGCACGGCCACGACATTCGAAACTGGTCGTGATCGGCGAGCACGGCGATATCGACGAGGTGGCGATCAGGGCAGGACTTGGCATTTAATGCATGTCATCTTCCGCGAGAGCCGCGGTCTTGAAGAGACCGCGACGCCAAGGGATCTCGGCCAGGACCCGGCCGAGCTTGTGGCGCTCTCTTTCTCGGACAGTGACCTCGCAACTTTCGCCGCCGGCTGGCGACGCGGCCGTCTGCCATCGCTGCGGCTTGCCAATCTTGCCGAGCTGCGCCATCCACTATCGGTCGACACCTATATCGAACGAACGCTCGCACAGGCGCGCGGCGTGCTGGTGCGGCTGATCGGTGGCGAGCCCTATTGGTCGTACGGGCTCTCTGCGCTGCATCGTCTTGCGATGGAGCGAAAGATTGCACTGGCCGTGCTGCCGGCGGATGGCCGCGACGATCCGAGACTCGATGCGCTCTCGACCTTGCCGACTGCCACGCTCTGGCGGCTGAAGACATTGTGCGACAAGGGCGGCGCGATCGCGGCACAGGCGGCACTTGGCGAGCTCGCGCTTGCTGCCGGTCTTTCCGTCGAGCCGGTCGACGGCGCGATCGATATCCCTGACATGGGCTTTTACGATCCAGCGCGCGGTGTGGTCGCTGCGCCGGAAAATACTGGTCAGCGGCCTCGCGCGCTGGTGACGTTCTATCGCTCCTATCTGACGGCGGCTGACACCGCGCCGGTCGACGCGTTAATCGCGGCTTTGCGAGAGAAGGGATTTGGAGCCTATGGCGCGTTTGTGACCTCGCTGAAAGCGGCTGGCGTCGCGGAGTGGCTGAACGCTCATGTCGCGCAGCATCCACCTGCGGCAATTGTGAACGCGACCGCGTTCTCTGCGCTCGGCGACGTCGGTACGACACCGTTCGATGCTGTATCCTGCCCCGTATTCCAGGTTGCATTGTCCACGGCTCGCCGCGAGGAATGGGCGGAGTCCCTTCGCGGCCTGTCGCCGGGCGATCTCGCGATGCATGTGGTGCTGCCTGAGGTCGATGGACGCCTGTTTGCGGGCGTGGTGAGCTTCAAGTCGGCGGGGACGCGCGATCCGGATCTGCAATTTGCGCATCTGGCGCATCGGGCCGACGACGAAAGAGTGGCTGCGATTGCCGCGCGCGTGACCGCCTGGCACAGGCTTGCCGAAAAGCCGGCAGGCGAGAAAAAACTGGCGCTCGTGCTCTCGAATTATCCCGGCCGGCCGCACCAGATGGCCCACGCGGTGGGACTGGATGCGCTCGCTTCGATCGAAGCGCTGCTGGACGATCTAAAGGCCGCGAACTTCGATGTCGGCCTCGCCGACAATTTCGATGATCTGCTGCGGCGGCGAGAGCTGACATGGGACGTTGGGCAATACCGAGCCGAACTCGCCAGGCTTCCGAGAGCATTGCAGGACGATCTTGCTGCCGCATGGGGCGCGCCGGAACAGGACCCGGCCTGCCGCGACGGCAAATTTCATTTCGCTGGCGTTGAGTCCGGCAACGCCATCATTACGGTGCAGCCCGAACGCGGCGATGCCGTCAACCGCGACGCCGACTATCACGATCTCTCGCGCACCCCGCGCCATGCTTACGTCGCTTTCTATCTCTGGCTCCGGCGGCAAGAGCGCGATGCGCTCATTCATATGGGCGCGCATGGCACGCTGGAGTGGCTACCTGGCAAGGCTGTGGCGTTGTCGCCGTCGTGCTGGCCGGAGGCGTTGATCGGCATTCTGCCGCTGATCTATCCCTTCATCGTCAACGATCCCGGTGAGGCCGCGCAAGCCAAGCGGCGGACGGCTGCCGTCACCATCGGCCATCTGCCGCCGCCGCAGGTTCAGGCTGCGCTGCCGCAACGCTTGCATCGGCTTGAACAGCTCCTTGACGAATATTCAACCGCCGACGGGCTCGATCCCGCAAGGCGCCGGCGGTTGATTGCGTCGATCCGCGACGAGGCCCGCACCGCCGGGCTGGAAGATGATCTCGGCATCAGCTCCTCGGCCGCACCGGCGGAAGCCATTCCGCGGATCGACCGCTTCGTTTGCGATCTCAAGGAAAGCCAGTTCGGCGACGGCTTGCACGTCTTCGGCCGCGGCGACTGCGGCGCGGCAGAACGCGATGCGGTGCTCGCCGCGCTCGATGGCAAGCGCATCGCGCCCGGACCCGCCGGCTCGCCGTATCGCGGACGCAGCGACGTGCTGCCGACCGGGCGCAATCTGTTCGCGGTCGATCCGCGCGCGGTGCCGTCGCCATCGGCGCATGCGCAGGGCATCAAGCTTGCCGAGGAATTGCTTCGCCGTCACTTGCAGGATCACGGCGACTGGCCGAAGGGACTGATGGTCGATCTCTGGGGATCGTCGACCATGCGCACTTCGGGCGAAGATTTTGCGATGGCGCTACATCTTGCCGGCCTCGCACCGCGCTGGGATCACGCCTCGGGTCGCGTATCCGGTTACGACATCCTTGCGTTGGCGGAGTTCGGGCGGCCGCGCATTGACGTCACGCTTCGCGTCTCCGGACTGTTTCGCGACGTGTTTCCGGGCCTGGCCCAGATGTTCGAGGCCGCAACCGCGGCGCTCGGCGAACGCGGCGATGAAGGCGACGAAAATCCCTATCGTGTCCGGACGCCGCGCGTGTTCGGCCCGCGCCCCGGGCAATATGGCGTCGGTATATCGCAGCTCAACGACACCTATACGCCGGAGTCACGTCTGGCGGCTGGCGAAGCCTGGCTGTCTGCATCATCCTGGGCCTTTGCGCCCGATGGCGAAATGCGGCCTGACCGCAGCGGCATCGAGTCACGCCTCGCATCGTCGGACGCGTTCGTGCACACGCAGGATTTGCCTGAAACCGACCTGTTGCTCGCCGCCGACTATGCCGCGCATGAAGCCGGCGCCGCAGCCGCAGCTACACGTTTGGGCGTGACTTCGCCATCGCTCTATCATCTCGACGCGACGCGCCCTGATCAGCCGCGCGCACGCCTGCTGATTGAGGAAATCTCGCGCGTGGTACGCGCACGCGCCGCCAATCCGGTCTGGATCGAAGGCATGATGCGTCACGGCTTTCGGGGCGCGGCCGAAATCGTCGCGACGCTGGAGCACATGGCGGCGTTTGCCCATCTTGCCGATGCCGTGCCGCCGCATCTTTTCGATCTCTATTACGATGCGACGCTCGGCAATGAACGCGTGCAGGGATTTCTCGCACGAGAAAATCCGAACGCGCTTGCTGCAATGGAAACCTGCTTTGCCCGCTTGCGCGAAGCCTCGCTCTGGACAACGCGGCGCAATTCGATCGCGGTAGCGGTTGGAGCGGCCTCATGAGTGCAATTGCGATCAAGGGCTGGTGTCCCGGCGTCTGGCAGCCGATGCGATCGGGCGACGGCCTTGTGGTTCGTATCCGGCCGCAACAAGGGCGCTTCGACGCGACGCAGGCCGCGGGCATCGCGGACCTCGCCGAACGCTATGGCAACGGACTGATCGATCTCACCAGCAGGGCCAACCTTCAGATCCGGGGCGTCAGCGACGATAGTCATCCAGCGCTGGTCGACGGCCTCGCAAAACTTCATTTGCTTGATCCAGATCCAGACACCGAAGCGCGACGCAATAGTCTCGTCACGCCGTTCTGGACCGTCGGCGACGACGCGATCACGATTGCGGAAGAACTTGAGCGCGCGTTGCCGCGCGGTCCTGCCGGCCTTCCGGCCAAGTTCGGTTTTGCCGTCGATTGCGGAAGAGAGCGTGTGCTGGCCGGTGCGTCCGCCGATGTGCGGATCGAGCGCGACATCGATGGGCAACTCATGGTGCGCGCCGACGGCGCGGAGTTCGGACGTCCCGTTGCCCGCCAAGACGCGGTGGCGATCGCGCTTTCGCTGGCCGAATGGTTTGTCGTCGCTAGCGGAAGCAAAAAACGCCGGATGGCAGCGCATATCGGGGCGGGCGCGAAGCCGCCGGAAGCGCTTGGCGGCGACGCGTCGCCAGCGCGCAAACAGGCGATACCGGATCCCGGGCTGACGCTAACAGGCGCACTGTTCGGCTTGGCTTTCGGGCAAATGACTCACACGGCGTTGCGATGGCTGGCCGTAAGAGCCAACGGTTTGCGGATGACGCCATGGCGGATGATGCTGGCAGAAGGCTTGTACGACATGCCCGCTGGCGAAGGTTTTATCACGCGCGCCGCCGATCCGCTCGCGCGCGTCGTTGCCTGCAGCGGTGCGCCACGTTGCAACGAAGCGCATGCCGAGACGCGTGCGCTGGGCGCCGCGCTTGCGCCGCATCTTCCCGCCGACGCGCGGCTTCACGTGTCCGGCTGCGCCAAGGGCTGCGCCCAGTCGGCGCCTGCATCGATCACGCTGGTTGCAACGGTCAACGGTTTCGACGTCATCCACAATGGATCGACGCGGGATCTGCCTGCCATTCGCGGGCTGAGTCGCGAAAGCATCATTGCGAACCCGCTGCTGCTGTCGGGAGGCGTCGATGCTGCATAGCTATGAAACCGACGGCGCCGCGATCTACCGGCAATCCTTTGCGATCATCCGCCGCGAGGCCAACCTTGCGCGCTTCTCGGCCGATGAGGAGCCTGTGGTGGTGCGCATGATCCACGCCGCCGGCATGGTCGGGCTTGAATCGCACATCCGCTTCACAGAGGGCATGGCGAGCGCCGCACGGGCCGCGCTGCAGAATGGCGCGCCGATTCTTTGCGATGCGCGCATGGTCTCCGAAGGCATCACGCGGGCCCGCTTGCCCGCCGGCAATGCCGTCATTTGTACGCTTGACGATCCCGCCGTTCCCGCGCTCGCGCAGTCGCTCGGCAACACGCGCTCGGCCGCGGCTGTTGAATTGTGGAAGCCGCATCTTGACGGCGCGATCGTCGCGATCGGCAATGCGCCGACCGCACTGTTTCACCTGCTCAACCTGCTGAAGGATGAAAAATATCCGAAGCCCGCGGCCATCATCGGCTGTCCCGTTGGTTTTGTCGGCGCAGCTGAAGCGAAAGCCGCACTGCTCGCCGAGCCGCCCGTTGCCGCACTCACGGTCGAGGGACGTCTCGGCGGCTCGGCGATCACGGTTGCAGCCGTCAACGCGCTTGCAAGCCGGAGCGAATAGCGATGGGCAAAATCATCTGTTGCGGCCTTGGCCCCGGCGATCCCGATCTGATGAGCGTGCGCGCCGCGCGCGAGGTGCGTGGCGCGCGCCACGTCGCTTATTTTCGCAAGAAGGGACACCCCGGCCAGGCGCGGCGCATTGTCGAAGGCATGCTGGCGGCAAACGCGACCGAATATCCGATGGAATATCCGGTCACGACCGAGATCGCCTTCGACAGTCCCGAATATATCCGTCTGCTCGATGGCTTCTATGACGAATGGGCGGAGCGGCTGGCGCAATTGACGCGCGACGATGACGTCGTCGTGCTCTGCGAGGGCGATCCCTATTTCTACGGCTCCTTCATGCATCTGCACCTGCGCCTGCAAGGGCGTGCCGAGATCGAGGTCATCGCGGGCATCCCCGGCATGGCCGGCTGCTGGAATTCGGCCGGCCGCCCGATCGCGCTCGGCGACGACGTGATGACCGTGTTGACAGGCACGCTCTCCGAAGACGAGCTTGAGCGGCGCATGCGCAACTCCGATGCGCTCGTCATCATGAAGACCGGCCGCAATCTGGAAAAGGTCCGGCGCGCACTCGCGTCCACAGGCCGTCTGGCGGACGCCTGGTTGATCGAGCGTGGCACAATGTCGGACGAGCGCGTCGTACGTCTTGCGGATGTCGAGGCGACCGACTGTCCATATTTCGCGATCGTCCTGGTCTATGGCGATGGGCGTCGCGCGAAGGCCGCCGAATGACGGGCACGCTAACCATTGCAGGGCTCGGGCCAGGCAGTGAGGCGCTGGTGACGCCGGAGGTGTCGGCGGCGCTCGCGTACGCAACCGACATCCTGGGCTATGCGCCCTATGTCGCGCGCGTCGCGCCTCGCGCCGGCCTCACCTTGCATCCGTCCGATAACCGCGAGGAACTCAAGCGCGCCACCGAAGCCCTCCATCTTGCATCGCAGGGGCACCACGTTGTGATCGTGTCCTCCGGCGATCCCGGCGTGTTCGCGATGGCGTCCGCCGTGTTCGAGGCGCTGGAGGACTCGCCGCAATGGCATGATCTCTCTATCCGCGTGCTGCCCGGCGTCACGGCGATGCTCGCCGCCGCCGCCCGCATCGGCGCACCACTCGGTCATGATTTTTGCGCGATCAATCTCTCCGACAATCTCAAGTCCTGGGCCGTGATCGAAAAACGCCTGTGGCTTGCGGCCGAAGCGGATTTTGCGATTGCGATCTACAATCCGCGCTCGGCAAGCCGCCCCGATGGTTTTGCCCGCGCGCTTGACGTTTTGAAAGACAGCGGCTGCGGAGAGCGCCTCGCAATCTTTGCACGCGCGATCAGCACGCCCGCAGAGACGATCGAGGTGGTGAGCTTGCGGGATGCGCGGCCCGAGATGGCCGACATGAAGACGCTCGTCATTATCGGAAATTCAGCGACGCGACGCGCCGGCCGCTGGATCTACGCGCCGAGGCACGTCCGATGAGCGAGCCATTGCATGACCTCCGTCACGCTTTCCACCCGCAGCCGATCGGGCAGCTCCGGCCGCCGGATCATGATGACCGGCAGTTTGAGCTCACGCGCCGCGTCGATCTTGGCACGCGCACCTTCGCCTCCGGAGTTGCGGGCGACGATCCATTCGATCCGCCGGATGCGCATCAGGTCCAGTTCGCCGGCCAGCGTGAAGGGTCCGCGCGAGACGATCAGATCGGCATCCGGCAACGGCAGCGGACCTCCCGCAGCATCGATGAATCGGAGCGTGTAGGCATGCTGCGGCTTCGCCGCGAACGGCGCGATATGCTGCCGTCCGATAGCGAGGAAGACATTCGCCCGCGCGTCCGGCAGCGCATCTACGGCGGCTGCGACGTTCTGCACATCGATCCACAGATCGTCAGGCGTTTTGATCCACGGCTTGCGCTGCAGCACAATCAGGGGCGTTGCCGTCATCGAGCAGGCAGCCAGCGCGTTGCAGCTGATCTCGGTTGCGAAAGGATGGGTCGCATCGACCACATGCGTGAATTTGTCGTGCCTGATCACGTCGGCAAGCCCGTCGGCGCCGCCGAAACCGCCAATGCGGGTCGGCAGCGGCTGATTGACCGGCACCTGCGTTCGACCGGCATAGGAATAGATCGCGTCGACCCCTTTAGCCGCGATAGCAGCCGCCAGCAGATTGGCTTCGCTCGTTCCGCCCAGAATGAGGACGCGCATGGATAATCCCTGGCTGACCATTGTCGGCATCGGCGAAGATGGCTTGTCCGGCCTGTCTGAAGCAAGCCGAAAGGCATTGTCCCGGGCCGAGACCGTTTTCGGCGGCGAACGGCATCTCGCGCTCGCCGACGTGGGCGCGCGCGGCCGGCCCTGGCCGGTGCCGTTCGACGTCAGCGCCGTGATCGATTGCCGCGGCCGCGCAACAGTTGTGCTGGCCTCCGGCGATCCGTTCTGGCACGGCGTCGGCAGCATCCTCGCCGAACGGCTGAACAGCAGCGAATGGATCGCCTATCCCGCGCCCTCGACGTTTTCGCTGGCCGCGGCGCGGTTGGGATGGCGGCTTGAATCTGTAACCTGCCTTGGGCTGCACGCGGCGCCGCTTGAATCGCTCGTGCCGCATCTTGCGCATGGCGAACGGATCATCTGCCTGGTGTGCGATGGCGCAGCCGCGATTGATCTCGCCGCGTGGCTGACGGCCAACAACTGGGGACAGTCGCAGCTCTGCACCCTTGTGGCGCTGGGGGGCCCGAATGAATCCATCGCACAGCACCCGGCCGAGAGCTATGCGGGTGATCCGAATGCGACGCTTGTCGCTGTCGCTTTGGAAGTCCGTGGTTGGCACGGATTGCAGCGCAGTTCGGGCCTCGCGGACACGCACTTTGTGCATGACGGACAGATCACCAAGCGGCCGATGCGCGCACTGGCGCTCTCGGCGCTGGCGCCGCGGCCGGGCGAACGCTTGTGGGACATTGGCGCGGGCTCCGGCTCGATCTCGGTCGAATGGGCGCTCCGTGGAGGGATCGCGCTTGCCATCGAATCCCGCAGCGATCGCGTCGCCAATATTCGCACAAACGCCGCCGCTTTCAGCGTGACCCGCCGGGTCGAGGTCGTCGAGGGGACGGCGCCGGATGTGCTGCAAGGCCTTGCGGCGCCGCAGGCCGTCTTCTTCGGCGGGGGCCTCGACGCCGCAATATTCGATGGCGTCTGGCCACAGCTTCCGACAGGCACGCGCGTGGTGGCGCATGCGGTGACGCTGGAGACCGAGTCGCTGCTGTCTGAATTGCACCAGCGCCACGGCGGCGAATTGATGCGGATCGAGATTGCCCAAGCCGGCGAACTCGGACGCTATCGTTCGTGGGAGCCTGCGCGGCCGGTCGTGCAATGGAGTGTCGTCAAGCGATCGGGAGACGGCGCATGACCGTGCACTTCATCGGCGCCGGCCCCGGCGCCGCCGATCTCATCACCCTGCGCGGGCGCGATTTGATTGCCGCCTGTCCCGTCTGTCTTTACGCCGGCTCGCTGGTGCCGGACGGCGTGCTCGCGCACTGTCCGCCGAGCGCGCGAATCGTCAACACCGCGCCGATGTCGCTCGACGACATCATGGCCGAGATCGAAGCCGCTCATGCGGAAGGCAAGGATGTCGCACGCCTGCATTCCGGCGATCTCTCGGTGTGGTCGGCGATGGGCGAGCAGTTGCGCCGCCTGCGCGCGCTCGGCATTCCCTATACGGTGACGCCGGGCGTCCCGGCTTTTTCCGCAGCGGCCGCCGCGCTCGGAACCGAGCTCACGCTGCCGGGACTGGCGCAATCGGTGGTGCTGACGCGCGTGGCAGGCCGGGCGAGCGCGATGCCGGAAGGCGAGAGCCTTTCTGCTTTCGCTGCGACCGGCGCCGTGCTTGCGATCCACCTTTCGATCCATATGCTCGACAAACTGATCGCCGAGCTCACGCCGCATTATGGCGCGGACTGTCCCGTCGCGATCGTCTGGCGCGCAAGCTGGCCCGACCAGCGCATCATCCGCGCCACGCTTAGCACGCTCGATGCCGCTGTCGGCACCGAACTGGAACGCACCGCGCTGATTTTCGTCGGCCGCACGCTCGATGCGGAGGACTTCGCCGAGAGCCGCCTCTACGCGGCCGACTATGACCGCCGCTATCGACCGACCGGACCTGCGCCGCGTTTTCCGGAGACGAGTTTATGACGCGCGGTCTCATCATCTCGGCACCGGCCTCCGGCGTCGGCAAGACCACGCTGACGCTGGCACTGTCGCGCGCTTTTCGCGATCGCGGGCTGACGGTGCAGTGTTTCAAGAGCGGGCCCGATTATATCGATCCGACATTTCATACGGTCGCGACGGGACGCGCGTCCGTGAATCTCGATAGCTGGGCGATGCCGCGCGAGACCATCGCAGCGCTGGCCGCATGCGGAGCCGATGCCGATCTCGTTCTCGCCGAGGGATCGATGGGCCTGTTCGACGGCGTCGCTGCATCGGGCGTCTCCGGCACCGGCGCCACCGCCGATATTGCCGCCATGATGGACTGGCCGGTTCTGCTTGTCATTGACCCGTCAGGGCAGGCGCAAACCGCCGCAGCCGTGGCTGCCGGCTTGCGCGATTTCCGCGCCGGCGTGCGCCTCGCCGGCGTCGTTCTCAATCGCATCGCCAGCCCGCGCCACGAACAGCTTGTCCGCGAGGCCTTTGCGAGCGCCAACATCCCCGTCTTCGGCGCCCTGCCGCGCAATGCCGCGATCGAATTGCCAAAGCGACACCTGGGCCTTGTGCAAGCCGAAGAGCAGCAAGACATCAATCGCCTGATCGACGAAGCAGCGCGCTTCATCGTCGAGCACGTCGATCTCGACGCGGTCCTGCAAGCGGCGGGCAAATGGTCGCCTCAACCCGCCGCGCAAAGCGCAAGCCTCACGCCGCCGGGCCAGCGCATTGCGCTGGCGCGCGATGCCGCATTCTCCTTTGTCTATCCGCATATGCTGCAGGCCTGGCGGGCGGCGGGCGCCGAAATTTTGACCTTCTCGCCATTGGCTGACGAAGGCCCGGACGCGAATGCGGACGTCGGCTGGCTGCCGGGCGGCTATCCCGAACTGCATGCGGGCCACCTCGCTGCCAACAAGAGATTTCAACGCGCGCTGCTCTCGTTCGCCGAGACGCGACCGGTTCATGGCGAGTGCGGCGGCTACATGGTGCTGGGGACGGCGTTGACCGATGCCGAAGGCGCGCGCCACGCCATGACGGGATTGCTCGGCCTCGAGACAAGCTTTGCCCAACGCCGCATGCATCTCGGCTATCGTCTGGCAGAGATTGCGACGCCCCTGCCCGGCTACCAGGCAGGCAGCCGCCTGCGCGGCCATGAATTCCACTATTCCACGATCGTTGCGCAGCCTGACACGCCGCTGGCCACCGTGCGCGACGCGACCGGCGCGATCATTGCCGAGACCGGCTCGCGGCGCGGTCGCGTCACCGGCACGTTCTTTCACCTGATTGCGGAGGACAGATGACATCATCTTCCGCACATAAAGGGATTGCGTTTTCATTGATCGGCATCGGCTGCGGTGACCCCGAACAACTCACACTCGGCGCGATCCGCGCGATCAATGCGGCCGATCTCATTCTCATTCCGCGCAAGGGCGACGAAAAATCCGACCTTGCCGAGTTGCGGCGGGGCATTTGTGCCGATGTCTTGACCAACGACAGCACGCGCGTCGTCGAGTTCGATTTGCCCACGCGCGACGCCAGCCGTGACGATTATCGCAGCGGCGTCGATGACTGGCACGCCGCCATTGCCGCGATCTGGTCGCGCGAAATCAAAACTCACCTCGGGCAACAGGGGCGGGTTGCCCTGCTGATCTGGGGCGATCCATCGCTGTACGATTCATCCTTGCGCATTGCACGAAGGCTCGATCCGGTGCCTGACATCAAAGTAGTGCCCGGCATCACCTCGATCCAGGCGCTGTGCGCCGCCCATGCGCTGGCCGTGAACGAGATCGGCGAGCCTTTCTTGGTGACGACGGGACGCAGGCTGCGCGAAGATGGCTGGCCTGCGGGCGTCGATACAGTTGTGGTGATGCTGGATAGCGGTGCGGCTTTTCAGTCGCTCGATCCCGGCGGATTGAGCATCTGGTGGGGCGCCTATCTCGGCATGCCGGACGAGATATTGATGTCGGGCGCGCTGACTGAAATCGGCCCGCGCATCGCGGCTGCGCGAAGCGAGGCACGCGAGCGCCACGGCTGGATCATGGATAGCTACATTCTCAAACGCAGCTCATAAGGTTCCGATCAGCGGCAGCAAAAGGCGAAAACCACATGTTACCTGAATGGGTCTATCAGGAATGTCCCGGCATCTCGGCCGCACACTGCGACGCGGCGCTGGCGCGTCAGGCGCAACTGACAAAGCCAGCCGGTTCGCTTGGCCGGCTCGAGCATCTTGCCTGCCAGCTCGCAGGCCTCCAGCAGAGCGAGCGGCCACGCGCCGCGCGCGTGCCGATCATCGTCTTTGCCGGCGATCATGGCGTCGTTGCCCAGGGCGTATCGGCCTATCCGCAGGAAGTCACGATCGCCATGATGGCCAACTTCGCGTCCGGAGGTGCCGCGATCTCGGTATTGGCGCGCGAACTCGGTTCGAGGCTGGAAGTGGTCGACGCCGGCACCCTCGCGCAGTCGCCGCTTCCGGGCGTCGTCACAGACAAGCCACGCCACGGCAGCCGCGACTTCAGCCAGGAAGCAGCGCTTGCGCCGGCCGACATCGCTTTCGCATTCGAATGCGGAAGGCGCTCCGTGTTGCGTGCCGGCAACCCGGACGTCCTGATCTTTGGCGAGATGGGCATAGGCAACACGACGGCTTCGTCAGCGATCGCCGCGGCCCTCCTCTCCGTGGGCGCCGAGCAGGTCGCGGGCACCGGCACTGGCGTCGACGCCAAGGGACGTGCGCTCAAGGTCCGTGTGATCGATGAAGCGCTCGCGCTGCACGGATTGACACGATCCGGCGCGTCGGTTGAAGGCGTATTGTGCGCCGTTGGCGGCCTGGAAATCACGGCCGTTTGCGGCGCCATCATCGCCGCCGCGCAACGGCGGATTCCGGTTCTGATCGACGGGTTCATCGTTTCAGTCGCGGCGCTTGCGGCCGCGCGTCTCAACCCGTCCTGCCGGCCTTATCTGCTGGCGTCGCATCGATCAGCAGAGCAAGGGCATCGACTGGTCCTTCAGGAATTGAATGTTCAGCCGCTGATTGATCTTGACCTGCGGCTGGGCGAAGCATCGGGAGCCGCGATCGCGCTGCCGCTGTTGCGGCTCGCCTGCGCGCTGCACAACGAGATGGCCACTTTCGCGCAGGCCAACGTGCCGGATCGCGCGTAGGCGGATTTAGCCGGTAAAACCCTGGTTCACTGACACGACGCGCCAACCGTCCGCCAGCCGGTCGATCCGCGTCAGCGACAGCGGATCGATGACAAAGCGCAGCGCGGCTTGCGGCTCGATACCGAGCGCGATGGCTAACGCGGCGCGAATGGTGCCGGAATGGACGACGAGGATGGCAGGTCCCGTTTGGATCCGGTTCAGGCCGCGCTCAACGCGCACCACCTGCTCTGCAAAACTTTCGCCACCCGGCGGGATCGAGCGCGCGGGGTCGCGCCAGAACCGCGCATAGGCCTCGTCATGGCTCGCCGCCAGATCGTCGTGGCGCTGGCCGGTCCAGTCGCCGAAATGCTGCTCCGCGAATTCGGCAACCAATACGGGATCGAGCTGTAACGCTTTCGCGGTATCGATCGTGCGCCTGGCCGGGCTTGCATAAGCCTTCGCGCCGGACGGAAGATGCACGCGCAAGCGATCAAACGAATGACGGTCGCTGAGATCAGCCGGCGCGTCCATCGGCCAGATCGTTCCCTTCGGACCATCGACCGCCGCATGTCGTATGAGCCAAAAAGAGATGCTTCCGCTCATATCGAGTCCCTTGTAGGTCCGGTGCCGGCGCGGCGATAGCCTTGCGACGGCGCGGTGAATTGCGTAATAAGCTTGCTGCCAAGCTTGACAAAGTACGTGCGTGGCATCCGCCGCCGGCTGCAATCCTTACCCAATGAAGAGCGTTTAGACCATTCGGGACAATCGAATTTGATGAGCGGCGTTGGCAAGTTCGCTCTGATCGGACTGGTGTTTGCTCTGCTTGCTGGAGCGGCATTGCGCCTGAGTTTTCCGAACGACATCGAGTACAAGCAGGATGAAGCCGGTTACGTCGATGATGCGCGTGCCCTGATACAGGATCACGGCTGGCCATCGGTTGGCCCACCGACCGGCGCTGGCTCGCCAAGCCCCGGTTTGGGGCTCGGTCTTGTTGCTCTCCTGATCTTTGTGTCCGACGCACAAAGTCCGCCGCAGATTGCGCGCGCCATACAACTCACGAACATCGCCGCGCTCCTGTCGCTTGCGATTTTCGTTTTTGCGGCGATCCCGCCATCGCGCCGGGAATACTGGCTGTGGGCCATTGCTTTATGGGCTGTGAACGTCGTCGCAATTTTCATAGAGCGGAAGATTTGGCCGGTCAGCCTGACGCCGATCTTTACCGTGGCTCTGATTGCCGCGTGGTGGCATCGCCACTCCGCTGTCGCTGCCTTCGCCTGGGGTTTGCTGGGAGCATTGATCGCGCAAGTCCATCTCAGCGAGGCAGGCTTCGTGATCGCATTGGCCGCATGGACGCTGATGGCGAAGGACAACGGCACCTCCTGGAAAAGCTGGATCGCCGGCAGCCTGCTCGGCGGCTTGCTTGCGATCCCGTGGCTTTTGGCCGTCGCCAACTTCGCCGCCGAGAATTCATTCAGATGGCGTTGGCCGGTTCCATTTTTTTTCACGCGTTGGCTGACGCAGCCCTTTGGATTGGCCAATGGCTTCGAGCTCGGGACTGACGCGGCCGACTTTTTCAGGAGCCCGGCTCTTTTCGGCCGGGACAGCCACCTGATCACTCTGATCTATATTCTCTTGTGGGGTCTCGTTGCTGGCGTCGTTGTTGGCGCGTTGGTCCGCCTGCGGGCAGACGGGACGCCGAAGCTTCGGGACATCATCCTGGGTAACGGCGATCAGGAAGGCTTGTTGATCAGGGCGACGCTGATCGGCTATGGCGGCCTGGTGACTCTCCAGATGATTTTCGGTGGCGGCATCTACCGGCACTACATGACGTCGATCGCGCCGCTGATGGCCTTGTTCGCGGTGTTTTTAGTGTTTTTTGCGTGTGGACCGCGCAAGCGCCTCGCTCGGGCGCTGCTTTTTGTCGTTTGCGCTGCGCAGGCTGCGTTCAGCCTTGGCATGCTGCAATATGTTCACAACAAGCAGATCATCCATGGCGAATTTGGACCGACATGGCAGTACCAGCAAGCTCACTGCGCGCAACAGGATATAGGCCAGTTTTCCTGTTTGAAGGCGCTTTATCCGTAGAGTCCAGAGCCGAGAACGTCTCGGCTCTGCCACGCATATCTACTGAGCTGTCGCTTTCGCTAGAGTTGGTGATGACCGGCGGCCTGTCCGCCATCGACATGAAGAACTTCGCCGGTCACAAACCCGGCGCTATCGAGATAGATCACCGCATCCACGATATCGGAGATTTCCCCCATCCTGCCCATGGGATGGAGTGCGCCCAGCGCCGGATGCGCCTCGGGTGGGTGCATCGGGGTCTTGATGATTCCCGGCGAGACCGCATTCACGCGTATTCCGGTCTTGGCATACTCGATCGCGAGCGCCTTCGTCGCCGCGCTCAATGCTCCCTTGGTGAGCGAAGCCAATGCGGCAGGGACGCTGCTCATCGGCTGATCGACAAGGCTCGTCGTGATCGAGACGACGTGACCGTGTCCCTGCTTGCTCATCAGCTCCAGCGCGCGTTGGGTCATGTGAAAGAACCCGGTGACATTGGTCGACAGATAGAGGGCGTAGTCATCATGCGAGTAAGCCGTAAAGGGCTTGGCCACAAAGATGCCGGCGTTGTTGACGAGCGTGTCGACACGGCCAAAACGATCCAGCGCGGCCTTGAACACTTTCTCTGCCGTGTCCGGTGCGGCGACGTCACCTTGCACCGTCACGACGTCCACATCGGCGGACGGCTTGATCGATCGCGAGGTCGCAACAACCGGGCAGTTCCGCGCTCTGAAAGCCCTGACAATACCGGCGCCAATGCCCTGCGATGCACCCGTCACAACCACTACTTTTTGCTCTGCGCTCATGGTTCCATCCTTTCAAAAAACTCCGGGCTTCCCACCCATCAATGAAGTTCAAACCTCGACCTCGCTGCCGGCAGCCAGCGGGTCGTATTCAGCCGCTTTCAGGATCGCGTGCAGCCGCCGGCGCCGGACACCGATATTGCCTCCGCCAAACAGAGGAAGCGCGAGCGCATCCTGCAACAGGTGTCCCAGCGGGAGGGTGTGGTCGTAGCTCTCGATTCCGACGACTCGCATCAGGTCCGTCAGCACGTTGACAGCCGTCTCCGAGCCAAAGACTTTTGCTTCGATGGCGAGTTCTTCGGCTCCACGCGATTGCGCGTCGACCGCGCGGCAGGCGCGCCAGCAGAGACTGCGGACCGCCTCAATGGCGGTCTTGGCATCGACAAGCGCATATCCAACCGCTTGATGCTCGATGATGGGGTGGATGCCGCCCCGCCTCTCGTTGCGGGCGAAGTTCAGCGTGAACTCAAAGGCCGCTCGCATCAAAGCCACCGCGAAAACGCCGACCAGCGCAGCCGCGCCGGTGAAGCAGGCGGCGGTCAGGGCCAGACCGCCGCCGACGCTTCCCAAAACGTTGGCGCGTGGTACGCGCGCGCCGTCGAATCTGAATTGCGGCAACAGATGCGCGCGGTGCCCCGCCGCATCGATTGCCCGTTCGAAGACAAGGCCCGACGCCGGACGCTCGACGAGGATGACGGAAATGCTTCGCTCCGGAGCCGCTTCGGGATCGGTGCGGCAGAGAACGCACAAGACGTCCGCGCCCTTGCGGTCCCAACCCGTGGCCGACGACACCCAGCTTTTTCGGCCATCGACGATCCAGCTATCGCCCATAAGCCTCGCCGTCGTGCGCACGCCCTCACCCGGCCGAGGCGCTGCTGCGTTGGCGCTGCCTCCCGGCTCGGTGGCGCAAAATCCTGCCAGCGGCGCTCCAGTGGAATCGAGGAACCGTGGCAGCAACCGTTTGCGTTGCTCTTCGGTGCCGCCGATCAGGAGTGGCAGAAGCCCAAGTACCGTTCCGATCAACGTCAAGGTGACGCTGGCGTTCACGGCATATAGCTCCTCGACCATGATCGCAGTATCGGTCAGGCTGGCGTTCTCCCCACCGGCTGAAAGCGGAATGCATTTCCGCAAAAACCCCGCTGCAATCATCGCCTCGTAGGCGGGCCTGGTTGCCGCGAAGCGCTCCTCAGGCGTGGGCAAGGTCTCCGCACCAATCGCTGGCGCCAGCACCTCCTTTGCGAACTTGCGCGATTGCATCTGGAGTTCGCGCTGCCGGGCCGTCAGTCGAAAATCAATAGCCATTGATTTTCCCTCTTGCCGGCCTGCGTTAAGCTGCGCCGCTTGCCGTAAGCGGATCGTAGTCGCTGCGCTTCAGCAGCGTGTGCAACTGCCGGCGGCGGACCCCCATATTGCCGCCGTCAAAGATCGGCAGCGCCAGCGCGTCCTGCAGCAGACCGGCGAACGGCGTCTCACGGTCATAGCTTTCGATGCCGACCACGCGCATGAGATCGGTGATGACGCGCACCGCAGCCTCTGAGCCGAAGATTTTCGCCTGGACGGCGAGCTCCTCGGCCGCCGGTGACTGGGTGTCGAGCGCATGGCACGCTCGCCAGCTGAGGTAGCGCGCGGCCTCGATCGTGGTCTTTGCATCGGCGAGCGCGTATCCAACGGCCTGGTGCTCGATGATCGCATGAACGCCGCCACGCTTTTCCGTCTGCGCAAAATGAAGCGCGAACTGAAATGCCGCGCGCATCAAGGCGACGCCAAAGACGCCGACGAGAGCGGCAGTCGCCGTGAATGCTCCGGCCGTCAGCGCGAGGCCTGAGCCCTGCTGACCGAGCAGGTTGTTGTGAGGCGTTGCGACATTCCGGAGACTGAATTCCGGCACGAGATGCGCGCGATGCCCGATCGTGTCGATCGCTCGCTCGAATACAAGACCGGTTATCGGCCCCTGAACCGCGATCACGGATATCGCTGCATCGGGCGCAGCCGCCGGATCGGTCCGGCATACGACGCACAGAACATCGGCGCCTTCACGGTTCCAGCCGGTGGCCGAGGATACCCATTTCTTGCGCCCGTTGATCAGCCAGTTGTCGCCCTCACGTTTGGCAGTCGTACGGACACCCTCGCCCGGCTGAGGCGAACCGGCATTGGCGCTGCCACCGGGTTCGCTGAAGCAGAACCCCGCAAGCGGCGCGCCACCTGGCTTCAGAAACGGAGCCAGCAAGCGCTGGCATTGGTCCGGTGTGCCTCCGAGCAGAATCGGCAACAGACCGAGCACGGTGCCGAGCATGGTCAGCGTCACGCTGGCGTTGACGCTGTAAAACTCCTCCGAGAGGATCGCCAGATCCATTAGCCCGGCATTGTCGCCGCCGGCGGGCGCCGGGATGCATTTGCGCAGATAGCCGGCCGCAACCATCGCCTCGTAAGTCGGCATGGTCGCACGAAAGCGCTCTTCGGGCGTCGCCAGCAACTCGCACCGTTTGGCGTCGCCGAGAATCTCCTTTGCGAATTTGCGGGCGGCGCGTTGCAGCTCCCGCTGTTGCGCCGTCAACGTGAAATCGATCGCCATCGCACGTGTCCTCCGGCTCGGGTGTTTCAACAACGGCTATCCCAACCGGAAGAGACAATCTCGGACGGCAGCGCCAGATTTCTTGGCGTGGAGTGAACCGGATTTGGCAGTGATTCCTAGCGCGCGGCGCTTGCGCGGCGAAACTCCCGCGGGGGCAATCCGTTGCAGCGCTTGAACAGGCGATTGAAGTGCGAGATATCGCGGAAACCGGCGGCAAAGGCGATTTCCGCAATGGTCTTGTGGGCTGCGCCGGAATCGAGCAGCGTGCGCGTGCACGCCACAATCCGCTTCTCATTGACGTGTTCGCCGACCGAGCGGCCCGTGCTTGCGAACAGGCGGTGCACGTAGCGCTCGGAGCAGCGGAACCTGGCGGCCAGCGTTGCCGCGCCGAGATCCGGATCGTCGCTGTGACGATCGATATGATCGAGCATCATCGATAACAGCACTGGCACATGCATCCGCTCAGCGGAGGTGTCGGCCAGAATGTCCGGCGCCTGTGAGATCAGGTCGATCATGTGGGTACCGACCAGCGCGGAGAGCTTCGGCAGCCGGCTCTCGGCCAGGCAGAGTTCGGCATAGCCCGAGATTGTCCGGGAAAGAGCCCGGCCCGATTCCGTCGCAGACAGGTTAAGCCGCGGCCGGTCGAGCAGCCGCTTCGGCAGCAGTTGCCGCGGAATGGCGAAGCAGAACAGTTTGAAGTTGCGGCAGTTGGCGATCTCGAACGGCTCCGTCGTATCGGCGAGCGTCAGATCGCCGGGCGCGCTGATTTGTTCGTGGCCACGCTGCGTCGTTCGGCCCAATCCTTCGAGCTGGAGGTTGATAAAGCAAAGATCGTCGGTGCTCGACGCAATATGCGACGCGAGGCGAAGCACGGTATGCCGCGTGGCGGTGACCAGGGATACGCGGATCGGCGCGGCATCGACCCTGGTGATTGTGCCTTCAAAATGCTCGTCGGCGATCCGGCGCGGCTCGAGCCGGACGAAGGCGGCGGCAAGATCGTCAGCCCAGCTTCCGAAGGGCTGGTCCATAGGTTGCGGCTTGGTCGACCATTCCATGAGCACCTCGAACACATGGCAATTGCAAAGGGCCCAGCGATTTAAGGATATCTCCAGCCATAAAGACGGTCAAATTCCGACGGCCGCCGCATTTTTTCTGGCCAGCCCGCTGAACAGCACGAGCGGACGGACGGCGCGGTCGAATGCACTCGATCGAGCCGCTCGCCGCTATAGGTCAGGCGAGCGAATGATTGATCAGCACGCCGATTGCGACACCTGCGAGTGCGGCGCCAATACCCATTGAAACTGTTTCGACCACGGTGCGCACGACATTGCGTCTTCCCAGTTGTGCTCGTCCAAGACCGAGTCCGATAAGCAACGCGACGGTGACGGCCCCGGAAACGATCCGTGCCTGGTCGATTGGCAGGAACACGAATGGCAGGATCGGAACCGCGGCCGCAAAGAAATCGGCAAACAACATCCAGAGCGCTTGCTCGAAAGGATTGAGTTGTTCCTTCGCCACATCACTGAGAGCAAGCCGCAACCCAGCGGCAGCATCGTGGTCGTTCTGCACGGCCGCGGTGAGTGCACTGGATTGCTGCGGTGTGAGGCCCGCGCCGACAAGGCGGCTCAACAGTGAGCCGTCGGGGCTCCCTTCAGCCAACGCGGTCGCATTTCTCTTGTCTTGCGTGGTCTCCGCGTCGAGATAGGCGCCCGCCATCATGGAGACGGCGGCCGCCGCGGCGCCCGAGGCCCCGGCGATCAAAACTGTTTTTGTGCTAGTCGTCGTCGCCGCGACGCCAAAGATCAAGCCGAAGATGGAAACAGTTCCGTCTTCCATACCGAAAACAATCGTGCCGGCCGAGGTGACGACAGATGCGCGCAGGCGTTGCAAAGTCGAGCCGATTTTCATTTGGTTCGCCCCCATCACGAAGCTCAGGAGCCGCGCACCATTCTGTGAGCGTCTCCGGCTCCTGTTTCATTTGATGTCTCGAACGGACGGCCTGTCAATCGCACTCAAAGCGGAAAACACGGAACGCGTGCGGTCGCAGATTGCGCGCAGTGAACCACCTTCAATCGAGCTAACCGGGCTTGTTATTTGCGGCCTCGCTGAAGCGCTCCAATCCCGCCACGGCCACTGCCGACAGGAATGGAAGACTTTGGATGATCAGGATCGCACCGAACAAATCGATCTCCAAAAGCCGGTAAATATTGGTCGCAAACACGGTGATGCCACCCGCGACCAGCAGCAAACCAAGGACGGCTTCGGGTATCGCCGGAAAGCGCGCGTGGGCAATACCGCTCCCGCCCTTGCGGGTGCGATGGAAAAAGGTTTCTTGCGCCGGAAACGCGGCTTTGAAGGCTGCGCTCGCCACCGTCCATTGCACCGACATGAACACCACCATGGCGCCAAACATCTGCGAGTACGGAATTGCGACGCGCGTCCGGTATGCGCTGACGAAATGGATCAGCGAGATCAGGAAGGCGGCAATGCTTGGCAGCAGCAACAGCGGATCCGGGATGGCGACGACCTGGAACACCACAAAGGGCAGCCAGATCAGATTGAGCAGCGCGGCCGCAACGGCAACGATTTCGGACCCGAACCAGCTCAGCCAGCCGAACACGAATTCGCGCTTCTGATTGTGGTCCAGCAGGCTCCTGCCTGGCAGAAAGCGGCGCCAGTGTTTCTTCACGATCTGCACGGCACCGCCGGCCCAGCGCGCCCGCTGGGTCTTGAAAGCCAGATAGTCTTGCGGCAGCAATCCCCAACCGTAGCGGCGGTTGGTGTAGTGGGCACGCCATCCCAGCTCCAGGAGCGTCAGCCCGAGGTCGCTGTCTTCGCAGATCGTGTCGCTCGACCAGCCACCGGCTGCGTCCAATGCGGTGCGGCGGATCAGGCACATCGTCCCGTGGACGATAATGGCATTCACCTCGTTACGCTCGACCATCCCGATATCAAAGAAGCCCGCATATTCCGCGTTCATGGCGGCGTGGATCGAACTTCGGCAGCCGTCACGATGATCCTGCGGCGCCTGGACCAATCCGACCTCCGGATCCGCAAAGCGAGGGACCAGATCCCTGAGCCATCGCGGATCAACCACATAGTCGGCATCAATGACGCCGATAATCTCGGCGTCACTAGCGGTCTGCTCCATCGCGATCCGCAACGCTGCGGCCTTGAATCCTTCGAGATTCAAGACACAAACAAACTTGAAGCGTTCGCCCAGCTGATGGCAACGTCGTTCGATCGGCTCCCAGAATGCCGGATCCGGCGTGTTGTTGATGACGACCACACACTCGAAATCCGGATAGTCGAGCAGCGCGACCGAGTCGATCGTGCGCAACAGCATGTCCGGAGGCTCACGATAGGCCGGAATGTGGATCGAGACTTTCGGCGTGCGCGCGTCCAGTACCGGTAACAACAGGTTCAAAAGCCGCGTTGGCTTGCCCCCGAGGGCGACGGTGGCCATCTCGCGCACCCGGAACAGCACGATTGGCGCGAGCAGGCCCATGAGGGGAAGCGCGAGCGCAAATGTCAGCATCTCGCCATGCAGGAGGTAGTGGTCGTGCCAGTACACTTGCACGCCCGCGCACCAGTCGCCGATCAGATGATCGAAGCCGGCCAGCACCGCGGCCTGACCAATGGTCGCTCCCGGCAGCGCCAGAATCGAAATCGAGAGAAAAGAGCCAATGAGGATGGCAAGCCAGCCCGCCTTCCAATAGTCGGTGTCGACGAGCGGCCCGGTCCACGCAAATTTAGGCCGCAACGACGCATCGAGGATGCCCCAATACGGACCGACGTTGCCATCGAAAAGCTTCTCCGGTTGATCGATCGCCTCGACAATATTGTAGTCGATGCCACGCGCGTTCGCTTCCGCAGCGAAATCGCGCAGCAAGCCGGCCTGCTTGAATGGTCCCGGGACGGCGCGCTCAAAATTGTGCCCCGCACTTGGCCAGCCAAACTCCCCGATGACGATTTTCTTCTCTGGATAGGCCGCGCGCAGCCTGTCGTAGATCGCGAACGATCCCTCGACGGCGCTCTTCCTCGGCAAGCCCTCCCAATAGGGAATGATGTGGGCGAAGACCTGGTCAACGGCATCGACCAGTTCAGGATGATCAAGAAATGTCTTCCAGTTGTCGGCGGTCGCCGACCGCCACCGGACTGTCTCGCTTGACGCGGCGGACGATCTCGGCGAGTTCGGCCGCCGTGTGTTCATGCCGGAAAATCGTCTCATTGCCCACGACCAGGCGGGTGACATTGCGATTGCGCCGCGCCAGGTCGAGGGCGCTCTCGATCTCGCGCTGGTTTCGAGCCTCATCCTTGTCGATCCAGATGCCGAGCGTGACCGCCAACCCAAGTTCCGCGGCGATCTCTGGAACGCGTTCCAGACCTTGCGTTGACGCGTAGGTCCGTACCGCCTTTGCCTGTTTGGCAATCGCGGTCAAATCGGTGCGGATTCGCGCCTCGGACACCGTCCGATCCCCGGAAGACGGGCTGACAAACCGGTTGTACGAGACGCTCGCCAGCTCCGCGTCGACCGGTGCCGCGACCGAGCTCGGCTCTGCCAGACGCCAAAACACCAAATGCAGACCCGCAACCAGACAAAGAATCAGGAGGACGGTTGCGATCGGCAGGTTCTGCTGGCGACCGCTTGCAGTGCGGATCCATCCCTCATAGCTGGCACCCTCGTCCGACTTGGTCATTTACCTGCTCTTCCGCCCCAAGCAGCCAATTTCGACGGCGCATGCCGGCAGATATGCTGTGGACCTCAAGATGCCATAGCCCGGGAGAGGCTCGGGTTCGGTCATTTTCGAAACCCGCGCCCAATCCTAATTCGCTCCAGCCGAATTTTTCAGCCGGTCCGGCCAAGCCAACATTCTTCACTTTGCGTCGCAAGCTATCAGCGAGCCAAGCCAAAA
>Ga0307474_10000793_pt1 | contig 22845 bp, 19 predicted proteins | sample atmos_gasesECM1C_2_FD_203312 | JGI IMG/M metagenome (GOLD analysis project Ga0307474, IMG submission 203312) | Hardwood forest soil microbial communities from Morgan-Monroe State Forest, Indiana, United States - atmos_gasesECM1C_05 | ecosystem: Environmental > Terrestrial > Soil > Temperate... | reverse complement strand
GACCAACATGTGTGGACGTGTCGCGCTCTCGCTGACTACCATGGTACTGCAATGCTTGACCGTCTCGTACACGGCGAACGCTCAAAATAACCTCCCGGTTTGTCCACTGATTGCCACGGGTGGGACAATCGCAATGAAGATTGATCCCGTAAAGAAGGCGCCGGTGCCAGCTATCTCCGGCGAAGATCTGGTGGCCACAGTCCCGGACGTTTCCAAATATGCCAAGGTCCAGGTCAATAATATTTCCAACGTGCCGTCCGACTACATGGATCCGCCTCGGTGGATCGCTTTGACCCGCGAAGTCAACGATGCTCTCGCCCGCCCGGAAGTAGCTGGTATCATTATTTCGCACGGGACTGACACGCTTGAGGAGACAGCGTATTGGCTCGACCTCACGACTAATTCCGAGAAGCCAGTTATCCTGATCGGCGCGCAGCGCAATGCTTCCGAACCCGATTTTGACGGGCCCCGTAATCTCTTGAATGCCGTGCGCATCTGCGTTGATCCTCAATCGAAGGGCAAGGGCGCGATGCTTGCAATGAACAACCAAATCAATGCGGCCCGCGATGTGACTAAGACTCATACGTCGAGCGTCGAAACCTTCAAGTCAGGGGATTTCGGCGTCCTCGGCGTTGTCGATTATGATCGCGTCGTCTTTTCGCGCGCTCCGTTGCAGCGGCAATATGTGCCTATCAAAACTGACGCCATGCCGTATGTCGAGATCGTTGCCATGTATGGTGGCGCCGACGGTCACCTCGTAAGAGCAGCGGTTGATCATGGCGCCAAAGGCATTGTGATCCAGGGCCTGGGTTGGGGCAACGTGAACCTGCCGATGTTTGCGGCCATCAAGGAGGCGATTGCAAGGGGGGTGCCGGTCGTGATCACTTCGCGCGTGCCTAACGGCCGCGTCTTGCCAAACTATGGCTGGGAAGGCGGCGGCAAGACCCTGGTGGACGCCGGAGCTGTGATGGGGGATGACTTGTCTCCGCAGAAGGCGCGCATTTTGCTTATGTTGCTTCTGCAAAATGCGACGAAGGGACAAAAAGAACTGCAAGCGGCCTTTAACGGTCCGTGAATCGCATCTGAAGCGGACGCCGGCGAGCACTAGCAACACAAGAGCTTCCTTCGCCATGAATGCATGGCGCAATCCTGCGCCGCGCAAAAGGCACCAACCAAGCGCGAAACTTCTGAGCCCCGCGCAAAGACTTCCGCGTTAGCCTCATCCAGGCGTCGTGCGGCCTCCTCCGCGCGGTGGCGCAATGCGACCTCATCGAGTGTCAACAGCCTGCCATCATGGAAGACGATACGCCCGCCAATCATGACGGTGTCGACGGATGCGCCGTTCTCGCCGAATATCATCTGGATCAGCGGCGCGCGCAGCGGCACGAAATGCGGGCGGTCGAGCCGCAGGAAGACGACATCGGCCTCGTAGCCGGCGGCAAGCCGGCCGATCTTTTCGAAGCCCAGCACGCGAGCTGATCCTTCGGTGGCCAGTTGCAGCGCCTCGCCGGCCGAAATCCATTCATTGGTGTCGAATCCGTCGATGCGCGAGAGATATGACGCAAGTCGCATCGCCTCAAACATGTTCTGGCCGTCGGAGGTATTGCTGGCATCGGTGCCGATACCGACGGTAATGCCCTCGTGCAACATTGCCCGAACCGGCGCTATGCCCGAGCCGAGTCGGAGGTTGCTGGAAGGATTGTGCGCGGCCATCACACCAGACGCGGCGAGGCGCTTGATGTCGGTGTCGTCCAGCCAGATCGCATGCGCCACGGTCAGACGCTCAGAGCAAAGGCCGAGGGCCTCAAGGTGCGCCACCAGGCTCTCGCCGTAGCGTTTATATCCGATCGCGGCCTGCGCCCGAGTTTCCGCCAAATGCGTTTGCAAGCGGACCCCATACTCGCGCGAGAGCTTTGCACATTCCACCAGGAATGAATCGGAACAGTGCAGTGGGATGCTAGGTCCCAGTGCGGGGCGAATATGCCTGCGATCAAACGTCCACTTTGCGAGGATGTCGCGGCAGGCCTCGAGCGTCCTTTCGATCGGCGCGGCACTATGCGGGTCAAAGTGCGAGCGCAGATTGTCGGGCAACGCGTCCGACAGCCCGGGCAGAGCCGAATAGATGGTGCGGTCGGCGATCATCGGCGCGACCACAGCGCGCATGCCGGCATCATGGTAGGCGCGCGCGACCGACGCGATCCCTTCATACGAAGGTTCCGGCACCTCCACTGTGAGATCAAAGCAGGCGGTGCAACCCTTGCGGATCATCTCGACGGCCGACAGCGCGGCGCTGAGATATTTGTCCTCGAGGCCGCGGCTTCGTGCGCTTGCGCCGCCACCCGTCAGGAACATCTCGAGCGATACCTTGTCATCGACCGCGCCGCGGTTGAGCGCACCATGCGAATGAGTGTGGGAATTAACCAGACCCGGGATCAACAGCCGGTCGTCAGCGCGGACAAGCTCGGCATCGGCGGAGACCGAAAACCCCGGATGGTCGATCGCGACGATGCGGCCATCCTCGATCAGGATGTCCCGCGCCAACGCGCGGCTACCGCCTGGCTCCAGGACGCGCCCGCCCCGTATGACTTTGCGGTCGCTCATAACTCCGCCCGGCCCGCGAGGCCGTCGCCATAATCAACCAGTGCCGGCGTCAGCATTTCAAAACGGTCGCGGATGGTGGAGCAGGTATTGCCGCCGAGACGGGCGATGGCGTCGAGTTTTGCCGGATCGATGCGCAGGCGGCCGGCGTCCACGACATCGGAATGGTAATGCGCAAAAAGAATTTCACCGAGAATGATTTGCCGAGACTTGCCGAGTTCGAGCGTCACATGCCGCCTGCATTCAAAAGCAGCCGGTGCCTCCTTGATCCAGGGCGAGGCTACTCTGGTGCCGGGCATTGCGGTTAGGCCCGCCGCCCTTAACTCGTCGCGCTCGGGCGGAAATGGCATCGCGCAGACATGCATCGCTTCGGCGATGGCGTGCGATACGATGTTGACGGTGAAGACCTCGGTCAGGCGAATGTTGAGGCCGGTGTCCTTGAAGCGCATATCCGGGTGGTTTTCCACCCCGAGAGCGAGGATCGGCGGATCGGCTGAGAGACAATTGAAGAAGCTGAACGGTGCGGCGTTGACGCGGCCTTCGAGGTCGACGGTCGTCACCAGCGCGATCGGCCGCGGCACCACGGTGCCGATCATCAGCTTGTATTTGTCGCGCGCCGACAGCGCGCGGAAGTCGAAGGTCACGTCAACAGGTCCGTGGGCAACCGCGTCCATCATTCGCTCTCGATCGACGGCGCGCCCGCGTTCGCCTGCAGGAAGCGCTCTTCCCACCATGAGAACAAAAGATCGCGTAGCGCCGCCGCATCGTCGTCGCCATAGATGTCGGTGCGCTTGACGGCCTTGAACGTGTCAAGCTCCTCCGGCGACAGCGGCACTGGAAGTTCGGTGATGCGAACCGGCGTGTTCGGAAACTCCGGCTTGTAGGTGGGATCGCGCCGCAGCGGCCGATCCGCCTTGATGGTAGGGTTGCGGAAATCTTTTGGCGTTCGTTGGCTCCTAAGCGTCGGCGTCTTCGGCACGCGCTTAAGATCAGCTTCCGTCGCGGCGAAGACCGACAGCTTGAGTGGCTTCAACGAGAAATTGCTGGTGCGCATGACGTCCGCGCCGCAGACATTGGGCACCGCGAGCACATCCATCAGCGCGAGCAGGTCGACGTGGTCGCCAGGCTTGCTGGTCTGCCGCGTCATATAGGCGTGGCCGTTTTGGTCGACGCCGGTGCACATGAACAGATTGAAGGAATCGTGGACGTCGTCGGGCGTCAGCCCGTATTCGCGCTGCGCTTCCGCCTGGATGTCGTGGCAGTTGGTGTGCACGGCAAAGCCATAGGAGGCCTCGTAGACATAGGCGCTGCAGCGGGGAAACAGCACGTCGTTGCGCGCGACCGTATCTTCGAGGATGTAGAGCATCGCGCGCTCGCGCGGCGGCGCCGACCACATGAAGGTGCCCTTGGTCGGATGAAAGCCGTGCACCGTTCGGGTGCGCCCGCAATGCATGAACTCCTTGTAGTCATGAACGTTGAAGCAGTTAAAATCAGCACACTGGCCGCCTTCGACCTGTTCGATGCGAAGGATTTGGTCCTTCAGAAGCTCGATGGCCTTACCGGTCCCGGGCTCAAGGACGTGTTCGAACAGAACGCGGCGCCCTGTCATCGCTTGGGCTCCAGATCATTTGGCTTCACCATCGTCTCCGCCCTTCGCGCGGCGGCGTATTCACGCACCGCCAGCCGTACCAAAGATACGCGGTCCGGTGCGATGCCGCGTGAAATGGTGCGATCTATCAACTCAAGTTGCTGCTGATTCAGCCGCAGTCTGATCACCGTTTCCACCATTCGTCCGCCTCCTCGGCGTATTTTTTAGGAAACCAAGTATACAATTTCGACCGACCCGGCCGCTCCGCATCGGTGCAAACCTCGCTAAAGTATCAGCTGTTTTTCGTCTTAATCGAGCGCAAACTTTGAGCGATATGCTGCCCTATATTCGGGCGCGCCGACTATTATTTCCGCATCCTGTGTACAGTTATTGCTGGTACCGTACACCAGATTTCACCGATCAATGCCGATCGGCAAGCGCTGGCAAAACGCTGATGAGAAAGAAATCCACCCGCGTTGATCTGGCCTGCCAGGCGTTACGCCAGGCCATCATCGAACAGGCATTGCCGCCCGGCACCAAGCTGCCGGAGGACGAGCTGGGGGCACGCTTCGGCATGAGCCGAACGCTTGTGCGCGAAGCACTGGCCCAATTGCAGTCGGAGGGGCTGGTCGACGCTCCGCCGCGCCGGACCGCGACCACCGCGAAACCGACGCTGGACCAGGCCAAAGAGATCTTCGAAATCCGGCGTATGCTGGAGCGCGAGGTGGTTCGCCTCGTGATCGAGCGCTGGCGGCCGCAATTCGGTGCCGACCTCGAAGGCCATGTCCGCGCCGAGGAAGCAGCGCGCCACGCGGGCGAAGCGCGGGTCTCAATCCGGCTTGCCGGTGAATTTCACACCAGACTCGGCGCTATGGCCGGCAATTCGCTTCTCAGCCGCTATCTCGGTGAGGTGGTGTCACGCTGCTCTTTGATCCTGGCACTTTATGGCCGGCCGCACTCAGCCGACTGTGCTGTCAACGAGCATCGCGAGATCGTCGCGGCCTTGCGCGCCGGCAATGCCGAGGCTGCCGTGAAGATCATGGAAAATCATCTCGGCTCGGTCGAGCAGCGCGCGCTGCTCGACCAGGGCCGCGACGCCAGTTTTGATCTGGGTGCGGTGCTGTCGCGCTACACCGAGGCGCTCGATAGCGGCGGTTCCGCCAAGATCGCGCGGCTAACCAAACCGAAGGCCAGGGGAAAGCGATGATTATTGGGATCCCGCCTTAGCGGCACTCACTGACGGCACGACTGCCCTTTTTTTCGTTCACATCGCCGCGCCCTACGTTGCGGCCAAGGATGGAGTATTGCCCATGATCAAGTGTTCATTTTCGCGCCGCGCCTTCTTGGGCGGCGTTGCCGCAGGCCCCTTCGTGCTTTCAGGTCTCGGCTCGCCGGCCCGCGCTGCCGACCTCACCATCGGCATCATCTATGTCGGCTCGCGTGCCGACTACGGCTGGAACCAGGCCCATGCGGTGGCCGCCAAAGCGCTGAAGGAGGTCCCTGGCGTCAAGGTGGTCGAGGAAGAGAACGTGCCGGAGACCATCGCGGTGCAGAAGACGATGGAGTCGATGATAAATATCGACGGCGCGACGCTCCTGTTCCCGACCTCGTTCGGTTATTTCAATCCGTTCACGGTGGATGCGGCGAAGAAATTTCCGAAGATCGAATTCCGCCATCCGACCACGCTGTGGCAGGCCGAACAGCATCCTGCCAATCTCGGCGGTTATTTCTGCTATCTCGACCAGGGCCACTATGTGAACGGCATCGCCGCCGGCCTTTCGACCAAGTCGAACAAGATCGGCTACATCGCCGCGAAACCAATCCCATTGGTGCTGCGCAACGTCAATTCCTTCATGCTCGGCGCGCGCAAGGTCAATCCGAACGTCACGGTTCAGCTGATCGTCACCGGCGACTGGGCGTTGCCCGTGCGCGAGGCTGAAGCCGCCAACGCGCTTGTCGACGCCGGCTGCGACATCGTCGCTTGCCACATCGACAGTCCCAAGGTCGTGATCGAGACCGCCGAAAAGCGCGGCGCGAAGACCTGCGGCCACAATGCCAACCAGTTCGACCTCGCGCCCAAGGGTTTCATCACCGGTGCCGAGCTGAAATGGGAGACGGTCTATAAAAGTTTTGCTGGCATGATAGCCAAGGGCGAGAAGCTGCCGAATATGGTGATCGGCGGCTATGACAAGGACATGGTCGCCAGTTCACCGTTCGGTGCCGGATGCAGCGACGCCGGACGCAACGCCGCCACTGCCGCGATCGCGGACCTGAAGGTCGGCAAGCCGATCTTCACCGGCAAGGTCAAGAGCAATACCGGCAAGATGATCAGCGACAAGGACACCGGCCTCTACGATCCCTCTCTCGAGCATACCGACTATCTGGTGGAAGGAATCATCGGAACGGTTTGATCGGCAGGCAATCGACTGACCATCGGCTTACCCCATTGGCTTACCCATGGACCGCTCGCAACCATATCCAGGCCTTGCGGACCGGCTGGAACTCAGAGGGATACGCAAGGCATATCCCTCGGTGGTCGCCAACGACGGAGTCAGCCTGCGTGTTGCTCCCGGTGAAATTCATGCGGTCGTGGGAGAGAACGGCGCAGGCAAGAGCACGTTGATGAAGATCATCTACGGCATCGTGCAACCGGACAGCGGCGAAATGCTTTGGAACGGGAGGGAGGTCGTCATTACCTCTCCGGCCGAGGCGCAACAACTCGGCATCGGCATGGTGTTCCAGCACTTCGCCCTGTTCGACACCCTCACGGTGGCGGAAAACATCGCGCTTGCGATGCCGCACGACAATCCGCTCAACGAATTGTCGGAGCGGATTTCCGACATGGCGTCGAAATACGGTCTGCCGGTCGATCCCTCTCGTCACATCTACACGATGTCGGTCGGCGAAAGGCAGCGCGTCGAGATCATTCGCGCCTTGTTGCAGAAACCGGGCCTGCTCATTCTCGACGAGCCGACATCGGTGCTAACGCCGCAGGCTGTGGAGAAGTTGTTCCAGACGCTGGGTCAGGTGGCGAGCGAAGGCTGCAGCATCCTTTATATCAGCCACAAGCTGAACGAGATCCAGTCATTATGTGCGCGGGCCACCATTCTACGCGGCGGCAAAGTGACGGGAACTTGCATTCCCGCACAGGAGACAGCCGCATCGATCGCACGGATGATGATCGGCGAAGACCTCCCGAACTACCGCGCGTCGAAGCCACACGCAGCGGGAAAGGCGAGACTCGAAGTTGAAGACCTTTCGCTGCCCACCACCAATCCATTTGGCACTGCCTTGTCTGATATCCGTCTGTTGCTTCGCGGCGGTGAAGTTCTCGGCATTGCCGGAGTTTCCGGAAACGGCCAGCACGAGCTGATGCAGGTTCTCTCGGGCGAGCGGCGCCCGGGCACCGGCTCAATCCGATTGGACAGCAAGGAGGTAGGTCATCTCGGTCCTGGCAAACGCCGCGAACTTGGCCTCTGCTCCGTCCCGGAAGATCGGCTCGGCGAAGGTTCGGTCCCGGCCCTTTCGCTAGCCGAGAACGTGCTGCTGACTGCCAACCGCGGCGGCGCGACCAGGGCCGGATTGATCCGCTTCGACTGGATCGAGAGTTTCGCGAGGCGCTGCATCGCAAGTTTCGATGTCCGCTGTTCCGGTTTCAACGCACTAGCCGCAAGCCTTTCAGGTGGCAACCTGCAGAAATTCATCGTCGGCCGGGAGATCCTGCAAGAACCCGGCGTGCTCATCGTGGCGCAGCCGACCTGGGGCGTAGATGTCGGCGCCGCCATAGTCATTCGGCAAGCACTGCTCGACCTGCGCGACAAGGGCGCCGCCATCCTCGTCATTTCCGAAGAACTTGACGAGCTGTTCGAGATCGCCGACCGCATCGCTGTCATCGCGGGTGGAAGATTGAGCGAGGGTATCGCATGCAACACGACCAACCGCGACCAGATCGGCCTCGCCATGACTGGCGGTCGTCTCGTCCAGGCCCCAGACGATGGAGGCGCGCATGCCCTTGCACTTTGAGGCGCGGACGAAGCCATCGACCCTGATGGTTTGGCTCTCACCCGCTGCGGCTTTGCTCCTCACAGCAATAGCTGCGATGATCGTATTTGCGTCGGCAGATCACAATCCACTGCAGGCGCTGACGACCTTCTTCCTTTCCCCGGTCGCCGACCTCTATGGCTTCGGCGAGCTACTGATCAAGGCCGCTCCGCTGATTCTGATCGGTGTTGGCCTCGCGATCGGCTATCGTGCAGGCATCTGGAATGTCGGCGGTGAGGGCCAGCTGATCCTTGGCGTCATCTTCGGCGGCTATGTCGCGCTGAAATTTGGTCCCGGTGGCGGCGTCTGGGTCTTGCCAACGATGATCGTCGTCGCAGCCGTCGGCGGGATGCTCTGGGCTGCCATACCCGCGCTGCTCAGAACCTGGGCTAACGCTAACGAAATCCTCGTCAGCCTGATGCTGAACTACGTCGCCCAATATTGGCTTTCATGGCTGGTATTCGGTGTCTGGCGTGACCCTGCCGGATTCAATTTTCCGCAATCGCAGCCTCTCGCGCCAAGCGCCCTGCTCCCGGTCATTGTCGACGGAACGCGCGCCAATATCGGCATCGTATTCGCGCTAGTGGCGGTGGCGCTGGGCTGGTTGACGGTCGGCTGGAGTTTTGTGGGTTATCAGTTGCGCGTCACTGGGCTCTCTCATGGCGCGGCGCGCTATGCCGGCTTCAGCACCGATCGTGCGGTCTGGGTCGGAATGCTCGCGGGCGGTATTGCGGCTGGAATCGCAGGCATCTGCGAGATCGCTGGACCGCTGGGACAAATATTTCCAACGGCCTCGCCCGGCTACGGTTACGCCGCGATCATCGTTGCCTTCCTCGGCCGTTTGAACCCGATCGGCATATTCTTCGCCGGCCTGCTCATGGCCCTGCTCTATCTGAGCGGCGACTCCGCACAAATGTCGCTCGGCATGCCCTCATCGATAACCGGCCTTCTGCAGGGCTTGCTGCTGTTCTTCCTACTCGCCGCCGACGTGCTGGTGCAATACCGATTGAAATACATCCCGAGCGTCAGGCCGGAAGTTCGGAGGGCCATATGATCGGGCAGCTCACGCAGCTCATCATCGCTACACTCGTCGCAGGCACGCCGCTGGTATACGCCGCGCTTGGTGAGCTCGTGGTGGAGCTCGCCGGCGTCCTCAACATGGGCGTCGAAGGCATGATGGTGATCGGTGCGATATCGGCCTTCGCCGTCACCATGGCAACCGGGAGCCTGACGCTGGGCGTCATCGTCGCAATCGCCGCGGCGATGGTGCTGTCGCTGCTGTTTGCGGTTCTCGCCATCAGTTTTCGTGCCAATCAGGTCGCCGTTGGGCTAGCGCTGACCATCTTCGGCACCAGCCTAGGTTCCTACATCGGTAAGTCCTACGTCGGAATGGCGCTCGTCACCGCGCCCTCGCCGCTTGCGGGTCTGATCACCAAGATTCCACTGCTTGGCCAATTGCATCCTCTCGTTTGGTTGTCCTGGATCCTTTTCGGCGCGACCTGGTATTTTCTTTATCGTACCAAGCCGGGGCTGGTGCTGCGAGCGGTCGGCGAGTCGCCAGCTTCCGCACACGCCATCGGTTATCCGGTCATACGCATCCGCTATCTGGCGACGCTTTTTGGCGGGGCGCTTGCCGGCGTGGCCGGCGCCTATGTGTCGCTGGTCTATACCGCCCTTTGGACCGAAGGCCTTATCGCCGGCCGAGGCTGGATCGCCGTCGCACTGGTCGTTTTTGCCACCTGGCGGCCGGAAAGGTGCATTGCCGGCGCATATTTGTTCGGCGGCGCGACAATGGCGCAGCTCTTCGCTCAGAGCGCGGGCGTGGGCCTGCCGCCGGAACTCATGTCCGCGCTCCCCTACATCGCGACCATCATTGTGCTCGCCCTCATTTCCCGAAACGAGACGCTGATGCGGCTCAGCGTACCGGCCTCGCTCGGTAAGCCGTTCAATCCGTAAACAGACAGGAGTAGTGCAATGGCAGGCTTTTCAAGACGGCAACTACTGAAAATCGCTGCGGCGACGCCATTCGTGTCCGGCGCGGGTTTGCGATCGGCGCTCGCTGCCGATGAAGTGCTCAAGGTGGGCGTCATTCACCAGGGCGCGATCTCTGATACCGGCTGGGAGTACTTCCAGGCACAAGCCTGGCGCGCGCTTGAGAAAGCCTATCCCGACAAGGTGAAGGTGACTGTGCTTGAAAATATCGCTCAAATGCAGGATGCCGAGCGTCTGTTCCGTCAACTTTCCTCGCAGGGTAACAAGCTGATCTTCGGCACCACTTTCTCCCAATATGCGTCGCTTAAAAAGCTCGCGCCGACACTTACGAACTCCCACTTCGAATGCTGCGCGGGAATCGAGGCAGGTCCGAACCTCGGCGTGTTCGAGGCCCGGCAATATGAGGGAACCTATCTCACCGGCATCGCCGCAGGCCGCATGACCAAGAGCAACGTGCTCGGCTGGGTCGGCGCTTTCCCCGTGCCGCAGGTCATCTACAGCCTTAACGCGTTCCTGCTGGGCGCGCGAAGCGTCAACCCCGCTGCAACTTTGAAAGTCGTTTGGGCCAACGCCTGGGTCGATCCCGCCAAGGAAAAGGACGCGGTTGCAGCGCTGATCGCGCAGGGTGCTGACGTGCTATCGGGCAGTCCGAATACGCCGGTGCAGGGTCTTGCCGCTGAGGAGAAGGGCGTCTGGTCGATCGGCAGCACCGGCGACTTCTCCACTTATGTCAAGAAGAAGCAGCTCACTTTTTTCGAGCTGGACTGGAGCTCCGCGCATATTGGCGCTGCCAAGGCTGTCATGGACGGAACTTGGAAACCGGAAAGCCGGTGGCTGGGACTTGGACCAGGCGGCTACGTTAAAATGACCACCAACAATCCCGAGCTGCCGGCCTCCGTCGCGGCGGAAATGAAAGCTGCGGAAGAAGCCATCATCGCGGGTAAGCTCAAGCCGTTCTCGGGTCCGATCAAGGATCAGGCGGGCGCGGAACGGGTTGCCGCTAGTGCGGCATTGCCTGACCGGGAAATCAGAACGATCACCTGGCTTGTCGACGGTGTTCAGGGCACTCTGCCCAAGACATGAGCCAATACCTCGCACGGCCTTCCCGGTCCTGCGAGGATTCGTAAGAAATGGAGGGGACCGATGAGCGTCGAAAAGCTCTTCATCAATGCGCGGTTCGGCGACGGTACCCGGCACAGTATCCTGGTGAGAGGCGGACGCATCATCGCGATTACGGGAGAGGACCACCGACCGGTGGCGTCCGAAACCATCGATCTCGGCGGAGAACTCCTCGTGCCCGGATTTGTCGAAGGTCACATCCATCTCGACACCAGTTTCTACGGCGACGTCTGGCGGCCGCACAAGCCCTGCACCAATGGATTCGATGTGCACGAACGCGTCGCGTTCCAGGCGCAGAACCTCGCCGAAGCCGCTCCGATGGATGTGCGTGCAAGGAATCAACTCGATCTCTGTATTGGGCATGGCACGACACAGATGCGCAGTCACGTGATGGTCGATGGCACTGTCGGCCTCAAATCTCTTGAAACCATCCTGAAGGTCCGGGAGGAATATAAGGACCTAATCGACATTCAGCTCGTTGCCTTCCCACAGAACGGAATCCTGAAAAGCGAGGCTACTCCCCAATTGCTGAACGAGGCGATCGACGCTGGCGCCGACGTGGTCGGTGGCCTGGACCCCGCAACTTTCGATCGCGATATCGAAAGACATCTCGATGTCGTTTTTGGCGTTGCGCAGAAGCACGGCGTGGACGTCGACATTCATCTGCACGACCCCGGCACGCTCGGGGTTTTCGAGATAGAGCAGATCGCAGCGCGCACGAGAGCGCTCGGCATGCAAGGCCATGTGGCGGTTAGCCATGCCTATTGCCTCGGCGACGTACCGCCGGACGCCCTCAAGAAGGTCGCGGATGTCCTGGCGCGTTCCGGCGTCACCATCATGACCAACGCGCCCGGCAGTCGCCCCTTCCCACCCGTGGCCACACTCCGGCAGGCCGGCGTCACGGTGTTCAGCGGCAACGATAACATTCGCGACTCCTGGTGGCCCTATGGCGACGGCGACATGCTTAACCGCGCGAACATGATCGGCTATCGCTCGGGCTTCTATACCGACGAAGAGTTGCTCGCCGCTTTCGATGTGGTCACGGAAGCAGGCGCCAAAGCGCTTCGGCTCGATGGCTACGGCTTGCGCTTGGGCGCCAAGGCCGATTTCGTGACACTTGCCACCGCACACGTGCCCGAAGCTGTGGCTGGGCCACCGAGGGGGCGTTCAGTTTACAAGGAGGGAAGATTGATCGCGCGCGACGGTCACCTTCGAAGGGCCCTCTCCTCTTGATATCTGCTAAATGACATCTGCTTTGGACATACGAGCAAACGACAGAGGAGTCTTCAAGGCGCAAAGCAGCTGCCGCGTCTGCCGCTCAGTGCAGATCGAAAAAAGTCTCCGCCGAAAGTCTCCTGAATGTCTCGATTGGCGCTTCCACCTGCATCCTGATGGAAATCATGGTCCATCCCCATTTCAGACTTCTTCTTTATCCACCTGCGACGACCTTTCGTGCGCGCTGCGTAAAAGTTGATGGTTTATGCCAAGCTCGAGATGGAGCTTCCTCCAGACCGAGACCAGCGCCTGCGTGAGCTGTCCGATCAAACGCGGGTCGTGTGCAGGCGTCGGTGTAATCCGTAGCCGTTCGGCACCCCTTGGCACAGCGGCGCACGTCGCTTCGATGACCTTGGGATGTTGACCCATGCCGAGATAGTCGCTTTCGTGCTCGGAAAGCCGCATTGAAGTCTCCACGCTTGCGGTTCAGTCACCCATAGCGCCGATCGGGCGCTCCTTCGCAGCCAGGCAAATTAGAGCTTACTGAACGACAGGATAGAGCCGCCCCAAACCCTCGGTCGAGCGCGAGTTTGCTTGGTGCATCGGCCCTGACAGAGATTCAAACGTCACGACCCACCTGCTGGCCGCCAAAGATACGGATGCCTGGTGGGGTTAGGGGGCGAGAATCTCGGCTGAAAGCAGTAAATGCTGGTGGCCAAAGGACATCCCTGGACCTTGAAATCCCTACGCAAATGCTAGTTCCGCCACGTTCCGATTCCACACATTGTGGCACGAACCTTGCAGTCTGCAAAATGCGACCTATGCTTCGCATTCCCACAGAGCGGGAGATACTGCCGGCGATACCTAAAGGGGAGCATCCATGTCGATCAGTGCCAGCTTTGATCTGCTTTTGCGCGGCGGCCGTGTAATCTGCCCGGCCTCAGGCATCGATGGTGTAAGAGACGTCGCAATCCGCGGCGGCAAAATCGCAGCGGTGCAGGCCGACATTTTACCTGCCAGCGCCAAGGAAGTCGTGGACGTGAGTGGCAAGCTAGTGCTTCCGGGTCTGATCGATACCCACGCGCATGTCTACCAATACGTCTCTGGGCGCTTCGGCATGGATCCAGACATGGTCGGCGTTCAGTCAGGAGTGACAACGTTAGTCGATCAAGGCGGACCGTCATGCATGACCTTGCCGGGTTTTCGGCATTTCATTGCCGAACCGGCAAAATCGCGCGTCTATGCGTTCCTGTCAGCGTATTTGGTGGGTGGCTTGGAAGGCCATTACTATCCGCAGCTCTATAGCCCGGACGGAGTTGACATCGAAGCCACCGTAAGAGCTGCCAAAGCCAATCTCGACATCGTTCGTGGCATCAAGGCGCATGCCGAAATTGGTGGATTTGCGCGCTGGGGCATTCGGGTCATCCAGATGGCTGCCGAGATCGGACGCCGTGCCGATTTGCCGGTCTACGTGCACTTCGGCCAGCTCTGGGGCTTGCCGGCCAGCGGAGCCAATGGCGAAGATGCCGACACCATTTTGACACGCGTGATCCCGCTGCTGCGGGAGGGCGATATTCTGGCTCACCCGTTCACGCGTCATCCCGGTGGCTTCGTCAATCGCGAGGGCGAAGTCCATCCGGTCATCCAGGCGGCACTGGATCGCGGCTTGAAGGTCGACGTCGGGCACGGCAGCCATTTCTCTTATCGACTGGCGAAGAAAGCAATTGCTTCAGGCATCGTGCCAACGACGCTTGGCGCCGATATTCACGGTTACAACACCCATGTTCCAGCGCCGGCCGGAACCCCCGAACAGCACGAGGACGACGAAAATCATCCCTTCGCAGGACAGGCCAAGTTCAGTCTGGTTCAGGCAATGAGCTCAATGATGGCGCTTGGCATGCCGCTCGAGCAAGTGGTGCCAATGGTCACCTCAAATCCCGCGAAGATGCTCGGTCGCGCAGACGAGATCGGAGCGCTCAAAATCGATATGGAAGCGGACATTTCCGTCATCAATGAGATCACGGGCCGTTTCGCACTTCGCGACAACGAGAGGAACGAGGTCGTCGCCGAGCGTCTGTTGCAGCCTGCCTTTTGCCTTCGTGCGGGCACGCGATACGACGCGGTGGCGCCGATCCTCCCACAGGCCGTTGCAGCGTAATCGCTGCAACTAAGCAGTTTATTGACGGGGAGCGGCCATCGTGCGCGACTTTTCCTCTCCTGAGGAGGCCAGGCAGGGAGTCGGTGCTCGCCTGCCGCGCAAGGAAGACGAGCGCCTCATGCGCGGCCGTGGCCAGTTTGTGGCCGACATACGGCTTTTCGGCCTTCACGATGTGGCCTTCGTGCGCAGCCCGCTGGCGCATGCACGGATCCGGGACATACGCGTGCCGGAAAAGCATCGCGCTCAGGTTTTCACCTGGGCTGACCTTCAGGGCGTCAACCCCATTCGATCTGTGTCGGGATTGCCGGGATTCAAAATTTCTGAACAACCGGTGCTTGCGACCGGAAAGGTGCGTCAGGTCGGCGAACTGATCGCGATGTGCGTGGCGCTCACGCGCGCCGAGGCCGAGGATATCGCAGCCGCAGTGGAGCTTGACCTTGAGGAGCTTCCGGCCGTCTACGATATGCTCAAGGCGCGCGAACCAGGCTCGGCTTTGGTCCATGAACATTGGGGCGACAATATTTTTCTCGAGACCAATCTTGAAGTCGACATTTCCTCGGTGCTCGATGCACCAATCAAGGTGACGCGCGACATATCGACGGCTCGCCAATGCATGTCGCCGCTGGAAGGCCGCGGGGTCGTTGCGACCTTCGATCATCGCCTGGACCAGCTTACGCTCTATTCCGCGGCGCAGATGCCGCATATCACTCGCAGCGGGCTCGCCGAATGCCTCGATATGGAGCAGGGTCGCATTCGCATTATCTCTCCCGACGTGGGCGGCGGCTTCGGCCACAAGGGAATCTTGTTGCCGGAGGAAGTCTGTTTGTCCTGGCTCACCATGCGGCGTGGTCATCCCGTGCGCTGGACGGAGGACCGGCGCGAACATCTGACGGCGAGCGCGAACTGTCGTGAGCACCACTACAAAATAACCGTCTACGCGGATCGTGACGGCAAATTGCGCGGCATCGATTGCGAAGCGACCGTCGATTCCGGCGCTTACTCGTCTTATCCGTTCTCGGCGTGCCTGGAAGCCGCGCAGGTCGCAAGCATCTTGCCAGGGCCTTATCTAATGCCGGCCTATCGCTGCCGGACGTTTTCCGTTGCCACCAACAAATGCCCGATCTTGCCGTACCGGGGCGTCGCGCGCACAGGCGTGTGTTTCGCGCTGGAGTTAATGCTCGATCTGGTAGCGGCTGAGGCGGGGCTGGAGCCAGGCGAAGTGAGGTTACGCAACCTCGTGCGGCCGGAGCAAATGCCATTCAACAATATCACCAACAAGCATTTCGACAGCGGTGACTATCCTGAAGCGATGCGCCGCGCGCTTGCGTCGATCGATGTCGACGCCGTGAGGGCACGTCAGCGCGAGGGCGAAGCGGATGGACGGCTGATCGGCCTTGGCGTCTCCGTTTATTGCGAGCAGGCCGCACACGGCACGTCTGTCTACTACGGCTGGGGCATTCCGATGGTGCCGGGCTATGAGCAGGCTTCGGCGCGCCTGACGCCAGACGGCGGGCTCGAACTGCGGGTTGGGGTCCACTCCCACGGGCAGAGCATGGAAACTACGCTCGCCCAGGTCGCTCATGAAACATTGGGCGTTGATGTCGCAATGGTGCATCTCATTCACGGCGACACCGCGATGACGCCCTATTCGACAGGCACCTGGGGGTCTCGCTCGATGGTCATGGCGGGCGGCGCGGTCGCCACCGCCTGCAAGGAACTTGGCGAACGCGCCAAGCGGATCGGTGCCAAGCTTTTGCAGCAGGATCCGGCATCCGTGGCGTTGCGGGATGGGAAGGTCGGGGGCGCCAGTGGCAGCGTCACGCTCAAAGAAATCGCGCACACATGGTATCGGCGCCCGCAGGACCTTCCCGTCGACGTCGATCCGGGTGGACTCGAGGTGACCGCGGGCTACAAACCTCAGCGTGACACCGGTACGTTCAGCTACGCCGCCCATGCGGCGCTTGTTGCCGTTGATCCGGAGCTAGGTGACGTCGAAATACTCGACTATGTGATTGTTGAGGACGGTGGCGTGCTCGTCAATCCGATGGTCGTCGATGGCCAGATCTATGGCGGTCTCGCTCAGGGTATTGGCACGGCGCTTTACGAGGAAATGCCGTTCGACGCAACCGGGCAACCGCTCGCCACGACCCTTGCCGACTATCTATTGCCAGGGCCGACCGAAGTGCCGGCTGCGCGGCTCGAACACATGGAGACGCCGTCGCCCTACACGCAGTTCGGCGTGAAAGGCATTGGGGAAGGCGGAGCTATTGCGCCACCGGCCGCCATTGCCAATGCCGTGAACGATGCGTTGCGACCGCTCGGCGTCGAATTGATGCAGTCTCCCATCACGCCGCGGCGGATCATCGAGGCGATCCTGGCGAAGTCGGAAGCGACGGGGGTCGCGGTATGAAACCCGCACCCTTTGCTTATGAGCGCCCACGATACTTGACGGACGCGCTCGCGCTTCTTGGCGAGAACAACGCCAAGATCATCGCCGGTGGTCAGTCCCTTGGCCCGATGCTCAATCTGCGGTTAGTCGAGCCGCAGCTCGTCGTTGATATCACGGCGCTCGCCGAGCTCAAGCAGGCCGAACGCAGCGGCGACGAATTGGTCCTTGGCGCCTGCGTTACCCATGCGGACATCGAGGATGGCAGGATTCCAAACCTCACGCGCGGTGCGTTGGAGGGTGTGGCGGCGAATATCGCCTATCGGGCGGTACGAAATCGCGGCACACTGGGCGGTTCGCTCAGCCATGCCGATCCGGCGGCGGATTGGATATCCGCACTCTCGGCACTGGGCGCGAAGATCACGCTGCGCGGCCAAAAAGGTTCGCGCAAGATCGAATTGGAGAGATTCATCGTTGGTGCGCTGGAAACCGCACTCTCTCCCGACGAGATCGCCGAAACTATCCACGTTCCGTCGCTGCCGTCCTCGGCGCACTGGGGATATTTCAAGAGCTGCCGCAAGACCGGCGAATTTGCTCACGCGATCGCCGCCATCCTGATTGACCCGAGCGCAGCCACGGCGCGCGTCGTCATTGGAGCCATCGAGAAGCCTCCCATAGTCATGAGAGACCCGATCGAGCTGTTCGGAGGCCGGATCGCCGGCAATTATAAGAGCCATTTTGATGCGCGGGTCGCGGACGCCATCCTGTCCAAAGCGGGAATAGATAATGCGGCTCAGCGCCATATTCTGCTCAACGTCCTGAAGCGTGCCATCCAGGGAGCGGCGGCATGAGCAGCATTACGCTCACCGTCAATGAAACGCCCGTCGAGGCAGTTGCCGAGCCCCGAACAAGTCTTGCCGATTTCGTGCGCGACAGGTTGGATCTGACCGGCACCCATCTCGGTTGCGAGCATGGCGTGTGCGGTGCGTGCACCATATTGCTCGATGGTGCACCGGCGCGCTCCTGCATCACCTACGCGGTGGCTTGCGAGGGGGCAGCGGTAACGACGATCGAAGGTCTCGACGATGACGAAATCACCGCCGAATTGCGCGCCGCTTTCATCCGTGAGCATGCGCTGCAATGCGGTTATTGCACGCCGGGAATGCTCATTTCCGCGCGTGACCTTGTGCTGCGCCTGCCGCAAGCGGATGAGAAACTTATCCGCATTGGCATGAGCGGCAATCTCTGTCGTTGCACCGGCTACGTCGGCATCGTGCGAGCTGTGTTCATGGTGATCGAACGACGCCGTATCCGCGGTATCGCGGCGCAACGCGACGGCGGCCGCAAGATTCTGGGACCGGTTGGCTCTGGACGCGGCCGGCGAAACGGTGTCGATCAGAATCGCAGCAGACCCTCGCAACCTGTGCGGCCATTGCACGAAGCCCGTAGCACTGACGATGCGATCCCGGATTTCACGCCAGTCAATGCCATTGAACGTTACTTCGAGGTCGCTCACCCGGCCGATAGGGTGTTCGCAGCGTTCGGCGATATTGAAGACGTCGCTTCCTGCCTTCCGGGCGTCTCTTTGACGGCGCCGGTGCGCTCGGGCAGGGTCGAAGGTGCGATCCGCGTCAAGATGGGCCCCATCGTCGCGACGTTTCAGGGCATCGCGCGTGTGGAGCGTAATCCGTCCGACAAGTCCGGCCGCATTATCGGCATCGGAGCCGACGCTCGTAACCGATCTTCGACCCAGGGCGAGGTCCGCTACCGTGTGAAGCCTCTCGATGCGAGCAGGACGCAGGTCGATCTCTCGATCGGCTACACGCTCAAGGGAACGCTGGCTCAATTCGGGCGGCCCGCGCTGATCCGGGGCCTTGCCGGCACGATGATCGCGGAATTCGCCAACAATTTCGACCGGCGCTTGTCGAGCGCGCCATCGGTCGCGGAAAGTGTTCCGCCTGTCGATTTAAATGCATTATCGTTGCTTCTCAGAACGGTTCGCGCGTATTTCGCGCGCTGGTTCGTACGCGACGGGTGAGAGAGCGAGTAAATTGATCAACTGATTTGCATGCCGGGTGCAATGTTTGGACTGCGTCGTAAACCAATACAGTAAGAGCGGAGAGTCACCATGAGATCGACGGTCGGACGTGTTTCGATGATTGCACTGGCACTTGCCCTTCTGAGTGGAACGGTGGGCGCTGAAACCATTAAGATCGGTGTGAACGAGCCGATGACCGGTGCGTTCGCTGCTTCTGGCACCTACGTAGTCAATGGCGCCAAGATTGCTGCCGACGAAATCAATGCCAAGGGCGGCATTCTCGGCAAGCAGATCGAACTCGTGATCGAGGATAACAAGAGCAATCCGACCGAGGCGGCCGCAGTTGCTGAAAAGCTGATCACCCGCGACAAGGTTCCGGTAATGATGGGTGCGTGGGGCTCAAGCCTAACCCTTGCCGTGATGCCGAAATTAATGGAGTACGAAACGCCGATGGTCGTTGAGACCTCGTCGTCGGGCAAGATCACCACCAGCGGCAATCCCTTTATCTTCCGCATCTCGCCACCGTCGGCGATCGAAGCCGTGGCGTTCAAGGGAATCGTCGACAAGCTCAATCTCAAGAAGGCCGATTTCCTGGTCATCAATAATGATTGGGGACGTGGTACGGCGGAAGACTTCGGCATGATGTTCAAGGAAAAAGGCATCGTCGTCGGCCTTGTCGAAACCATGGATCAAGGCGCGCAAGACATGAGCGCACAACTCTCCAAGATCAAGGGCTCTGACTCCGAGACCCTGATCGTTACAACTGCGGTTGATCAGCTCACGTTGATCTTCAAGCAGGCGACCGCGCTCGGATTGAAAAAGCGGATCATAACCACCGGCGGTTCGCAAAACCCCGATCAGATCATCGCCCAGGCTGGGGCCGCGGCCAACGGCACGATGCACTTGACGACCTTCCTGCCCTGGTTCCCCGAGAAGACGCCGAACCCTAAGGCAACCGAATATTTCATTTCCGAATGGAGGAAACGGGGCTTTGATTTTGCGGGATGCACCGAGAGTTTTCGCGGTTATGATGGCATCCGAACCGCGGCGGCGGCGATCGAGAAGGCCGGCAGGGCTGAGCCGGCGGCCATCAAGGCGGCCATGTGGTCGATCGACGTCAAGGGCCTCAACGGAGATATCATTTTCAAGAAGTCCGGCCCCGAAGGCAAGGAGAGCGGCCAGAGTCAGCCGAATGTCTATCTCATCGAGATCAACGACGGCAAAATCGGCATGAAAACGTTGTAGGAATTGATTACAACGGGTTTGAGGCCCCGGTTGACCGCGGCCTCTCCACCCTTCGAGCTCGGAAACTGTTTTGAGCGAGTTTCTGCAACATCTGGTCAATATGCTGGTCCTCGGAGGCACGTACGCGCTGCTGGGGATCGGCCTCACCTTGATCTTTGGCATCATGAACGTCGTGAATTTCACGCACGGCGTGCTGTATACACTCGGCGCCTACGTGATGTTTATCGTGGTGCAAGAGCTCGGGTTGAATTTCTTTCTCGCGCTGCCGGTTGCAATCGTCGTCGGCTGGGCGCTTGGCGCGATTATAGAGCTCACAATGCTCAGGCCCTTGCGGGACTCCGACATCGATACGACTATGCTGGTTATGATCGGGGCCTGGATCGCCATGCAGTCCGGCACGCTTTGGATTTGGGGTGGTGTGGCGAAGTCGGTCGCGACGCCATTCCCGGAACAACCGCTGGTCCTGGGCCCGGTCTCCGTATCGTGGCTGCGTCTGTTCGTGCTGGCGGCCGCGGCGCTATTGATCGTCGTCACTTATTTTCTGATCAATCGGACCAAGCTCGGTGGTGCGATGCGGGCGACTTTCCAGGATCATGACACTGCATCCTTGATGGGTGTCAATGTCGACCTCATCAATACCTCGACCTTTGCTGTCGGATCGAGCCTAGCCGCCGCCGCCGGTGCGCTGCTCGGCCCGGTCTATGTGATTTTTCCGCAAATGGGCGATCTCGCCGCCGTCAAGGCATTTGCGATCGTGATTCTTGGCGGACTGGGAAACATCACAGGCGCGGTTTTAGGCGGATTCATTCTTGCTCTGGCGGAAGAACTGGGCGCGGGTTACGTCTCTTCCGGGTACCGCGATGCAATGGGCTTTTTAATCATTATCGCGGTATTGATCGTCAAACCCACTGGACTCTTCGCCCGTTCGGAGCGCGTGGGATGAGACTGACTGCAACGCTTCTCACCGTCGCCGCGCTCGCTTCGGTGCCGCTGTGGCTTCACGATCCCTATCTTATGAACGCGCTGATCACCACCGGGATATTCATCATCGGCGCCATGAGCCTCAATTTGCTCCTGGGGTTCACCGGCCAACTAAGCCTTGGGCACGTGGCGTTCTTCGGCATTGGGGCCTATGTGAGTGCGCTCACTTCGCTCGGCTTCGATGTTGGGTTGCCGGGTGGATTTCGGATTGTCCACGAGCCTTGGCCGCCGGTTGTGGGATTTGGGCTTGCGATCGTGGCGGCCGGGTTATGTGGGTACTTCATCGGACGCCTGTCCTTTCGCGTCCGCGGTGCTTATTTCGTGATCGTCACGATATCATTTGCCGAGGTCGTCCGTCTGGTCGCCCTCAACTGGGTTGAGCTGACGCAGGGGCCGCTTGCGCTAAACAATATTCCCTCCATTGCGCTACCGGTGCCCGAATTTGGAGAGCTGGTATTGCGGACCAAACTCCATAACTACTACCTCGTGCTGACAGTCGCGGTGATCGCGTTCGTTTTGATCGCGCGCTTGGTTCGGTCGCACTATGGCAGGGCCATGCGCGGATTGATGGAGAACGAAACGCTGGCGGTATCAGTCGGTGTCGATGCGACAAGGACGCTTACCCTGGCCGCGGTCATTTCTGCCGGGATCGCAGGCGCGGCCGGCAGTCTCTATGCGCATTACATCCGCATCATCGACCCCGAGGTCTTCGCCTTCATCAACACGGTAACGATGGTGATAATGGTTATTAGCGGCGGTAAGGGCTCGCTCGCCGGCCCAGTCGTTGGCGGCCTAGTCTTCGGTTTGATGCCGGTTTTCCTGCGGTCGATCCTGGCGCCTGAGGCGCAATGGATCGCTTATGGCAGCGTCCTGATCATCATCCTGTTTCTCTTGCCGCAAGGCATTGTGCCATCACTCGCACAACTGCTTTCGAAGCGGCGTGGCAAGAAAGCTGTGCCCAAGACGGTCGTCTTCGGTCGCAGGGCGAAGGGGCCGGCATGATGGCGGCGCGGCGGGCCACATTGAGGATCGAGCATGTCGGTATACGTTTCGGCGGCGTGGAGGCTTTGTCGGACCTGAACTTTGCCGTAGGTGAGCGTGAAATCGTCAGCCTGATCGGGCCGAACGGCGCGGGCAAGACAACGGCCTTCAACATCGTGACCGGCTTTTTGACGCCAACGCATGGCAGCGTCACTTACCGGGGAACAATGCTCTCCGGATTGAAGCCGCACCAGATCGCCGATATTGGGTTGGTGCGCACTTTCCAACGCACCAGCGTCTTCCCCAACGATACCGTTTACGACAATCTTCTAATCGGCCTGCATCGGCAGAGCAGGATTCGTTTCTTTGAAGCGATTATGGGCCTGCCGCGGGCGCGCCTTGTCGAGCGACGGATGCACGGGCTAGCCTGCGAGCTCGCCGAATGGGTCGGGCTTGGGCGGCGTCTCCATGATCTCGCCGGCTCGCTGTCTTACGGCGAGCAA